>Ga0193730_1000199_pt1 | contig 19154 bp, 14 predicted proteins | sample U1a1metaG_FD_144919 | JGI IMG/M metagenome (GOLD analysis project Ga0193730, IMG submission 144919) | Soil microbial communities from a riparian zone of the East river system, Colorado, United States - U1a1 | ecosystem: Environmental > Terrestrial > Soil > Riparian zone | place: USA: East River...
TCGCCAGCGCCGAACGGCGAAAACTGTCCGCGTCTTTCAAGAGAAAGAACCCGAGGATGGGAATCAGCACCAGCCACGGCAGAAAAATTATCCAGCCCAGGGCGTGCTCGAACGCCAGGCTCGCAACCTCGCCGCCCTTCGCGATAACACCGAGAATCGTATCGTTAACTGCTTTCACGACGCCCGGCGGCATTCGATGTTGCGTGAAGTACTGATTGGCGCGATCTGAGGCGTCGGTGATTGACTTGTAATAAGCGTTCGCCTGTAGCTTGAATTCAGGGAACTGCGCGGCGAACTGCGGCACCAGAAAGTAGACGCCGGCGCCCACGACCGTAAATAAAAACAGATAGACAACTCCGATCGCTAAACCGCGAGGCATCTTCCGTTCGCGGCCGCCGATGTGAACCGGCCTCTCAACCAGATCGACCAGCGGCGCTACGAGGTAAGCAAAAAAGATGGACAGCACTAACAGCAGCAGAACGGTGGTGAGTTTGTAGATGATCCAAAGTAACGCGGCCACCGCCAGGAGCAGAAAAACGATGCGCAATACCACTCGCGTCTGCACCCAGGCAGCAACTGCAGTTTCTTTCGTTGTAGAATGATCGCTGTGTGGCGTCATCAGTATTCAGAAACTGCGTCGGGCGATCGATTAGAAATCGTCTTCACTGTAGTCTTCGTCGGCTTCGGACATCTTTATGCCGGCCTCTTCCCACACAAGCCCGCGCCACTCATCGCTCTCGCCCAGAAGTTGCAGTGCGGCCTGGGGGCGCGAAGGATTTCGTTCGATGCGGAGGACCTCTGCGACCACGCTTAGCTTCTCGCCCTTTTCATCCATTACCCGCAAATTTACACGGCCACCGACTGGCGGCAGCTCGCGTTGAAGGTGGACCAGAGTACCTTCGGGACCAACGTTTTCGGTTTCGCCTTCAGCAATGATGTGAACACCTTCGTTCGTGTCCCACTCAGCGCGAATTGGAAATGCGTGAACATATCGCGGGCCTCCGCGATTATCGACTAAAGAACCCAGGGGCATCATATTGACTCCTTGTGCATAACGTCGGTAGAGGCGACCTGCGTATGATACAGGGAAAAGGCTGAAAATGCAGAAGGAATGTAGGTAGTGCAAGATGTTATCTTGCGCAGATCGCGGATATCCTGAGCCAAAGATCGCAAGTTAACAACTTGCGCTACAACGTTACTCTTCCTCGCTTCTCAGCTTTTCCAGGACCGAAAAGTCTTCGAGCGTGGTGACGTCTCCGGCCACTGATCCGCTGGTGGCGATTTCTCGCAACAAGCGCCGCATGATCTTTCCGGATCGCGTCTTTGGCAAAGCATCCGCAAAGCGAAGTTCGTCAGGTCGCGCCAGGGCGCCAATCTCCTTCGCAACATGCTGGCGGAGTTCTTCTTTCAAGGCATCGGACGCGGTGCGGCCGCCTTCAAGCGTGACGAAGGCAACGATGGCCGAGCCTTTCAAATCATCAGGCTTGGCTACGATTGCAGCTTCGGCAACTGCTTCATGCGAAACCAGCGCGCTCTCGATCTCTGCCGTTCCCAGACGATGACCAGCGACATTAATTACGTCATCGATGCGGCCCATGATCCAGAAGTAACCATCCTGATCCTTGCGCGCGCCGTCGCCGGCAAAATAGATGCCGGGAATCTGCGACCAGTACTGTTGCTGATAACGCTCGTCGTCACCGTAGATAGTGCGCAGCATCGATGGCCAGGGTTTCGTGATGACCAGGTATCCGCCTTCGTTGACGCCCACTGATTTGCCGTCCCTCGTCATAATATCCGCCTGGATGCCGGGAAATGGTTTGGTGCCGGAACCGGGCTTCGTAGGTGTCGCGCCCGGCAAAGGCGTAATCATGATCGCTCCTGTCTCGGTCTGCCACCACGTGTCAACTATTGGACATTTCTCTTTGCCAATAATCCGGTGATACCACATCCACGCTTCAGGATTGATTGGTTCGCCGACCGTTCCGAGCAAACGAAGCGACGACAGATCGTGTTTGAGCGGCCACTGCTCTCCCCACTTAATGAACGCGCGAATCGCAGTGGGCGCGGTGTAGAGAATGTTGACGCGGTGACGCTCGATGATATCCCAGAAGCGATCCGGCTCAGGCCAATTGGGCGCGCCTTCATACATCAATGCGGTGGCGCCATTTGATAGTGGTCCATAGACCACATAGCTGTGACCCGTCACCCAGCCAATATCAGCGGTGCACCAGTAAATGTCTTCATCCTTGAGATCGAAAATCCATTTTGTCGTCAGGTGGGCTTGCAAGAGATAACCGCCGGTTGTGTGCAGGATGCCCTTCGGCTTTCCGGTGGTGCCGGAAGTGTAAAGAATGAACAGCGGATGTTCACTGTCGAGCTCCTCAGCCGGACAATCGGCACTGACCGTTGCGATCAACTCATGCCACCAGTGATCGCGCCCGGCTTCCATGTGAATCTTGCTGTCCGTGCGTTTGACAACGATGCACGACTCCACTGAAGGAGTTTCCTTCAGTGCCTCATCGACCGCCGGTTTCAATTTCACTTCCTTGCCGCGCCGCCAGCCGCCGTCCGCCGTGACCACAACTTTGCATTGTGCATCGTTGATGCGATCGATCAGCGCCGTGCTCGAAAAACCTCCAAACACAACTGAATGCGTGGCGCCAATCCGCGCGCAAGCGAGCATTGAGATCGCCAGCTCGGGAATCAGCGGCATGTAAAGCGCAACGCGATCGCCCTTCTCGACGCCAATGTTTTTTAAGACATTCGCAAAGCGACAGACTTCCGTATGAAGTTGTTGATAAGTGAAGGTGCGGGTGTCGCCCGGTTCGCCTTCCCAAATCAAGGCCGCTTTGTTGCGTCGCCAGGTTTGAAGATGGCGGTCGAGACAATTGTCAGAAATATTGATTTTGCCGCCAACAAACCACTGCGCATGCGGTGGCTCCCACTTCAGCACCTCGTCCCATTTCGTGAACCAGTGAAGTTCGCTTTCCGCAAATTGCGCCCAAAAGCCTTCGGGATCTGCTTTGCCTTCCGCGCGCAGTGCTTCCAGTTCAGCCATTGATTTGATGTGCGCTTTTGCGGCGAACTCATCCGGCGGATTAAAGATGCGCCCTTCGGCCTGCAGTGATTCAATGTTGGTTTGCGACGACATTGTTTGGCGTGCCGACATCCTGGTCGGCGGTTGCGGGCATTCTCCCTGTCTTAAGCAGGAACTATTATTAGTCGCTTTGCAGTTCTGCGACAATCTCGCGCATCGCCGCGCGTCCCTTTTCAATTTCATCGGGCGCAAATGAAATCGCGCCGACGACTGCGTGACCGCCTCCGCCATAGCGTTCGCAAATGGTCGCGATGTTATGACGGCGCGGACGCGGCGCCCAGGGATTTGAGCCGACAGAAATCTTCGTGCGCTGTGGCGCGCGCGTGAGAGCGACCGTATAGGTAGCTTCCGGAAATAAATAATACGGAATGAATTTGTTGAAACCTTCGTAACCTTCGTCTACCAAATCGAATTGCACGACGCCGTCGTGGCACACAGCTTTTCGTCTAATCGCTTCCAGCGTTTCGCGATGTGTTTTCAAGATTGGCTGGAAGCGCGCTCCGACTTCAGCGCTGGTGGCGACTTCGTGCACGCTCTTTTGAGTCAGATCGCGAATTATTTGTTCGATGAATGATTCGTCGGGAGTGCCTTCGATCACCTGCATCAGTTGCAGCGCCGGCTCTTTCAATTCGACGCATTGCGCCGGCGATTCGTAAAGCGCGCCATCGATGATATGCGCCCAGTGAATCAGATCGCCCAGCGGCCCGGAATCAAATCCAAATTTCGTTTGCGCGATGTCTGCAATAAACTCGGTGCAGGACTTGCGGTTTGCATCGAGAAACTTCTTGCCCGATTTGTCGTCGCGAAAATGAGCTTCGTCCTGCGGCGTGAGAAAGGCCGACTGATGATGATCGAACCACCAGGTCAACTTCTCCGACGGCGAATACTTGAAATCGACGATCGCATTTTCATCGCCGTCGAACATATTGCCCTCGAACAAGAGGTTTCCTGGCCGATGCAGCAGTCCGCCGTATTCAACGGTGGCGCCGGTGTTGATTCGCTCGAGATAAAAACGGGTGAACGTTGCCGCAGAGGCAACGCCGTCAAAACAATGTCCGTGATAAAGAACGCGTAGTTTCATTTGATTGATAAGCCGACAAAAAGCCCGCCATCTTAGCAATTGTCCGATCAGTTATCCAGCGCGGCCATGTCGCGTTTACGGGCATTTGCGGCTTCGCCGCAGCACAGTGCGGAAAGCCTTCGGCTTTCCGTGGAAGATATTTTCCCATTTTCCGGAGGCTGCGCCTCGAACAACAACGCGAGGCAGAGCCTCGCGTTAATCTCGAATGAGATCGTGCCGGTAAGGCAGAGCCTTACCGCACTGTGCTGCGGCAAAGCCGCGTCAGACGCGAACGGGATTGGCGGCGGTTGCACCTGTTAACGCATTCGCTCGCCGCCAGCGAATGATAAGAGTAATCAATGCCGCAATACCAACTATGATCCCGATCATCTGCGAAGTTGAAAGACCTGTGAGAGTTGTCAGGCCAAGAAGATCGCCGCGCGGATCGTCGCGCACAAACTCAATCAGGAAGCGCACGGTTGCGTAGATGACCGCGTAAGCCAGAATCACCTGGCCGCTGAATTTCTTTTTCTTGTGCAGCCATAGCAGGAAAAAGAAAACGATCAGCATGGCGAACGACTCGTAGAGTTGTGTCGGATGCAGCTTCGTGTCGATAGGAACGCCGGTCACTTCATGACCCAGTTCTGTGAACCGAACCCCCCAGGGCAAATTCGTCGGCTTGCCCCAACAACATCCGGCCGAAAAACATCCTTGCCGGCCCAGCACGTTCCCCAGCGCTATTCCCGGCGCGCATGCGTCAGCCGTCTTCCACCAGGGCAGCTTCCAGCGACGCATCAGGAAATACGCGGCAATGATGGCGCCAATCAAACCACCATAGAACACGCCGCCGGAACGCAGAAAATCGAGCGAGAAAAGCAGACGCGGATTCTGACGATACTCGGGTTCCGTAAAGAGCATCAGCAGCTTCGAGCCTACGAGCGACGAAAGCAGAAGCCATAGACAGAGATCGTAAAGTCTCTCTCTCGGCAATCCGTCGCGCACACCGAGTTTCACGGTGACAAAGATCGCGCCCAGAAACGCGAGAGCTAGAAAGACGCCGTACGTGTTAACCGGAAAATTCCAGATGCGAAAAAGAATGGGATACATATCTCAGTGAGCAGCCGGCAGTAAGCAGTTAGCAGTAATCATGAGCCAGAGGTCACGCCACTCGTTAGACGCTCCGATGACTGTTTTCGATGCGCGAAGATCAAGTCGTATGCCAGCAGCAAAGCACCAAACGAGATGCTCGCATCCGCAACATTGAAAGTGGGCCAATGATATTGTCCGGCGTGCAACTGGATGAAATCGATCACGAACCCGAGTCGGACTCGATCCGTCAGGTTTCCGGCGATGCCCGCCAGCAGCAACGCGCATGCGCCCAGAATCCGATCATCATTACGCGGCGTGCGAAAGAAATAAAACAGCACCGCGACTGCAGCCGCGGCAGCTAAGACGACAAAGAACCAACGCCCAAAAGAGCCGCCCTCCTGCAACTGACCGAACGCGATGCCTCGATTTTCTGCGTAAACGAAATCCAAAATGCCACTGATGACGGTGCGGTCCTCGAAGCGCACGCGATGGATAGCCCAGGCCTTGCTCGCCTGGTCCGTCAAGTAAAGGCCAAGTGACGCGACCAGGTATCCGATGCGCCATGCCAAACGAGATTTATTGGTGTCGTTCATAGATTGGTCCGGCAAAGCTAAGATTCCTGCTCAATCTCATCCAGTGCCTGGACACATCTCTCACACACGGCCGCATGCTTTGAAGATTCGCCTACGCGCGTCGAATAGTTCCAACAGCGCTCGCATTTTTCACCGTGCGCGCGAGTAATCGTCACCGCGATATCAGTCGGCGCCATCTCGGCATTCGGCTCGCGCAACTCGACTTCAGAGACGATAAACAGATAGCGCAAGTCCTCGCGATGACGCGCCAATTGTCCATAAGCCCCGGCGCCCGCCGAAATCTCAACCCGCGCTTCCAGCGAACTGCCAATCACTTTCGCCACGCGCGCGTCTTCAAGCTTCGCCAGTACTGAGTCACGATATCCAAACAGATGTGCCCACGACGTGAGCAGATCGGCGCCACCTGTTTCGGTTGGTTCAGGTAACAATGCGACGTGAACCGACCCCTGCGTGTTTTCGTGATTTGCCTGCGGCAGATTCTCCCAGATCTCATCACTCGTAAACACCAGAATCGGCGCCAGCATTCGCGCCAGCGCACCGGCGATCTGAAACAAAGCAGTCTGCGCTGATCGGCGCGCCTTGTTCTTTGGCGCGAACGTGTACAGACGGTCTTTTATGATGTCGAAGTAGCGAGCCGATAAGGTCACGGTGCAAAACTGATGCAGCGATTGGTACACGGAATGAAAATCGTAAGCTTCATACGCCTCGCGCACATCGACGACGACAGAATTCAAAGCCGCCAGGGCCCAGCGATCGATCTCAAGCAGCTCGTGTTCGCGGACCGTATCGCTCGATGGATCAAAGCCGTCGAGATTGCCGAGCGCGAAGCGCGCGGTGTTCCGCAGCTTGCGATAGCCATCGCTGACGCGCTGCAGAATCTCATCTGAGCACCGCATGTCATCCATATAGTTCGATGACACGCACCAGAGACGCAGGACTTCGGCGCCTGACTTGGCAATGACTTCGTCCGGCGACACTGCGTTGCCGAGCGACTTGTGCATCGCCTTGCCTTGCGCATCCAAAGTCCAGCCGTGACAGATCACCGCGTCGTAAGGCGCGCGATCGTGAACGGCGAGTCCCACCATCAGCGATGAATTGAACCAACCGCGAAATTGATCGCCGCCTTCGATATACACATCGGCAGGCCAACGCAGGTTATCGCGAGCCTCCAGGACCGCGATTGAGGATGATCCACTGTCGAACCAGACATCGAGGATGTCAGTCTCTTTAGTGAACTCGTTGCCGCCGCATCTGCAGCTGAAGTTTTCAGGCAGCAGCTCACTTGCGTCGCGTTTGTACCACGCGTCAGCAGATTCTTTCTCGAAGATAGCGGCGACGTGACGAATTACCTGCGCATCGGCAATCACCTCGTTACAAGCTGAGCAATAGAAAGCGGGGATTGGCACGCCCCAGACGCGCTGGCGCGACACGCACCAATCGGGCCGGCCTGACACCATGTTGCGCATGCGATCGTGGCCCCACGCGGGAATCCATTTCACGCGCTCGTCGACCTCGTGCAAAGCCATCGCGCGAAGTGAAGAGCTGTCGATCAACTCGCCGCCAACGAAGTTGTTGGTAAAGTTCGATCGATCTCGATCATCCTCATCCTTTTCCGTCGGCTCTTCAGCCACGCGGTCCATGGCGATGAACCACTGCGGCGTCGCGCGAAAAATGACCGGGTTCTTGCAACGCCAGCAATGCGGATAGCGGTGCGCGTAATTCTCGCTGAACAGCAGCACGTCGCGCTCACGCATGAACTCAACAATTTTTGGATTGGCTTCGAAGACGCTGAGGCCGGCGAAATGCTCAACCTCTTTCGTGAATCGCCCGGCGTTATCAACGGGACAATAAATCTCCAGGCCGTAGCGCTTGCCGATTACGAAGTCATCGTGTCCGTGGCCGGGTGCGGTGTGGACCAATCCAGTGCCGGCCTTGCTCGTGGCTGATTTTTCACGAGCTTCGCTGACATCGAGCTCCGTTTCGGCGTCAGCCTCGCCGCCGAGCGTCACGTGTTCGCCCAACATGAACAGTGACGGACGATCAATCCATGGATGCTGCGCTTCGAGTCGATCAAGTTTCGATCCGCGAAAGCGGGCCAGCACTTTCGGCGTCTCGAGACTGCACTTTTGCGCCACGGAATCAACCAGATCAGCCGCGACGATGTAGATCTCATCGCCACTTTCCATCGCTACATAGTCGTAGTCCGGATGCACCGCTATGCCAAGATTTGCGGGCAGGGTCCAGGGCGTGGTGGTCCAGATCAGCGCAAAGACTTTGCGACCCGCAAGCGCCGGATCGATCAGCGCCGGATCACCCTTCATTGGAAACTTCACGTAAACGGAGGGACTGGTATGCTGTTCGTATTCGACTTCCGCTTCCGCCAGCGCCGTCTGATCGTGAATGCACCAGTACACGGGACGCGCGCCTTTGTAAACGAAACCCCGCTCAACGAAGCGTGCGAACAGCCGCGCCGTTTCCGCTTCGTAGTGGTCGGACATCGTGATGTAAGGGTTGTCCCATTCGCCAAGAATGCCCAGGCGCTGAAAATCTCGCGTCTGGCGCTTGAGCGCATTCGCCGCAAACTCACGACAGGCGCGACGAATGCTGAGCGGCGGCATCTCTTTCTTCTTCTCACCAAGCTTCCGCTCGACATGCAATTCGATTGGCAAACCATGACAGTCATAGCCGGGAACATAAGGCGCATCAAACCCCAGCATGGTGCGCGACTTGACGATCAGATCTTTCAGGATTTTGTTGAGCGCGGTGCCCAGATGGATATCAGCATTCGCATACGGTGGGCCATCGTGAAGGATAAATTTTTCGGCGCCCGCGCGTGCCTTACGAATCAATGTATAGAGATCCATCTCGGCCCATTTTTTCAGGCGCGCGGGCTCGGTTTGTGGCAGGTTCGCCTTCTGCGCAAACTTCGTCTTCGGCAGATTTACCGTCTTCTTCAGATCGAGGGTTGGTGCTTCAGTGGACATTAGTCAATTGGTATCAAAAACGAAATAGTAACAGTAGGGACGCTCGGCGACCAAAAGCGCGAATCAATTTGGAGTGCGCCGGCAGAGCCTCGCTCCGCGAACGTTATTCCCTCTCCCTTCTGGGAGAGGGTTAGGGCCTGGTAGCGAGCAACCCCAATTTGATTTCAGCTTTTCCATTGTGCTCATCTGAGAAGAGAATAAAAGTTTGCTATCTCGCGCTACACCCTCACCCCAGCCCTCTCCCAGAGAGAGAGGGAGCAAATAAGAAGCCCGAATCATTGTTCTCTGATGAGACGATGGTTCGGGCCTTTAAAGCTTTGATGCTTTTATCGTTCAGCCGATAAACATCTCCTCGTCTCCGTAACTGTTGTTAATTGGGCTGGGTGCGGGTGCGACCAAAACCTCAAGGCCACGGCGCACGCCGGCCAAAATGGCCGCCAACTCGCGCGCCGGTTCTATCACCTTGCGCTGGATAAATTCAGTCGTATCCATCACCCGTTCGTGCGTCGAATCGATCGCACGGCTTACCACTTCCACCTTTTCTTTGGCGACATGAGCAGTTTCATCGGCGAGCATCATGATGCCGCGAACTTCCTCTTTGATGAGCATGGTCGATTCCGCCAGGTTTCCGGTCGCCGTCGAAAGATGTCCCGACATCACGTGAAACTGCTCGGCGATCTGTCGTCCCTGGACCGCGATGCCCTGCGCCTGTTCGCTGATCGCGTTGGCCCGGTTAATTAGCGGATCGACTTTCTCCTCGAGCCGCGTCACCGTCTTGACAGCGCGATTCACAAAGACGGCCATGGCAATCATCGCCGCCGCAATCACCAAAAATGAAACAGCGATAATTGCGGTGATGACAACGAGCCAGAAGAGTGGTTCGTGTGGGTTCATGTCAATAGAAGAGCTTAATGCTTAGAGCTTGGTGATTGGAAAAAAACTCAATCATAAAATCCAGGCTCGAAGCCCGGTCGCTTACATCGCCTTCTCAGGCTTGTAAGTTGGCGCAGCTTCAGTCCGTCCGGACAGTTCCGTCTTGCGCTTCTCTTCGACGTAAGCCTTCTTGCCGGCTTCGACGGCCGCCGTAATCGAGCCAGCCTGTCGGGTCGCGGCGTCGCGCGTTTTCGCAACTACTTCGCCGGCCTTGGTGGTGGCGGTGTCGTAGAGATCGGTGGCGCGTTCGCGCGTTGCTTCGTAATACTCTTCCGCAGTTTCGCGCGCAGCGTCGTAATACTCGCCCGCCTTCTGTTTGGTGGTGTCGTAGTATTCAGTCGCTTTCGTGCCTATTTGTTGCGCGGCTTCCTTCGATTTATCGATGCCTTTGCGCGTTGCATCCGCGATGTCATTGCGCAATTCCTCGCCCGACTTCGGCGCGAACAACAGGGCCAGAACTGCGCCAATGCCGGCGCCGACCAAAAAATATGTTAAGCGAGTCGAAATATTGTCGCCAGAATCACGATCGTTTCCCATAGCAAGTCCCTTTCTTTTAGAGGCGAATCCCCCTCTGGAGATCGTCGTTACGTTTCAAGTTGTTCGGATGATGACTGCTCGCGACTATAACAAAAGGGAACAGACCAAGGCAAGGAATTGCCTTGTGAGAAGGTGCCGAAACTGCTGAAAAAGTGTGAAGAAAGCAGCCGTTCAGTCGAGGGCCCGGCTTTGGAATTTGCGTAGACCAACCCAGGTGAAAAGAATCGAAAAGCCAATTAACGCACCGTAAACCAGTAGTATCGGCATGTGCGGCATTGCCGGCGTTAAGGCCAAACGAAAACCCTCGTTGGCATAAACCAGCGGATTGAGGAGCACGGCGTACTGAAACCACGGAATCACGTGCAGCGCGGCCCACGGATAATATGCGCAGCCGAAAAAAATCATCGGCGCGAGCAGTACCGTGAACACCAGACTGATTTGCTGAGGTGCTACGACCGTGCCGACGACCATTCCGAAGGCGGCAAACAGCCAACTGCTCAACAGCGCAATCAACACGAAATTAATCGCGTCAGTCAACGACAGATGCAAATGTACTCGCATCAATAACCACGCGAGCGGCATGACGACGATACCGGCGATGATTGCCTGAATAACGCCGACGATAATTTTTTCCAGGCCGACGCCCGCGATACTGATTGGCGCCAACAATCGATCTTCGATCTCTTTGCTCCAGCCAAAATCGATCACGAGCGGGAGCGAGACCGCTTGCATGCTTGAGAGTGTCATGCTGAGGCCGAGAATTCCCGGCAGCAACATGTCGGTATAGCCGTGCTGAATGATTCCCATTCGCGGCATCACAAAACCAAAGATGAAGGTGAACAGCAGCGGGTTGAGCACGACGCGCAAAAGAAACGATGGCAGTTCGCGTCGCACCACGTGCAGGTCACGATGAAGTAGAGCGATGAAGGCAGTCATATCCTGAATTCTAATTATTCAGCATTGCTCCCTTCTCCCTTTGGGAGAAGGGTTGGGGGCGATGGTCTAGCAAGCAGTCTAATCCCTCACCCCGGCCCTCTCCCAAAGGGAGAGGGAGATTCAGTCACGCTCGCAAGCTTCGTCCCGTCAAATGCAGGAACAAGTTTTCCAGGCTCGGCTCGGAAACGTGCGCGTCAGTGACCATTACATTTTGCTCGCCAGCCAGACGCATCGCGTTCGCCAACAAGCCTTCGATACGATCGGCGTAGATGCGGACCCGATCATTCTCGGCCTTAATTTCCACCGCGCCCGGTAACGAGCGCAAACCTTCGGTGAATGTCCCATTCGCACCGCCACGTATTTGTAGCTCGATCAAATAGCCGCCGGGTACGCTGCGTTTGAGTTGCGCCGGAGAATCGAGCGCCAGCAGCTTGCCATGGTCGATAATTGCAATGCGGCGGCAAAGCTGGTCGGCTTCCTCCATATAATGCGTAGTCAATAAGATGGTTAAGCCTTTTTGATTCAATTCCGTCAACAAGTCCCACATCGCCCGCCGTGATTGCGGATCGAGGCCGGTTGTCGGTTCATCCAAAAACAGGATGGCGGGATCGTGCATTAAGGCCCGCCCGATCTTCAGACGCTGAGCCATGCCTCCGGAGAAGCCATTGATTTTTTCGTCAGCGCGATCGGCGAGCTCAAATCGCTCGAGCAGGCCTTGGGCGCGCTCTTCTCGCTCATGTTTCGGGACCCCGAAGTACTCGGCATGAAACAACAGAATCTCTTTGGCGGTCAGGCTGCGATCCAGGTTGTTGACCTGAGGAACTACTCCGATGCGTCGCTTGACCGAAACCGGATCGCGCGCGACGTCGATCCCTTCGATTTGTGCGACGCCGGAACTCGGCAACACGCGGGTGGTCAGGATTCCGATCGTGGTGGTTTTACCCGCGCCGTTTGGACCAAGCAAACCAAAAAACTCGCCACGTGATACTTCGAACGAAATGCCGTCGAGCGCTTTGACTTCGATCCCCTTGCGCGCTTTTGGCGTGAAAGTCTTTCTTAAATCGCCAACTGTGATTACAGTTTCCACAATCTTCACTCTTTTAATGTTAGAAGCGGGCTACTTGCCCGCTTAGTTGGGCGGTAGCCCGACTCTAAACGAAAGGTCGGTCATATCACCTGCAAATGCGTCGCGACGTACCACCAGACGAAAATCGTCAGCATGATTGAGCCGAACAGCAGCGCCACGATCGTCGCCACTATCAAGCCGACGAACAGCCAATCGCTCTTGCGGCCGCGTTTCGCTTCTTCGGCGGAAACAGTCGCGCGTCGCCGCAGCAGATTGAGATTGCGAACATTCGGTTTCCACCAGGCATCGAAGAAATAGCCGGCAAAGGGAAGCAGCCCCAGCGCGAAGTAGATGCCGATATTCACTCCCATACGCAGCAGAGTGATCTTGGGAACGCGATAACGTACCGCCGAAACCAGAATATAGAGAGCGACGATGGTGGTGGCAATGTCGCCGAACTCGGGAATGAGATCGATAATGGCATTGAATCCGAAGCGCCAATCGAGGATGGGAATGCGAAACTGGTTGTCCATCAATTGAGAGAGGACTTCCAGTTCGCGTTCGATTTGCACGGACGTCGGCCGCAGCACTCTTTGCCGTGCTGGCGAAGCCAGTTCTAAATCCTCGTGGGCGCGCATATCGTTATCTAATCTTTGTCATTTGCTGCCAGAAGAATTTTCCCAGCTTCGCAAATGGCGTCAGCATTGTCTTATCGCCTTTGGCTTCAGTTCGCGGCGGCAATCCCAGCTCCTCAGCCAGCTTCGGATCGGGTGGGCCAATGTCTTCATCGCCCCGCTTGCTCGACAACCATCGATCGAAAGTACGATTCACCGCGCGTCTTTGTTCGACGGGGGCGCCGGCGATGAAAGCACCACGCAAATCATCCATGTCGGCAACCTCGAGTGAGTTTGCCGAATAGTAATCGCGCAGCGCCGCAAAGAACTTTTCGTCGCCGAGCAGTTGGCGCAGGGCTTCGAACATCAGCGCGCCTTTCGTGGAGACGATCGCCGCATACTGAAACGAATTCCGATACTCGCGCGATGAGCGGCTGGCTTCCATGTCATCGCCGCCGAACGTTCGGTAGACTTTGTAGACGCCGCGCAATTGCTCTTCGAGAGCGTTGGTCGTTTGTTGCTCGCCGTGCATTTCGCGGTAGTAAAGCAGAGCGGACCAATTTGATAGCGACTCGTCGAGAATGGGCTCGCGGCCGGCGTCATTACCCACGGTCGCGCCCCACCATTGGTGGGCCACCACGCGCGCAACGGTCCATTCCAGGCTGTCTTCGACCGACGCGCGCTGATCGCGAATCACGTCGGGCATGTTACGCATGGTCGGCGAGTCGAAGTCGACGTAAAAGGCGCTGGCAATCGCACCCAGGCCGGCGAACTCCGCACTACCGAGGGTCGAGACCAGCGGCACCTCGGTGATGGTGACCGTTTTGAGCGGCAGTGGACCAAACTTCGCAGCGTAGATTCGCAAAGCGTCGCCGGCAATGTTCAGGACTCGCCGCGCGATTACTTCGTGATCCGCACGAAAGAGCGATCGCACGGTGATATCGTCGATGCGATGCTCTTCGGACTTGAGATTGCGACCAGCGATGATCGCAAAATCGCGAACCGTCTCAGCCATGAAGTGTCGTGAATCAGCCTTCTCTTTGTGCGTCAATTCTGCCGCTACTACCGGCGTAAAGATCATGACGCCCGGGGTGGAATCAATCGTCACGTCAAAGTCGGCCGCATCCGTTGTCAGGGAATCTCCGATGCTCGGCTCGATCTTGCGTAACCAATCATCGCCGTTGCGGGCGGCGAGAATCGGAAATGAAGTCGTCAGCATCATCACGCCACGACACATGAAGTTGGTGTCCCGCGCGCGCCTGAGTTCGCGCTCGCTGCGAATTGCGGCGCTCACCTGTTGCAGCACGTGGGTAACTATTCCCGTTTCTTCAGGATCGATTTCCGGCACGCTGCCTTTGAACTGGATCTGAATATCCACGGCTGCGTTAGGTTGGACCGCCTCTCGCAGATTTACGCGCAGCGTCGTCTGCAAATCGTCGAAGGAAAAAGGAATCAGCGCGTTGTTGCTGACTGCGCGCACATCGGATACTTCCAATCTTGGTTCGTCCGAGGTGACCTGTCCCAACTCATTCTTTTGATTGGGCGCGATATAATCAGGCGCGCGCATGTTTGGATACAAGTGGAAAAAGACGGTCGAGGTCGCATGGTCGCCACGGTTCACCCAATGTACTCGCTCGAGTCCAGAGTATGTCCGCTCATCGAAATTGAGCGCGAGCTTGATGTCGTAACGGATCCGTTTTTCGCGTGGCGTCGGTTGGCGATTTTGATTGCCGGCGAGTGTTGGCGCGATTAGAAGTGACGCGAGCAGCAGAACAAACGTATTACCACAGAGGACACAGAGAAATCTGAAAGAGAGGTAATATCCCTTTTTGGTTTTCCCTCTGTACCCTCTGTGGTTAAACTTATCTTTCATTCACGATCACCCGCCGAATTACATCTCCGCGTACGATGTTGTCGATGACATCCATGCCGCGAATTACACGGCCAAAGACCGTGTAGCCGCCGTCCAGATGCGGTTGCGGTGAATGCGTCACAAACCATTGTGAGCCGCCGGTGTCCTTTCCTGATAAGGCCATGCCGACCGCGGCGCGTTCAAAAGGCGCTTCATTAATTTCGCAACGAATCTGATAGCCTGGACCACCATTTTGATCGCCGCGTGGATCGCCTGCTTGCACGACAAAATTGGGGACCACGCGAGGAATTGTTTGCCCATTAAAGTAACCCTTGCGCGCGAGCTGAACGAAATTATCGACAGTCAGCGGTGCGTCATCAGGCAGAAATTCAATGGTAAACGAACCGCTGCTGGTAACGATTGTCGCCGTTACATGTTTCCCGGCCCGCGCCATCGCGCGACGATAATCCAACGTTGTATTGCGCGTCTGAACTGTTCCAATTCGATCAGAGAAATCGCCCGCACCGTTTGCTTTCAGCAGCGCAACTGCCCTTCTGCGAACCAGGGGATCGGAAGAATTGAGTCCCGTTTTGATCGCATCATTCGCGGTCGCCGTCTTCTGTTTCCCGAGCGCGTCAAGAATTGCCAGCGCAGCATCGTTGAGATCTTTGTCTCGCATCGCTCGCGGCAATGCTTCGATTAGCGCGCGTGTGCTTTTCTCGCTCGGCGGTTGACTGCCGATGACTTCTGCTGCGTTCGCCCGGACGACAACATCATTGGCCAATAGATATTTTCGCGCAAACTCACCGGCGGTCGGGTTCTTATAACTGCTATACGCTTGCAACACATCGGGAATCGCGAGAGTCGGTGTAGTTGGCCGCTGCAGCATCTCGGCCAATTCTTTTTGCGCATCTTTCAGCGCGTGGTCCCCCGCGCTATCAGTTGCGGCGCCGGTGATCACGTCCCTGATGGCCGCGAGTCCTTGGGCGCGGCGCGAAACTTGTCGCCAGGTTGCGTTTCGGCTTGCGACTTGCGACTTGTAGGAATCGTTTTGAAAAAGTCCCGGAGTCATGCGCGCGAACGCAATCTCAACTTCGACTGCTTCACCGTTGGTACTGTCGTGCATCTTTCGGATCCATGCGATCGCTGCATCGTTGGAACTATTCGGCAGCAGTCGTCCGAGCGTCGTTGCGATTTCAAGCAGCTCATTTCGCGAGGCCGGAGATTGTCTTTCCAAACTCGGCAGCGAAGTGCCGCGCTTTATTAGTGGCTCCGCCGCTCTTACGTCTTTCAAACTTGCCAGTGTGCGAATCGCACTTGCGCGCACACGCAGATCGGTGTCATGCAGCGCGAGCTCCAATACTTTTTCAAATGCTTCTTTATGATCGGCTGCGCCGATCACCCGAGCCGCGTTTGCGCGTACGATCGGATCGCCGTTAGCCAGTAACTCTCGCACCCGCTCGTTCGCATCTTTCAAGCGCAGACGCGCCATGGTGTTTAGCGCCGTCGCGACAATCGACGGATCAGGATCATCGAGAAATTTCGCCACGAGCGGGCCAACTCCCTCAGGTTTTGTGCGCAGCACCGCTGTCAATCCGAGCAAGACTGTTAATCGATCGCGTTGCGGCCCGCGTCCATTTTCAAACCCCAAAGCATTCACAATCGCCGCCTTACAGATGTCCAGCCGTTTATCTTCCGGGTTTTTTGCCGCAGCCTTGCCTGCCGCAGTCTTACTTTCCAGGGCAGCGGTAACCTTGCCAAGGGCTTCAATCGCTCGCGCGCGACCGGCCTTTGTTGGATCATTCAGCACAGTTACCAAAGCGAATGCGCCACCGGGCGATTCGATTTCGCCGAGTGCAAACGCCGCCATTTGACGCACATCAACGTCCTTGTCCGTTAAAAGCATTTCGGCGAGCATGGGCACGGCGCGTTCATCGCCGATTCTGCCCGCAGCCAACGCCGCGCGCGTGCGCACCTTCGGATTGTTATCCGCAAGCAGACCATTCAATTGATCATCCCAACGTCGCTCGTCTTCGTGCCGCATGACATTCAGCAGAGTGTTCGCCGTCGATTCTGAAGATCCAGAACTCCGGCGTGCCGGCTGCGCACTCGCGTTCGCGAATAGCGTCAGCAGGACAATTAATGCGCCAGGCGCTAATCGATAGTATTTGTCATTCATGGCAGGGGGGGTCAGTGTGGATGAATTGTACAGCGAGGCCGTGACTTTTGTCGCGAGCGTCGCTGCCGGTACCGAGACGAACACAAAAAAGAAAAGGCGGACCAGATGATCCGCCCCTTCTAACTCATGTATGAAAACAGCCTAGCTTGCTACCGCTGTCGCAATCGGCTTGCTTTCATCGGTTCGCTTCCCGGCTTCCGCTCGAACCGCGTCCAGTTTCGAAGCGTCAAGCACATTTTCTTTTCTTTCAACTTTTGGGGGCTTCTCGGCAGCCGCCTTGGCCTGAGTCATCTTGCAGCTTCCTTCAAAGACTGCGCCTTGCTCGATCATCAGTGACGGCGTCTGAATGTTGCCGTTCAGTTTTGCGGCACGGCCCAATTCGATGCGGTCGCTGGCAATGATGTCGCCATTGACGATGCCGTGGATCGTCGCTACGGCCACTTCGATGTTTGCGTCGACCTGGCCACCTGCGCCCACGATCAATGCGCCGCCGGTTGAAGTGATGCGGCCAGAGAAGCGACCATCAACGCGGAGCATTGATTTGAATGAAGCCTCACCAGTAATGACGGTGCCGCTGCCTACGAAACCGCTAAGACTTCCGTCCTTAATTTCGCGGGCGATGGTTTCGCTTTCAGTCAAGGCTTTCGGCGTGGCCGCGGGATCCGGCACCGGTCGATAGGCTTCGTTGTTTTGATACGGGGAATAGCTCCTGGTTGAGTGATCAGGATCGGCTTGGGTCTGGCTCTTTTCTTCTGGATTCTTTCCCATTCTGAGCATAACTAACCTCCGGTAAAAGGATTCGCCCGAATAAGTCGCCACTAAGCCGGGAGGGGTGCCGACACTGTCACGCGATCCGTTGGCAAACTGGAAAATTGGCCGCGGTGACCAACTGTTTGAAGAAACCGCTCGTGAGCGGGGCGACAATAATAAACAAAGGAGGGCAGGCTGTCCAGTTAAAGATCCTCTGCCATGTTAACTTGGAATGAATATCGAGGGACCACCCCTTCATTTGATAACGGCGAAGATTCATTTCCGACTTTTTTCCAGCGAGGCAAGCAGACTCTCGATTACTACTGTTTCGTGAAAGTTCTCAAGGAAGGGAAAGTACGACGCTTGCCGATCGAGTGCCGCGCGCGGAACGAGGCCGACGATTTCGGTGCTTAGAACTTTGACATCACGACGCGCAGCAGCTTCGCGCACGGCTTCGAATGCGCGGGCAATGCCGGTTTGTTCATAATCAACGAGGTTCATCGAAACCTGGACCACACCGCGACTCTGCAGATCAAATCCCAGCGCTTTCAAGAAGGGCAAACCGCCGTCCCGCTCACGCACTTCGCGGGCGATGCTGCGTGCAATCGATAAATCGTTCGTGCGCAGATTGACATTAAATGCAATTAGAAACGGCCGCGCTCCGACAGCGATGGCGCCGGCCGTCTCGTGCAATTTCAATGCGCCAACATCCGGCGCGCGATCCGGAATCGTTTTGATCTCTTCGCGCAACGATTCAAAGCTTTTGCCACGCACATTTTCGAGTCGAACACGATCGGGACGGAGCGCCGCGCGTTCGTAAAAGTAAACCGGAATCGAAAGCTCGTCCCAGATCCGTTTCCCCGCTTCACGTGCCAGCTTCACGCATTCATCCATTGTTACCCCGCTCACGGGAACGAACGGTAAGACGTCAGTCGCGCCAATCCGCGGATGCACCCCGGCGTGATTGCGCAAGTCGATTAATTCTTTGGCCGTGGCTACGGCGATGACGGCCGCATCGACGATCGCGTGCGGCTCACCGACAAAAGTAATAACTGATCGGTTGTGATCGAAATCTATGTGACGATTCAAGACGACAGCGCCGTTAACTGATTCAACGGCGCGGGCGATTCGATCCACGGTGTCGGCCTTGCGGCCTTCGCTGAAGTTTGGTACACACTCAACCAGCCGATTTCGGATTTCGGATTTCGGATTGCGAATTTGATCGTTCATGTCGGACGGACGGCGCCGGCTACACTCTAAAGTTAAATCCGAAATCCGCAATCCGCAATCCGAAATTGTCTTATGCCTATCGATCGCTTCATCAACGAACGCAAGAACATCTGGCAAAGGCTCGAGGAGCTGCTGCAACTTCTCGACCGTATGACGATGCGCAAATTGCATCGCGAAGAAGTGCGCGAGTTGGGCCGCATCTATCGCCGGACCGCGTCGGATCTCGCAATTGCG
>Ga0193730_1000200_pt1 | contig 19107 bp, 19 predicted proteins | sample U1a1metaG_FD_144919 | JGI IMG/M metagenome (GOLD analysis project Ga0193730, IMG submission 144919) | Soil microbial communities from a riparian zone of the East river system, Colorado, United States - U1a1 | ecosystem: Environmental > Terrestrial > Soil > Riparian zone | place: USA: East River...
GGTGTCGCCGCGCGCATTCGACAACGGCAGTGCGGTTAGCCCTGCTTCGGCAACTGTGCTGCGCGCTCTCTGAAACATGCGGGTAGCTTGATCGCCATTATCGGCTTGGGCTTCCACCGGTTCTTCGATCGCATTTGACGGTTGAATCAGCGTGGGTGATTCAAGGTTTTCGATCGGCGCTGCGATTGTCTTGCCTATCTCTGCTTCCGCCGCGCCTGCGACCGCGGTGGCTGCGATTGGTTGAGAGGAGGGGACGAGGGTAGCCGCGTCTTCGGCAGTGTTCGATACGGGCAAGTTCTCAACGTCAAGGCTTGCCGCCTCACCGAGCTTCGCGATCCCAAAATCAAGCACCTTAATTCGATAACCACCGAGCCCGCTCGGCTCGAGCCAGATGTTGTCGGGTTTCAGATCGCGATGGACGATGCCTTGCTGATGTGCTTCGTGAACGGCCGAGCAAACCTGCTCCAGGATATCCACGACCCAATAGAGGGGCAGACGGTTCTCCTCGAACAGCACGTCACTCAGGGTGCAGCCGTCGAGGTACTCCATCACCAGATAGGCAACCCGGTTGGCGCCGCTGCCGGAGAATCCGAAATCAGTAACATCAACGACGTTCGGATGGCGCAAGCGTCCGGCGGCGCGTGCTTCGCGTTTGAAGCGCTCGACGAATTCTTGGTTGCGCATGAATTGCGGCGCAATCAGTTTCAGGGCCACGTAACGCTCAGTTCCCAGGTGTGTCGCCAGATACACGGCACCCATGCCGCCCTGTCCGAGCAGACGCTCGAGACGATACTTCTCGTCAAGTATTTCGCCGACGTAGTGTTCGAGTGGAGTCATGCGACTAGACGACCGTCGGGTCTATCCGTTTAGACGCGGCACTTGTGCCGCGGGATCGGTTGGCGGACAAGTCCGCCGTCTAAACGATTCGGATTCCATCAGTGACTTAATCCCAATACTGATCGTGCCAACTCCTTTTTCGCAATTGCTCGTCTGTCCAAAAACCTTTCAAGAGTTCGATACGCGGATTGGCATCGTCAGGTTTCGCTATCACCGTAACGACGTCGTATCGAAACGGTGCGGCGGTCAATCCCATCATGCGGCGATAGCCGCGAGCTGCGCGCGCGATTTGACGCCGTTTGCGCAAGTCGACGTTTGTTTGCGGTGTGGCAAATTCATCCGTACCGCGGGTCTTCACTTCGACGAAACACAGAATTGGGCCGTCATAAGCAACTACGTCGATCTCAGCGTTGACGATCGCATCGCGCGTGTTGCGCCCGATCGGCAAACTGAAGTTTGCGGCTACGATGCGATAACCCAAACGCTCCAGATGATCGATCGCCAGCGCTTCGCCGCGCGCTCCCAGTTCGAAATGTTGAGCGCGATCCGGCCCGGATTCGCGATGCATTGCACGGGCACGCATTAGCTGGCCCTATTCTGCGGCAGTTTCTTTCTTCGCGGGCTTCTTTTCGTCCGCCGCGGCGGCGGCGGCCGCCACACGTTTGCTGCGCTTGGGCCGCCGCTTTCCGAAAGTACCGCGCCAAATCTTACCTCGCCTTGAACGCTGATCACCTTTGCCCATTTGATCGATCTCCTTCAATCTACTGAAATAGAATTTAGTTCGGCGGAAAGCCTTCGCTCAAACCGTCACTTCTTCATCAACTCAAGTACTGCTGTCGTCATGGCTTTGACTCCGGTGCGCAATGTTGGTTCCGGCAACGGCTCGAACAAGCTCGAGTGCAGGGACGGTAGCGGCTTACCTGACTTGCGGCTCGCTTCCACTCGTGACGGTTCAATTGCCCCCAACCAGAACATACACGAAGGGATCTGATGATCCAGACTGAACCTGCCGAAATCTTCGCTGGCCATTAGCGGCGGTACTTTGATCGTGTTATTGACGCCAATTGCTTTCCCGATAGCTGACGCAACTCGCTCAGTCAAAGCTGGATCATTGTAGAGCGACGGCGCATTTTCAGCTTCGATGACTTTCATAATCGGCGCGCGATCTTCGGGAACCCCGGCGGCCAGCGCCACGCCTTTCGCGATGCGCTCAATCGACCCAAGGATGCGCTGACGAACCTCTTCACGAAAAGTGCGAATCGTCAGCTGCAACGTTACCTCATCAGGGATGATGTTGCGTTTGGTCCCTCCATGAATGGAGCCGACAGTTACTACCGCGGGATCGAGTGGAGAGTTCTCACGACTAATGATGGTCTGTAACGCCAGAACGACTTGCGAAGCCATGACCACAGGATCCTTGGTCGCTTGAGGTTGCGAACCGTGCCCGCCCAGTCCGCGAATCACCAGGTCGACCGAGGTCGAGCTGGCCATGGCATAACCCGGACAATAGGTAACGGTTCCGGCCGGGTCGTTGGCACTGTCATGCAGCGCGAGGGCAAAATCAGGCTTGGGAAACCTCGTATACAGATCATCGGCCAACATTGCGCGCGCGCCCGTAACTGTTTCTTCCGCCGGTTGGCCAATCAAAACCAAAGTGCCGTGCCACTGATCTTTCAATTCCACGAGCATCTTCGCCGTGCCCAGCATGTTCGTAATGTGAATGTCGTGGCCGCAGGCATGCATGACGCTTACGTCCTGGCCCGCATCATTTTTGGTCTTAACGGTACTCGCGTACGGCAAGCCGGTTTTCTCTTCGACGGGCAGCGCGTCCATGTCGGTGCGCACCAGCACGGTTGGTCCATCGCCGTTTTTCATCACAGCGACTACGCCATGGCCTTGCCAAAGTGGATTGTCGTACTTGCCAACGTCGGCCGTTACGGTATAGCCCATTGCGCGAAGCTGACCGGCGAAGAACGCGGATGTCTTTACTTCGTAATGCGAAAGCTCGGGCGCAGCGTGCAGCATCTTGTAAGTGCTGACGAGCTGAGCGATCTCGCGATCAATCATTGCGTCGAGCGATTGTTGGGCGCGTACTGAGACGGCAAACGGAATTGCGACTAAGAAAGCGATCACAAGTGATTTTTTCATAGGTTGCAGGGCAGAGAACTGAGTTTGGCGCGCTCAAGATATCGCACGGAATCTCGTAAAGACAAGCTCAACGGGCGAAATCGAGACAGCAAAGCCGCAATACGAGTTGTGCAGTCATACAGCCGGATAGAAGGGTTCCAGTAACGAAGCGCCTAATCGCGGGGCGGCGAGCATTAATCCAATGATGGTTTTCGCGTCTTCGATTTCGCCCTCGGTGATCATTTGCAGTGCACGATCGATGGGGAGTTTCACTACCTCGATCAATTCGTCATCCTCGAGGCGCTGTGCAGTCTCAGTAAGATCGGTCGCGAGATAAAGCCACATCTTTTCTTCGCAAAAGCCAGGGCTTACAAAAAATTCTGAAAGCTTTTCGATCTTGCCTGCGACCAGGCCCAGTTCTTCTTCAAGTTCCCGGGCCGCACCTTCTTCCGGACGTTCTTTGTCGTTAAGCGTGCCCGCCGGCAATTCCAGCAGGTACTTTACGGCCGGGTGCCGATACTGTCTGACGAAAGCAATCGTGCCATCATCGAATGCCGGCAATATCACCGCGCTGCCGGAATGATGGACTACCTCGCGAGTGTAAGTGCGATCGGCTTCGCGAACAGTATCAACTGTGACGTTGAACACGCGCCCGGTGAAGACTTTTTTCGAGTCGATGAATTCCGGAGTTTGAGTATTTGGATCAGCCATAGCTGTCGTAGCGCGCTTTCGCACTAGTTTAGTTTGATGCGCGGTGATCGGCAACGCTCTCATTCACACCTTGCTTCTATGAAGTCGGGTAGGAATAAGAAGACGCCTCCAGGTGTCTAACGCGAGCGCAAAGCAGCTTGCGCCGCACCTACCAGATAAAGCGAACCGGTCACGCACACCAGACCACCTGCCGGCGTAACCATTCGCGCGAGCTGGAGAGCCTCATCAACGCTGGAGGCGCGAAGTACTCCAGCTTGATCGAAGCCCTCCGGCAAGGCAGCAACCAACGCCTCGACTGAAGCAGCGCGTGGATTATCGAGTGTAGTCAGAATCACTTTGTCAGCTCGCGAAAATAAGACAGCGGTCATCTCATCCAGCGCTTTATCTTGCATCGCGCCGAAAATCATTACGATTCGTTCTTTAACGAATTCATCGAGAAAATTGCGGAGCGCCCGCGCCGCCGCCGGATTGTGCGCGCCATCGAAAAGAAAGCGCGGAGAGCCATCCCAAATTTCGAGTCTGCCGGGATGTTGTGTGGTTTCGATGCCGCGAACGATCGACTCCGGAGGAATTTGGAAACCGTGTTCGCGCGCCGCTTCAGCGAGCGCAATTGCGGTGAGTGCGTTGACGCTTTGATGCCGGCCGCGAAGCGCAACCGTGACCTCGCACTGGATTGACGAGTCGATGTCAAACGAAACGAGGCAACGCCCATCGGGAGTCGATTTGCCGCAGCCGGTCTGACACTGTTCACGGTACTGCGATCCTATCAGACGAGGTTGGACAGCGACCGATTCACATCGGCGAATGATAACTTCAAATGCCGTCTCATCCTGCGGCGCAATTATCGCGGTCACGCCCTGTCTAATGATCGCCGCTTTTTCGGCGGCAATTTCCCGAAGCGTGGTGCCGAGATACTCCTGGTGGTCCATCGCGATCGAAGTGATTGCAACGATTTCTGCTCTCGCGGCGGTGGTTGAATCCAACCTTCCTCCAAGCCCCGTTTCCAGAATTGCCAGCTCAACTCTTGCTTCGCGAAACGCCAGCAATGCGATCGCCGTGATCTGCTCGAAGAATGTCGGCAAGGTCTGCAACTTACCGCGCGCCACTAACTCTTCAGCGGTCTCCTTTACCGCGCGCGTGAAGAGCGCGAATTGATCCTCAGAGATTTGCTGGCCGTCGATTTGGATCCTTTCAGTGATGGAAACCAAATGAGGTGAAGTGAACAGACCAACGCGAATTCCGGACGCGCGGCAGATCGAATCAAGGAACGCGGCAGTTGAGCCTTTGCCGTTGGTTCCGGCAATTTGCACGGCGGGAAATTGTCTTTGCGGATTTCGGAGTGCGACTAAGAGACTTTCGGTATTCTCGAGACCGAGTTTAATCGTGAGCGTCTCGTGACCGAGACTGAGGAGATAAGCAAGAGCTTCCGGGAACTGCATGTTTCAAGTTTAAGGTTTCAAGTTTCAAGTTTGCGAATCGGCAACTTGAAACTTGAAACTTGGGACCTGAAACTTCTCGCTAATATTCGGATTCATCATGAAGTCGAGCGACTTGATCAAAAACGGCCTCATCTGCCGGCGATCGACGATCTCGTCAACCATCCCATGGTCCAGGAGAAATTCGGATCGCTGAAAGTCCTTGGGGAGTTTCTGCCGGATCGTCTGCTCAATTACGCGAGGACCTGCGAACCCGATCAGAGCTTTTGGTTCGGCCACGATCAAGTCACCAAGCATCGCGAAGCTCGCCGTCACTCCGCCGGTAGTCGGATCAGTGAGCACGGAAATGAAGGGCAAGTGACGCTCTTCGAGGGCGGCGAGTGCCGCTGAGATCTTCGCCATCTGCATCAGCGACAGCGTGCCTTCCTGCATGCGCGCGCCGCCGGAAGCGCAAAAAATGATCACCGCGCCACGCTCGCCGATGGCCCGTTCGATCAGACGCGTGATTTTTTCGCCGACGGCCGAGCCCATCGAGCCGCCGATGAAATTCATGTCCATCGCGCCGCCAAAGACGCGATGACCGCCGACCCGGCCACGCGCGGTGATTACAGCTTCGGGTAAACCGGTAGCGCGCTGGGCCTGGGAAATGCGATTTACATAAGGCTTGCTGTCGACGAAGTCGAGCGGATCAGTCGAGACTACTTCCGAGTCCAGCTCTTCGCAATATGCATCGTCGAAAAGTTTTTCGAGCCGCTCGTACGCCCCGATGCGAAAATGAAAATTGCAGTGAACACAGACCTGAAGGTTCTCTTCAAGTTCCTTCTTATACAGATGCGCCCCGCATTCGTCGCACCGCACGAACACATTCTCAGTGCGTACGACGCGGTCCTTGTCGCTTACCGGTTCGATCTTGCCTTTCTTTTTGCGAAACCAGGGCATAAGAAAACAGAAATCAGAAATCAGAAATCAGCCTTGACTCAGGATAAAGTTCAATAATGAAAGCTGAGAAAAAGGTTAGCACAAAAACGGGTGCGTGATGAAAGAGAGGTTTCCGGTTACCAAAATACGACGGCCCGATTTTCAGTACGTTACCCGGTAAGTAGTTTTGTGACTTCCACACGGTTAAGCTTATCGAAAGAAACTCGGATTAGTGTAAGGTAATTTGAAACTATCTGCGAACCGCTCCCTGTACCTTCGGTCAATTGTCGAATCAATGGTTTGCGCAGTTCGTGGAACTCCTGGATTTGCCTTGCGAACATCTGGCATTTGGGATTCGACGAGTATTTGAATACTCTCAGTCTTAAGAGGGACTGGTCGTTTGATTTCAGCATATTCGCAATTAACGCGATAAGCAGTTTTCGCCTCTTGGGGTCTTTCTCTCCGCCCAGAACACACAGACTTTCAATCTCTCTAGAAAATAGATTCTCTATCCAAAGTGTAATTGTAGTAGAGACTATTGGATTCAGATCATCAAGAGTCTCACGGGCTTGCTTTGAAAAATCATCGATGTCTGAGTAGGCTTTTGCGATTCGGTATATTGCAGTTGCGGTTTGGGACTGAGCCAAGATGTCGCTCACCACTGCAAGGATAAATACATTTGATTCTTCGCCCAACAGTTCCTTCCCGAACTCTCTTGCAAGTGCCCTATCCTTTTTCGGATAGACTAATATCTGATAAAGAATGGCTCCCGTTCTCGAACTTACATCTCTCTTAGCCAGTAACTCTAACCACGTATGTTTCAGACTCGACTTAGGGAGCCTCAACTCGCTAATCCAATCATTTGTACAAGCAACTATGGTGTTAAAGTTTGCTTCGGTTGGGTTTTGAAGCACAAAGCTTTCTATGAATTCAGCAAACCTATTAAACTCATAAGATTTGAGTTGAGGATACAGCGCAGTTGTACAGAAACTGGCTTGTCGCTCATCAAAGTACTTCCAGTCTGATTGGAAAAACTCATTTCTGTTAGTTAAGGACGAAGACTCCGCCGAATCAGCTGTCTGTCTGAAATAATAATGCCGGCTAACATCTTCCATGCCAATATCTGAAAGGAGTATCTCGCTAAAGTCCTTCAGCTTCGGTACTTCAGAATGCTCTATCGCCCATCTTCGCCAAGCAGATATCTCCGCATCGCTAGGTATTCGAAACACTGAACCTCGCATTGGTTCCAAGGTAATTGCCCTCAGTACAGAGTCTATAAGAATTGACCACCGTGGTTCAGGAAACGATAGATAACTGACCAAAGGGCGAATAAATGCTGTTTCCCCAAGGCAGAGGAACGCAATCAGCGCATCAACTATTGCTTGGTGCTGCGCAATCTGATCAATTGTAAAATCCCACAGCCTCTTTGACCTCAGATTACTTCTATCGTCGTACCAATCAAGCTCTTGGATAACCTCCTTCGCCGTCTTGTATATAGCTTCGAAAAGAGCCAGCTTCCGTTGTCTCAGAGGCAACGCACGAAAGCGAGCGGGTTCTACCTCGAGACTCTTTAGCGAACGCGTAAACGCCTCAGAAATCGCTTCAAATTCTCTCGCTGCTTGTTTGGTAGACAGGTTCATTACTAGTCATTTCTTCTTGGCTTTATGGGTCGCATAGACTCTCGTCTTAACTTCAACAACATCGCGTACTTCATCCACTTGAATAACTGCAAATGGCGCCCGAATTTGTATGGGAATACCTAACTCCGCAAGCCATTCGAATTCAGGGGGCGGGGGAATTCCACATTTCTCTCTGATCTTATTAAAGTCATAAAAAGCATTCTGCGGTCCTTGTATAGTGAGTATAAATCCTGGTGTACCTCCAGACAAAGCAAAGGACCGCGCAACGTGACGGTGCTTGGAAGTGGAGACAAATGGACTGAAAGCGCCCGACCTTTGGGCTTGAAGCATAACCCCTTCCAGCAACGCCCTGTTATTGAAATCATTTAGATAGGTCATTTGTCTTTTAGCATTTGCGATAGCATCACGCACGGTCGATCCGCGGCCAATCATGTACTCAATCGAACGAGCGCGAATGATCGCCGAGGGGGTCCAATACTTTGTGCCATGAAAAACGACAACGTTAGCTGATCGACGACTTTTCTTTTGCTCGTCATCAGGATCAGCCATGGGAGAGGGCTTCTAACTTCGCGCGCAGGCGTGAGGGATTGTTCTGCTTGAAAGCCTCAGCCAGACCTTCTTCTTCATCGAGGCTTTGATCAATTTCATCTTTGTGATCGTAGTAGTAAGCCATGGCCGAATACACGGCCGCGACCGGAAGATCGTAGGTGCCCGCAATTTCTTCGATGGCGCGACCGAGGCGGCGATGCATCAGAACGACGTCCGCGACCGTGATTCGCGTGCCGGAAATCCTGGGCTTGCCATTCCGAGTCCCCGGTGTTGATTCGATGTGATCCGACATGGCTGCGGCTATGCTACTACAAAACCGAAAAGCTTGAATAATGAATCAGAACTCGATGCCCCTCTGAGCTCTGATGCCGGCCTGAAACGGATGCCTCACTTCAGTCATCTCGGTCACCAGATCAGCACCTTCGATTAATTCCTTCGGCGCGTCGCGACCAGTGACGACGATGTGAAGCGAGGGCTGGCGCTCGCGGGCTGAACGAATTTCAGAAAGCACTTCATCAAGTGGCAGCATGTCGTAACTCAAAACGTAGACCAGTTCGTCAAAGACGAGCAGATCGTAATCACTGCTGCGCAGTTTCTCGACGCAAAGATTCCAGGTTTGGCGCGCGGTCTGACGATCCTGCTCAGGGTTTTTGGTGTCCCAGGTAAAGCCATCGCCCATCGTGTGAACCTCGATGCCGAGTTTCTCGGCGGCCACGTGTTCACCGTACCGATCGTTGCGCGACTTCATGAATTGGACCATGCAGCAGGACAGATCCTGTCCGGCAGCGCGCATCATCAAACCAAGTGCGCACGTCGTTTTGCCTTTGCCGTTTCCGGTGTGAACGATGAGGAGGCCGCGAGTGTTTTCCTGATAGTCAGCGCGTCGCCACTTGTATTTGCGTTCGATGGCCATTCCTAAAGTTTAGAGGCGGGCTACTGCCCGCCTTCTGATTGAAAGAAAATGGCGGGCGGTGGCCCGCCTCTAAACGAATCTCGTTATTTGAGCGAATCTTCGGTCAAGTCGCTCAGCCCATTCGATCTCTTTACCGCGTCTTGCAGCAGCGGCACGACCTTTTGCTCGAGTTCCGAGGAAGTGCCTTTCAGCGTGCAACCAGCCGCGTTGCGATGACCGCCGCCGCCGAATTGCTCGGCGATCTTCGCGACGTTGACATCGCCTTTGGAGCGAAGACTGGTGCGATAGACTCCGGGAGCAGTCTCTTTGAACAATGCAGTCGCTTCAACTTCACCAACCGCCAGCGGGTAATTCACAAATCCGTCGGCGTCTTCTTCCGCCGCGTGCGTCCGTTCCTGCATCGCCAGCGTTTGCCACATCCAGGCGACGTGTCCGGTCTCGTCGCGCTTTGCCGTGGATAGCACCTGACTTAGCAATTCGATCTTCGGCCATTGATAGCTTCCGAAGAGGGCCTCGGCAGTTTTGGCCGGTCTAACTCCGGTGCGCACCAGCTCAGACGCGATCTTGAAAGTGCGCTCGGTCGTGTTTGAGTAATGAAACGATCCGGTATCAGTGAGCAGAGCAGTGTAGACGCATTCGGCAATTTCTTTGGTGACGCGCACGCCCGTGGCTTTGCAGAGGTTGTAGACCATTTCACCGCAAGCGGCGGCGGTCGAATCGATCCAGTTGATGCCGCCAAAGAGTTCAGTGGTCGAATGGTGATCGATATTGACGACAAACTGCTGATCCAAATCTTCGAGGCCGGGTCGACCCAGGTCCGAACATTCAATGATGAAGACCGCATCGAAATGCCCACCAATGCGGGGCGCAACGCGAATCGTGCCGGCGCCCGGCAATTGTTGATACGAATGCGGCGCCGGATCATGCATGATCACTTCGACATCCTTATTTAGTGATTTCAGCAGCCAGAACAGGCCGAGAGAGGAGCCAAGGCCATCGCCGTCCGGGCGGACGTGGGAAGTAATCGCAAAGCGATCCTTTTTTTCAATCAGTTCAACTACCTGGGCAAGCATTGCGTAACACAGACTTTGGTCTGTAACTTCCTTCTAAGAACACAGACAAAAGTCTGTGCTACTTTTCTTTCTCAATTCCTTGCAAGAGCGCATCGACGCGACCCGCTTTTTCTTCGACCGTGTCGCGCACGAAGTGAAGCGCGGGAGTATGCCGCAAATTCAACGCAAAGCCAAGTTGCTTGCGAACATAGGGTGCGGCATGACGTAGCGCGCTCAGGGCCTTGTTGTGTTCCTGCTCGTCACCCTGGACCATCACGTAGACGCTGGCGTCGCGCAAGTCCTCCGCAACTCGAACTTCCGTAACAGTTACCATTGTCAGTCGCGGATCTTCGAGTTCGTAACCAACAATCTGCGCAATTTCTTCGCGCAAGGTTTCGGCGATGCGCTCGGGACGATGCATAAGTCAGAAGTCAGAAGTCAGATATCAGAAGCCAGACCTCTGACCTCCGATCTCTGACTTCTCGTTCTTATAGTTCCGTGGCTGCGATCTTTTCGATTATGTACGCTTCGATCTGATCGGCGGCCTTTAAATCATTAAAGTTCTCGAGACCGATGCCGCATTCGAACCCTTCGCGTACTTCCGACACGTCGTCTTTAAAGCGTCGCAAGGAGGCGATGTTTCCTTCCCACGTCACCACGCCATCGCGAATCAGCCGCGCCCGGGCATTACGGCGAATGGTTCCATCGATCACCATGCAACCGGCGATGACGCCGGCTCGCGGCACGCGGAAGACTTCACGCACTTCCGCTTTGCCGAGAATTTTCTCTTTCTCGATTTTCTCGAGCATGCCGATCTGGGCCGCTTTAATTTCTTCTTCGACCTTGTAAATGATCGAGTGCAGGCGGATGTCCACGCTTTCCTGTTTAGCCAAATCATTGGCGCGCGATTCGGGACGCACATTGAAGCCGATGATCACTACTGCGGTGGCCGCGGAACCGGCTTGGGTCGCCGATGCCAACAACACATCGGATTCGGTGATCGCGCCGACGCCCGAGCGGACAACTTTCACTTTCACGCGCTCGCTGGACATCTTTTGCAGAGTTGATTTCAAAACTTCGACAGACCCCTGCACGTCCGCCTTGAGGATGACGAGCAGTTCCTTTACGTCGGTTTCACCCAGAGCTTCGATGCCGCGCTTGGTGGTCTTAATCAGCGTGCGTTGGCGCTCAGCGGTCTGCCGATGACTCGAGATTTGCTGCGCGCGAGAAACGTCGGCGACGACCTGGAAGCTTTCGCCGGCTTGCGGCACACCCTGCAGGCCAAGCACTTCAACCGGGGTCGCTGGGCCGGCTTCGGTCACCTGATCACCGCGATCGTTGAACATGGCGCGGACTTTGCCGAAGATTTGTCCGACGATGAATGGATCGCCAACGCGGAGCGTGCCTTGCTGAACCAAAGCAGTCGCGACTGAGCCGCGGCCACGATCCAGTTTCGCTTCGAGCACCACGCCCGATGCCAGCCGAGTAGTGCTGGCTTTCAGATCCAGAATGTCTGAGGTTAGCAGAATTGTTTCGAGCAGCGTCTCGAGGTTTTGTCTCTTCTTCGCAGAGACTTCGACCATTTCGGTTTCGCCGCCCCACGCAACCGGATTCAAACCTTGTTGCGAAAGCTCCTGCCGCACCCGATCAGGATTCGCATCAGGTTTGTCGATCTTATTAATCGCGACGACAATGGGGACCCCGGCGGCGCGCGAATGTTCGATTGCCTCGATCGTCTGCGGCATCACGCCATCGTCAGCCGCCACGACCAAAACAACCACGTCAGTGGCTTTGGCGCCGCGGGCCCGCATAAGTGTGAACGCTTCGTGGCCCGGTGTGTCGAGAAAAACTACCCGCCGCTTTTCATTCGGATTATCAGGGCTCTGCACCTGGACGCTGTACGCTCCGATGTGTTGAGTGATGCCGCCCGCTTCTCCGCCCGCGACGTCCGTCGTGCGAATGGCATCGAGCAGCGAAGTTTTGCCGTGATCGACGTGACCCATGACCGTGACGACGGGAGCGCGGGGCACCTCTACATCGTCGGCATCGGTGGCGATCAGTTCTTCGAACTCTTCTTCAGCGACCATGTCCTCGAAGGGAACAAACGCCACGTCGTAACCAAACCGCTTGCCGAGATCGACTGCGACGCTATCGTCGAGGGCTTGATTGATGGTGGCGAAGACCCCGCGTTGCAGCAGCAGTCCCACCACTTCTTTTGGCTTAATGCCAAGCTTCTCGGCGAACTCCTTGACCGTTGAGCCCTCAACCAGACGTACGGGCTTTAGATCGCCAGAGACTTGAATTCGTCCGGCGATGCGCTCTTCAAGCGTGCGATGATCGGGCGGCGGTATAACGTCTCGATCGAGTCTCCCGCCCTTGCCATCCCCGGTTCGCTTGCCGCCGCGGGTCGAACCGCGACGAGAGCGTCGCCGGCCCGCGTCCGGTGGCGGGATGTAAGTTGTTTGCGGAGTCGCAGTTTCGCCCGGCGTCCCCGTGTATTCGACGCGTCCCCGCGGCGCGCGTTCGCGCGTGCGAGTTGCAGCTGCGGTTGCGGCGGCGGTAGGCGATGGCGCAGGGGCCGGCGCACGCTCGCCGTGACGAATTCCCGCATTCAATGCGGCCGCCGTGGGTCGCATCACGCGTACTTGCCGGCCCATTGGTGGTGCGGGTTTGGCTTCGACTTGCATGGGCGGTTCACTGACTTCTTCCAGCGGCGGCGGCGCAGCTTCTGGCTCAGCCGGCGGCGGCTCTGATACTTCGGGCGGCGCAATGTCGGGTTTGGCAGCGCGAACTGCCGGAGCGAGCCGACGAACGACATGTGCCGGAGGCTGCGGAACAGCAGCGGGTTCTTCGGCTGCGACCACCGGCTCAGGCTCTACCGCCTCTGCCGGCGCGGCAGCTTCGGGAACCTCGACGACGGGCTCTTCCTCGATGACCGGACGCGCAGCCTTTTTGACGATGCGGACGGCGCGTTTGACTGCAACCTCTTTTTTCGGAAAGTACTTGTCGCGAATTTTTTCGGCGAGTTCTTTCGAGATGGAGTTCGAGGGGACGCTGACATCCACACCTTCGCGCCGCACCTCTTCAATCAGGCGCTTGGTGTCGATTTTCAGATCTTTTGCTAGATCGTATATGCGAACTTTGGAAGTGACTGCTGACATGCGCTCCTTGCTGCTTGCGAAAAGTGTTGCCTCGACACCACCCTTCGCGCACAGGCTCAAAGAGCGCTGCTACGTTAGGTGTCGCAGGCGAGGCGTACGCTTCAAACCGCGTACGCAAAAAATGTTTGGCCGCGTCAGAAGCATTTCATCGCTTCTCGTCCTCTTTGCCTTCGTCCGTCGCGGCCACATCGTCGGAAGACGGAGCGAAAGTCTGATCAACTGAAGCCGAAGCAATTGCATCATCTTCGGCCGCCCTGACGGCATCAGGATCCACCGTCAAAGACATGTCCGGGGCGGGCGTTATTACATCAGGCCGCAGGTCACGTCCAGGTTGCTGCAAGAGCAATTCGTCGACGCTCATAGGATCAGCCTCGGTGAGCGCGACGGGATCCGCTGAATCTTCAGCGCGAATCGTTTGCTCGGCAGAGAAAGGCACGCCCTTTTCTACCGCTTCGTCATATCCGGCCGCGGTCATTTCGTCGTTAGGCTCGATTTCGGCCGCTTCGGTAGTCTCGTCGGCTTCGATCGAGGCCGCGTGTTGCTCAATTTGACTGTCGCTTTCAGTGTCCGCCGTTTCTGATTCCTCTCCGGGGGCCTGCAAGCTTTGTTCGCGAATTTGAATGACGGCCTGAGCAGCTGTAAGCATTTGCTCGGCTTCGTCAAGACTGACGTCGAGAAACTCAACCAGATCGTCAACTGTGGTAGCGGCGAGGCCGTCGATGTCATTGACGCCGTGGGTTGCCAGGGCTTCCGCCTGTTGCGCGGTCACGCCTTCAATCGCGGAGAGGGGAACCGGCGCGCCGGATGCGATCATCGCGCCCATGGCTTCGGCGACTTCCTTCTTCAATTCCTCTTCGCTGCGGATATCGATGTTCCAGCCCACCAGCTTGGTCGCCAGCCGCACATTTTGCCCACGCTTGCCGATCGCCAGACTGAGTTGATCTTCGTTGACGATCACTTCCATCTGGCGATTCTCGATGTCGGTGATGCGCACCTGATTCACCTTTGCGGGCGAAAGCGAGTTTGCCGCAAAGACCGAAGGCTCTTCTGACCACTCGATGATGTCGATCTTCTCGCCACGCAGTTCCCGAATGATGGCCTGCACGCGCGAACCTTTCATACCTACGCAGGCACCTACCGGATCGACGTCGCGTTCGTTGGAAACGACGGCAATCTTCGCGCGTTCACCCGGCTCGCGAACACATGATTTGATTACGACCGTGCCATCGTAGATTTCGGGCACTTCCATTTCGAATAGACGCTCGAGCAATTCGGGTGACGTGCGTGAGACTTCAATTTGCGGGCCTTTTGATTCTTTCGAAACATTGGTGATGACGACGCGGATGCGCTCGCCCTGGTTCCATTGCTCGCCGCGTGATTGTTGAGAACGCGGCAGAATTGCTTCCAGGTTTCCCAGGTCGACAATCATATTGCCGCGCTCAAAGCGCTTGACGAATCCGTTGACCAGCTCACCGACGCGATCGATGTATTGTTCGTAAACGTTCGAGCGAACCGCATCACGAACTTTCTGAAACAGAATTTGTTTGGCTGTTTGTGCCGCGATGCGTCCGAGTTCTTCCATCGGCATTGGCAGCAGCAGGGCGTCGCCTACTTCAACTTCATCGCCGCCCAGTTCGCGTGCTTCATCAATTGATAGTTCGGTCGAGGTGTCAGCGACTTCTTCGACTACGACTTTCGACGCGGCCAGCTCCAGGCCGGTTTCAGGGCTCCAATCAACCTGGATGTCCTCGCCGCCCTTGAATTGCTTTTTCGCGGCCGCGCGCACGGCCTCTTTAATCGCTTCTATGACCAGATCGCGATCAATGCCTTGCTCCTGGCACAGGGCTTCGATGTTTTGCGCAATGCTTGTACTCATTTAATGAATTATGTTCTCTGTGTCAGCGCCGGTTGTTATCAATCAATTGTCGGTCTAACAACTCCCGTTCACGCGCCTGACGAAACTCGTTTTCTACGTCGACTTCCAAATTCGCTTTTGCGATCGAATCGAAAGGGATCGTGACTCGACCGCTGGTTCGATCCTCAAATACCACGTTGTCGTGTTCGATGCCGACTATGCGGCCACGAAAATTTCGCTGGCTGGCGATCGCGACGCGCGTCTTGATCTTCGCGGTGCTGCCGGCAAACCTCTCGTAATCGGCCGGTTTATAGAGCCCGCGTTCTATTCCCGGCGACGAAACCTCGAGGGTGTAAGCGGCATGAATGAAATCATCCACATCCAACACCGTGCCTATTTGCGTGCTCACTCCGGAACAATCTTCGTGAGTTACGCCCCCGGGCTTATCAATGAACACGCGAACAATCGGATGATTCTCTGGGCCCGCGACCTCTGTGTGGACCATCTCGAGTCCGTGGTCAATCGCAGCCTGTTCCGCAATTTCGCGAATGCGATTTGCAACCGAAGCTGTTTCCATGACCAGGAGCGCAATAATTTGCGCTACTTTCGCCCAAAAGAAAAAGTGGGCCAAAACCCACCGGACAACCAATCCGACGATCCGAGCAAGCTGTGAATTATACGATCACGATCTAGGGGAAGCAAGGCGCGGTCAGGAGCACGCCCAAGCGGAGAGTACCTGGGATGACACTTGAGCCAGTCTGAAGTCTATGCCGATTTGTCGTATCGCACTTGTTCAGAAGCGGAGGGCAGCGCAGGTATCGAAAATGCGTGCGAGCCAGTTCCCATCGCTAATTCCGGGGTAGCGCCAAGCGATGGCGATCGTCGTGAGCCAATGTACTGTCGGACGGTTACGGCCAGAATCAGAACCGACAACGAAATCCAAACGATCGACCAAACTATCGCCGGCACGCCGGTCGCATTTGCCATGTTCAGCGCGTCGGTCGGGACAGTCGTCGCAAACGGCGATGACAGAAAGAACACAGTTTTCAGGTCCAGCAGCGCGTTCAAAACGCATTGCACCGCGAGAAAGCTGACCAGAAAAGTTGCCACCCGGGCTGAGGCGAAGCGAGCTACGGCAAACAATCCGACGGATATCAGCACGCCGGCGAGCAAGGTGAAGGGAAGTCCACCGAGCGAACCCCAGGTTCCGGCCATGATAGGTTTTACGACTCCAAAGATTGTCGTCAGTGCGAACACTACGGCCGCCGAACCAACGAGAACCAGACGCGCGGCGACTGAACGACGAATCAACACCAGTAGCAGGGCTCCATAGGTCATCGCGCCAATGTACCCGGCGCTCGACACGAGCATCTGTGAAAACAAGCCACCCTGCGTGGTGTAGGTCTCACCACTGCCATTCATCGCGACACTCAAACTTTGCACCGAGTTGCCGGTCACGAGCGCCGCGAGCGCGTGCCCGCCTTCATGAATGAAGGTCACAAAGATCCGGAACGGATAGCTCAGTATCTCAGCAAACGGAATAAACCAAAGCGCGATCGAGAGAATCGCCGCCAGCAGCAGCGTCATCGCCTGTGGTCGCGCATCATTGGAAAGTTGGTATTTCATTGTTTTCTGCCTCGCTATGAGATCTGCGGTGTTTAGAGTCGGGCGACTGCCCGACATCAGCGGGCGGTTGCCCGCTGCTAAACAGAATGTCAATCACGATTATGAACGTGGATTCGAGTTACCTTGTTCCCTGAGGATTCGGTGCGCGATGGTATTCGCCCGACTTGCCGCCTGTTTTCACTTCCAACTGGATCTCGGTAATCGTCATCGATTTATCGAGCGCTTTGCACATGTCATAGATTGTCAGCGCGGCGACGGCGACGGCGGTCAGCGCTTCCATCTCGACCCCGGTCTGCGCGTGCGTCGCGACTTCGGATTCCAGGTAGACGCCGTCGTCGCGCACTTCAGCGCGGACGTCGATGTGCGTAAGCGGAAGGGGATGGCAGAGCGGGATCAGATCGGCCGTGCGTTTCGCGGCCACGATGCCCGCGAGCCGCGCTGTTTCCAGCGGATCACCTTTCGGAGTTTGATGCTGGCGAATCGCGGCCACAGTTGGCGCTGACATGATTACACGCGCAGAGGCGATGGCGCGACGGGCAGTCGGTGACTTCTCGCTGGTGTCGACCATTCTCGCGCGGCCGTGTTCGTCGATATGCGTCAGGTCACTCATGACGGGCGTTTTTAGGATAAGACATTAACCGCAGAGGGCGCGGAGGATTCCGCAGAGGCGGCAGAGTCGTCGTACTTATTGACAACGTGGCGTATCCGTTACGTAAGTGGAGAACGTGGAAGTTCATGATCAATCCAAGCCGGAGATCCGCTAGCTTCAGATAGGTGAGAACTTGAGCGAGGTGGACATCGTTGATGGCTTCGACAGCTTTGATTTCTAGAATAAGCCGGCGCTCAACCATGATGTCAACGCGATAACCGCAATCGAGCCGCACCTTCGAATAAACGAGGGGCATCGGTTTTTCCTTTTCGGCGAAAAGCCCCGCTCGCATCAACTCAAAACACAGACATTCTTTATAAGCAGACTCAAGCAAGCCGGGTCCGAGGGCGCTGTGGACTTTCATTGCGCAGCCAATGACTCTTTGCGTCAGCTCGTAATCAGTCATGCTCTGCGGCCTCTGCGAAAACCTCTGTTTTTTCTCTGCGGTTAAGTTGGCGCCACGATACTCAGAACGGCATGGACAATCAAGGTATTCCCGCCCAACAGCACTTCCTTTGAAACTAACTCATCAGTCCATCGCTCCGATCGCTTTTCTTTCGGCGTCAGGTTGGCAATCAGCTTGATCATCCCGACGATTGGCCAGTACATCCACGTGTTTGCCTTAACTTTGTCGCGTTGCGCGCTTAGCACTTCAAATCCATTCTTTTCCAGGATGTAACGTAATTCAGAATAAGCGATCGGATTGACGTGTGCGGCGACCTCCACGCGGCCGTCGTATTCCGTGCGCAACCGTTCCGCAGCGGCTCGCGAAATCGGTTTGAAGTGCGAGGTGTAGCCATGAATCAACCACTTCAAACGCTCTTCGATATTCAGAATGTTCGGCACACTTACAATCAAATGGCCGCCGGGCTTGAGCAGGCGCGCGAACTCGCGCATGGCCTGCTGCGGATTCTCGATGTGTTCCAGCCCTTCGAGGCAGGTTATGTAGTCAAACGAGCGATCGCTGAACGGCAACTCCGCATCGAGATTGCCACGATGGATATCTACGCCATCGAGCCGGAAAATCTCGGGATAAAGATCGCAACAGCTAACATCGAAGCCGGCATCGATCAAGCGCGCGGCCAGCGCCCCTTCGCCGGCGGGGACGTCAAGCACGGTACCGCGCGGAAGTGATTCGAGAATATTGAGTACGGTGTCGTGAATAGCCTCGTGGGCCAGCGGGGCTGGCTGACGCCCGGCATCTCCAGAATTCTGAATCATTGTGGCTGACTGGCTCATGAATTGGCTGGCAATCGTACTATGTTAACGGGCGAGCCGGCTTCAATTGCTTTCGCGCCGGCGGGAATATTGATCAGCGCCGTCGCCCGCGCGAACGAAACGAAATCAGAAGAGCCGCCCCACTTCAATGGCTCGGCGAATAGAGCTCCTTTCTCATCCGTTTGCAGTACTGCGGGCAAATAACTTTCCCGATCGATCGAGCCTTTCAGATCGCGCGCGAGCACTGCATGCTCTTCGGTAAGCGTGGTCTGAGTCGCACCCTGCATCGCCCGCAGCGCCGTTCGCGCGAATAAATTGAAAGTCACCGCCACTGAAACCGGATTGCCGGGCAGGCCGAATACCAACGCATTCCCCAGGCGCGCGAAGACTGTCGGTTTGCCTGGGCGCAAGGCGA
>Ga0193730_1000201_pt1 | contig 18992 bp, 17 predicted proteins | sample U1a1metaG_FD_144919 | JGI IMG/M metagenome (GOLD analysis project Ga0193730, IMG submission 144919) | Soil microbial communities from a riparian zone of the East river system, Colorado, United States - U1a1 | ecosystem: Environmental > Terrestrial > Soil > Riparian zone | place: USA: East River...
CTCCAGCAGCGCGCCGACCAGGTAATCGAGTAACCGTCCAATCGCGCACATCATGTGCTGCACTGCATGAGTCCGGGGCACGTTTGAGACATGCCGACCGGCTCTGATGATGTCCGTTCACTGGGGTAGACCGGAAGTCATCGTGGCCGGGTCAAAACGGCGCTTTTGACCCTCAGCGGACCTTTAGCCCACTTCTTGCGCTAGAGCCCGGCCGCAGCCCGCGCTGTCACAACCCACGTCGCGGCATTTAGCCTGACCCCGTCAGATCCATCGTGTGCCGCAAGCGCGGATCGCACTGCCGGTAGCGTCGCGGCCCGGAGTTCAGGATTTTCCCGAAGAATCTTGCCCAGAGCTCCGACCCGCGAACAAACCGCCACCATCGTATCGAGGTCGCCGCTTCCAACCTGCTCGTCACGGGCGCTAATCTCGATCTCCCCGAAGCCCGCTCTTTCCAGAATGCCGCGTACGCGGTCGGAGTTAGCGAACGCGAACGGGCCGGGCGCGTCCGGATCATGAGCGGGCTGCGGCGGCAAATGAGCTGACCCGGCCCTAAGCGGCAGGACGTCGAGCTGGTTCTCCTCCAGCGCTCGCCAGCAGACGAAGGCCAGTCGCCCATTCGGCCTGAGGCTACGACGAATGTTGATGAACGCCGCAGTAGGGTCAGCGAAGAACATCACCCCAAACCGCGAGAACGCGGCGTCGAACGAGGCCGGTTCGGATGGGAATACCTGGGCATCTGCTTGGACGAATCGCACTCGCTCGCACCCTTTGGTCGTGCGGTGTGCGAACGCTAGCACCGCAGCCGACAGATCTACACCCACTACTGTGCCGTCCGGCGCGACTGCCCGAGCAAGGTCCAGTGCAGTCTCACCCCCACCACAGCCAATGTCCAGGACGCACTCACCAGGGCGCGGCGCAAGCGCCGCCAATGCGCGCCAACCAAGTGGGGCGAGTTGTAGTTCCAATGGCTCCCGGACCTCCGCCCACGCGGCGACGCGTACTTCATCTTGCGTCAGCGCTGGCGGTGGGCTGATCTGGTCCATGCTGAGATCATTGCCTGACGGTCTGGGAATGTCGAGGTCACTTACAAGCCGCCACTGTACGTTTCTCAACGTCGGCTGTTGGGCGCGCCCGCGCTGACCGCTTTTGTGGCCCAACCCGGACCCACGGGCATGTCCGCTTTTGCCCCGCTATTGGGGGACAAGCGGACATCAATTCTGCCTCATCTGACCGCCTCGGTCTGCTCGGCATTCCCGTTCACCCCGCGAGCCTGATCCGGCTTGCCGGCGCAACTTTCATGTCCTTGGCGTCGTCCTGATACGGACGTAGCCGCAGAAGATGATGCGGCCGTAGTCGCTATGGCGTAACCTTGAAACGCCAGCGTCATCACACCAACCAGCCAACGGCGCTTTCGCCTTGTGAGAGGTCCAGCGATGCCCGCAGATCATGATACGCGCCATGATACGCGCCCCTTGGGTCGAACCGGCATCCATGTGCTGCCCTTGGGCATCGGCACGAACAAGTGGCGGCGTGCCGATCGTGGGGCCGTGTTGGAAACATACAGGACCATTCATGATGCCGGCCCGTGCATGATCGACACGGCTGAGATCTATTTCTCGGAGCGCGTCGTGGGTGACTGCTTGCGCGCCGGTCCCACCCGCGCGGTGATAGCATCGAAATTCCTTCCCTTTCCGGGCCGAACCTCTCCGCGCCGCCTGATGAGCGCGCTTGACGGTTCGCTCGCGCGCCTGGGCCTCAAGACAATCGATCTCTACTATGTTCATTATCCGCTGCCCTTGATCGACGTGGGAGTGTTCGCCGAAGGTCTCGTCGAAGCGGTGAAGTCCGGCAAGGCACGCGCGGTCGGCGTGGCAAATTTCAATGCGGACCAGATGCGCCGCATCGCCGATCACCTCGCAAGGGCAGGCGTTCCGCTCGCCGCCAATCAGGTCAACTACAGCCTGCTCCGACGAGGAGCGGAAACAAATGGCGTGCTCGAAGCCTGCTGTGAGCTCGATGTGGCACTGGTCGCGTATTTTCCCCTTGCGTCCGGCCGCCTCACGCGGCCGTCGGACAGCATGGGCACGAAAGCGCTGCTGACGTGTCTCGCCGATATTGCCCGCGCGCACGACGCCAGCATCAGCCAGGTCGCCCTGAACTGGCTGTTGGCGCGCGACAGTCACGTGATTCCCATCCCCGGCGCGACCAAGCCTTATCACGCCAGAGCCAATATCGATGCACTTGGTTGGCGCTTGAGTGAGACCGAGTTCGACGCGATCGACCGAGCCTCAGCAAAGAGTGGAACATGAATCCGGCGCCTTTCGTCCACTCCGCCTTAGCGATGACCCGCCGCTTGAAGCGGCGCGACCGGTGCCCCGCTCGCCTGGCTCTTGGATGTCTGGAAGTGGCCCATACCGACGGAAAACCAGCCTTCGTCTACAGGTCGGCTGTTAGGGGCAAACCAGAAGTGGCTTACTTACAGCCAAATCGACGCGGATGACCCAAAGCTGGCGTCAGCTGTCTCGTAAACGCGCTCGCTACTCGAACTCGCTCGCATAACATGAAAGCACGATACGAATGGCGGTGGTCTTCGCACACGTTAATCGCTCTTTGGTATTGCCTGCATCAGGAGTGCAAGCGCTTTCCTGAAGCTCGCCGCTCCAGGCGCGGCACCCTTGTAGTGCCTCTCCACTGCCGGTCGGATCAGATAATTGATTAGCACCGGATCGGTGTTGTGGTAGCGGCCGATCTTGTTGGGAGGCCATTGCAACGGGCGCGTTGCCGCGTAGTGACAGGAGTCGATGCCTCCGGTGTACAGGTAAACGTGGTCGGGATACGGACCCGAAGGATCGTAATCGGGATCCTGCGGCGCTTTGATCCGGAGCCCGCTCGACATGTGGAGAAGGTCGGCAATCCGGATTTTTGCACGGGGATCATCCGGCGCTTGCCACTCCGGAATCGGTGCAGGCTGCGAGAGGTCGTAGTCGCCCTGTTTCACCAGAATCCCAAAGAGGGCGGCGATCATGCTCTTGCCCATCGACCAGGATTCGAGCGGCGTGTGCGCAGTTATGCCTGGACCGTAACGCTCGGCAATAAGCTGGCCTTTCCACGTGACCACGAAAGCCGCGGTCATCGCTTCGGCCGGCTCGAAGGCTGCGTCCACGGCCTGCTGAAGCTTTGCCGCGTCGATCTTCCGCGGCAGTGGCTCATCGGCTAGCACGTCGCCCATCGGCCATCGCTGCGTGGCCGGGTCCGGCAACCCGCTCTTCACGGCAACCGGCTTGAACTTGACGGTCGTTTCGCCGACCGGCAGTGTGACGCAGCCTTGAGAGCCGAGATATTTTGCGGCGCGCGTCACTCCATAGGGAAGCGTGATGTGAACCGCCTGGTTGGCACGATCAATCACCGGTTTGCCGACCTTTGCCCGTTCCGCGTAGGGGCTCGTGAAATATCCGAGATTTTCAGCCGCAAACTCGGGATCAAGTCCCGTAATGAAAACCGCCGAGCACATGACCTTGGCAAACCCCGCCGTATGATGCTCCAGCGGATCCCCTGGAGGCGGCACATAGGGCGTGTCCAGCTCAAGCGATTTTGCACGAGCAATGAGAGCATCGTGGGTAGACAGCGGCTCCTCTGCTGCTGCCGTGCTGATGCCCAGAATCGCGACGAACAGGGCGAGCAAGGCTCTGGTCATGGCCTGTGTGTACCGAAAACCCTATCCGTATTGATGGAGCAATGGAATCACCTAACAGTTTGCTGAAAAAGGTTTTTCGAGGGGGCCGTCAGCAACATTGATTCAAAAACCGAGCCCAAAACGCACGATAGATTCAAGATAAGGCCGCTTCCGATTCTATTGTTGCGCAAATCGTATTTTGGTCCGAGTTTTTCAGCAGACTGCTAAGCTGGTGGAATGATCGGGCTGTTCTGTTTCGTTCTGGCCGTGCTGACCTCGCCGTTCAGGTCGAAGTTGCGGCTTGAAGCTGAGAACGCGGTGCTTCGACATCAGTTGAATGTCTTGAGGCGCAGGCTCCATGGTCGCGTCCGGCTTACGAACAATGATCGCTGGTTCTTTATCCAGCTGTACCGCTGGGTTCCGTCGATCCTGCAGGTCCTCAGGATCATCCGGCCCGAGACGCTCGTGCGTTGGCACAGGGCCGGCTTTCGCTGCTACTGGCGTTGGAAATCGCGTCGACGGGGAGGGCGGCCACAAATCGAGGCGGAGCTGCGCGCGCTGATCCGGCTAATGAGCATGGAGAACCCGTTTTGGGGAGCGCCGCGCATTCACGGTGAGCTGCTCAAGCTCGGGTTTGAGGTCGCGCAGTCGAGTGTCGCCAAATACATGGTCACGCGACGCGGGCCGCCAAGCCAGGGATGGCGCACCTCCCTGCGTAATCATGCTCAAGATGTCGCCGCCATGGACCTGTTCGTTGTCCCGACCATTGGCTTCGACCTGCTCTACGCCTACGTCATAGTGCGGCTGGATCGCAGAGAGCTGGTCTGGATCAGCGTCACAACACATCCGACCGCGGAATGGGTTGCGCGCCAGATCACCGAAGCATTCCCGTGGAATGAAGCTCCGCGCTACATGATCCGCGACCGGGATCGCATCTATGGTGCGGTCGTCACACGCCGATTGCGCGCCATGGGCATCCGGGACAAGCCTACCGCGCCAGCCTCGCCTTGGCAGAATGGCTTTGCCGAACGGCTGATCGGATCAATCCGGCGCGAGTGCGTCGATCATATGATTGTCCTGGGCGAGGCGCATCTGCGTCGCATTTTGAAATCTTACGCCCATTACTACAACTCCGTCAGAACACATTGGTCTCTGCACAAGGATGCGCCGATTTCCGGTCCGACTCATCAGGCCGGAATGATTCGTTCACATCCAGTTCTCGGCGGGCTTCACCATCACTACGTCCGGGTTTGAGTTTTCGGTACACACAGGATGATCGAGGAGGTCTTTGACCCGGATCTGCGCGGCCTGCTGCACATGGAAGGCTTCGCCCGTTCCGTCGTTGTTGAGCGTAGAGCTCTACAGATTCGCCATCAGTGCAGAATCTCCGGCCGGGCACCGCGGCAGCCATTGTGGAAATTATTGCGGCGATTAAAGCGCGGACTCAGGCTGTGGCGAGGAACCGTATGCGCCCCAGATCGATTGGTCGTAGTTCACCATGGATCCGGTCATCATGCCGGACTCATCAGTTGAAAGAAACGCCACCGCTCGCGCAACTTCCTTGGGGTCAATGAGACGGCCAAATGGTTGTGCAGCCGCCGCTTCTTTCAGCCAATCCGGGCTTGCACCATGATGCTCGATCTGAATTCGGTCTTCGCCCTCGCTGGCCATCCATCCGATGTTCAGTCCGTTGATGCGGATACGATTACGCAGCACGGCATAGGCCGTGTTTTCCGTGAGCGTTGCCAGGGCGCCTTTTGACGAGCAATAGGCGGCGATGAACGGCTGGCCGGCCTTGGCCGACATCGAGCCAATATTGACGATATTGCCCGCGATCTTTTCCCGACGCATGACCTTTATCGTTTCCTGCATCAGGAAAAACGGACCGCGAACGTTGACGTTGAAGATCTTGTCGAACAATTCAGGCGACGTATCGAGGATCGTGCCGCGATCCGTTATTCCAGCGGCATTCACCAGCACGTCGACCCGGCCGAATTCGGCGTCGGCCTTCGCGATGACGGCCCGGCAATCTTCGACGTTGCCCAAATCGGCGGCGACGAACACAACCTTCGCGCCGGTTGCATCCTGAATTTCCTGGGCTCTTGCCCGTCCTTTTGCCTCCGAGCGGCCGCAGGTTACGATGCCCGATGCGCCGCGATCGGCGAACAACCTCGCGATTGCTGCGCCAAGCCCCTGTGTGCCGCCGGTAATGACCGCAATCTTTCCAGTCAGTCCATTCATGACGATTGTCCTTCGATTTTGTAACCGACCCAAGCGATCAGAGAACGAGGCGACGATCAGTTATGGGAGTAAGCCGCACCATGTCGGGAGTCGGATGGCGAGAACGCGGCCAAGTCGAAATCGCTTGTGGTATTCCAGTCAAAGCGGCCCTTTCGATTGCGACCAGTGCGCGCATGTCCGCTAACCCCTCGTCGCCATCTGCTTCAGGCGGCGTTCCCGACCTGATGCAATCCGAGAAATACCCAACCTGCGCCCCAAAGTGGTCGATCCGCGGAAACTGGGTCTCGACGATCTTTCCGTCACGGCGCAGCCGCAGCCGTGTTGCAGTCTCGAACATGAATCCAGGGTCGAGTTCCAGGTCGCCCGACGTTCCCACGACCCGGTAATTATCGACCGCCGACGCTCCGAAGCTGGCGACGAATTGTGCGAGGCTACCCGAGGGAAATCGCAACATCGCGGCTACCGACGCGTCGATATCGGCAAAGCGCGGGTCATCGTCTGGCCGGTGCGACATCGCCATCGCTTCGATCGGCTCTTCCGCGAAGATATGACGGGCGGCGTTGATGCAATAGACGCCGACGTCCTGAAGCGGCCCACCCCAGGCCGTCGCTTGCAACCGATGATTCCCCAGAGACGTCTGGAAGCTGAACACCGACTGAAAGAACAGCGGCCGGCCGATGGCGTTAGCGCGGATCTGTTCGAGAACGGCGGCGGTTCCCGGTTCGTGGTGCAGCCGGTATGCGGTCATCAGAAATACATTCGCACTGCGCGCCGCGGCGATCATGGCGAGCGCTTCGTCTTCGCTCACGGCGAGCGGCTTCTCGACCATGATATGCTTGCCGGCGCGAGCCGCCCGAATGGCGTAATCGGCATGCATGTGGTTCGGCAAAGCGATATAGACCGCGTCGATCCCGGGGCCGGCCAGCAGCGCGTCGTAGCCGTCATAGCCGACAACCCTGTCAATGCCGTAAAACTCCGCAAGCCGCGCTGCCTTTGCGCGGTCGCCGGTCACGATGGCCGTAACCCGCGAATTTCCAGACTGAACCACGCCGGGCAGGAACGCTTGCTGCGAGATCCAGCCGGCGCCGACGACGGCATAGTTGATCATCAATTCTCTCCCGGGTTTCGCCGATGGAATGCACGAATAGAGGATGAAACCTCCCGCCCGTGGTTTGGCTCATGGGTTCAGTCATATAGCGACGGACGTGACGGGTATTTCAGTGTCGTCGTATGGCTCTCGGCCAGACCTGCTGCGATCTGCTCGGCAATGGCCGAGGCCACGTAGCCGTCCCAGGCGCTCGCCCCGACCGGAATTCCTGTCGTCACCGCGCTAATCCAGTCAATCAATTGCCTGCGATAGGCGTCCGCAAAGCGCGGAATCCAATTGTCGGGATAGGAGAGCCCGCCAATGCGGTCCTTGTTACGGATCGTGAGCGAGGGCGGCGCCAACGCGACGGTTCCCTGCCGGCCCACCAGTTCGGCATGGACATGATAGCCGTAGGCCGCGTTGATATAGACCTCGGTCGACACGAGTTCGTCGCGGTCGGTCCGCATCGTGATCATCAGCGGTTCGCCGCCGGGCCCGCCGGCGACATGAGCCGAGACCATTTCCGATCCGGTCAGCCATCGGCTGACGTCGATCTCGTGCACGAATGAATTCGTCACCGCCATCGGTCCGGTAAACCACTCCGGCGCGGAAACGTTTCGGTGCACGTTGTGTAACATGACGGCTGCGCCCACGCCGCCTTCGTCCTTTATCCGCTTCATCTCCTGATAGCCAGGATCAAACCGGCGCATATACCCGACCTGGATCAGCCTGCGTTTCAATGCAACTTCCGCCTGAACCACTCGCAGAGCTTCCGCCGCGGAGGAAGCCAGCGGCTTTTCGCACAGGACGGGCTTGCCCGCTTCCAGGCAGGCCAGGGCCATCTCCGCATGGGTCCCGTCCGGCGAAGCGATGATGACCGCCCCAACGCGGTCCGACGCGATCAGAGACCTGGGGTCAGGAAAGACAGTAGCGCCCGCCGCAGCCGTTTGCGCGCGGGCGGCGTCGGCGTCGAACACCCCCGCAAGATGCGCGTCGGGGATCTCGCGGCTGACAAGGCGCGCATGTTCGGAACCCATCACGCCCGTTCCAATGACACCCACGCCGACGCTCATTGCTGATCCATGCGATTCATCGTACGACCTCATAGCCAGCCAACGCCATCACGCGAACCAGTTCCGCGTGTCCTTTTTTTGCCATTGCGAGCGGTGGATTGATCTTCGGATCCTGCTCGGCCTCGACGACGAACCAGCCCTCATAGCCATGGGAGGCCAGCCGTCCGACGATGGCGGCGAAGTCGAGCGAGCCGTCGCCAGGTACCGTGAACGCGCCTTTCACGACCGCGTCAAGAAAGCTATCTTTGTTGCGGTGAAGTCTGTCGATCACATCCATGCGCACATCCTTGGTGTGCACGTGCGTGATGCGCTTGTGGTGCTTGTCGATGACGCGCATGACGTCGCCGCCCGCAAAAGCCATGTGGCCCGCATCAAAAAGCAGCGGGATGCCTTCGCCCGAGTGTTTCATGAACAGATCGAGCTCCGGCTCGGTCTCGATCACGGCGGCCATATGGTGGTGATAGGACAGAGGCATGCCCTGTTCGGCGCACCATTCGCCGAACTTCGTCATCTTGCGGGCATAGACCTTGATTTCGTCCTCTGAAAGTTTTGGCTTCGTAGCCAGAGGCTTCGAACGGTCGCCTTGAATGGTGCGTGCGCATTCGCCGTAAACGATGCAGGGCGCATTGACGGCTTTGAACAACGCCATTTGCTCGGCAATGCGCTGCTTTTCCTCTTCCAGGTCGCCGTCAAGCAACAGGCCGGAGAACCAGCCGCCGCAGACGCTCATTTTGTGGGCTCTCAGGATCGGACCAAGCACGTTCGCATCCATCGGAAAACGGCGGCCTGTCTCCATGCCGGTGAAACCTGCCACACTCGCCTGACGCAGACATTCTTCGAGCGAAACGTCGTCGCTCAGTTCCTCGAGGTCGTCATTCCACCATGCAATCGGAGCGATACCCAATTTTGCCTTCATAACATTCTCCGGGAATGCCGCTGCTTGTCACTTGCCGCAACGGCGTTAAACGCCGACACGCTGTTTCTCGCGGCCCTCGAGTTGGCCTTTTGAGGCTTCGAGAACACTCTCGCGGGCGCTGACTTGTGGCACGCCGACATCCCACCAGGCATCGCCGGGTGTCCAGGTGAAGGCGTCGGAGACGATTGTCAAAACCGTGGTGCGGTCGGTGCTCCTGGCCCAGTCCATCGCCGCGCCGAGATCGGCGAGGCTTTCGACCTTTCGTGCGAGCGCGCCCATGGATTCGGCGTGCTTGGCAAAGTCCACGGAGAACGGTTGCTTGACGCGGCAGTCCTTGATCAGGTTGTTGAAGCTCGCGCCGCCCTTGCCGTTTTGCAGACGATTGATCACGGCATAGCCGCCATTGTCGCAAACGATGAGGATGATCTTGTGGCCGGTGAGAACGGTGGAATAGATGTCTGAATTCATCATCATATAGGTGCCGTCACCCACCATGACGATCGGAACGCGGGTCGGGTCGGCCATGGCCGCCCCCCATCCAGCCGCAATTTCATAACCCATGCAGGAGAAGCCGAACTCGCAGTCAAACGTGTTGGGCTGCTTGACGCGCCAGTTCTTCATGACTTCGCCGGGCAGGCCGCCGGCGGCGGCGATGAGATAGTCGCGCTCGCCAGCATGCGAACTAACGATACCAACCACTTGCGCATAGGTTGGAGCGGGTTCGTTGGTGGGTTTCTGATAGGAATCGAGCGCGGCGTTCCATTTGGCGAACTCGGATTTGCCGTGATTTGTCCACTTGGCGTCCGACTTCCACCCTTTGAGGGAGGCTGCCAGTTCGGCAAGGGTTTCGCGCGCGTCGCCAATGACCGCGAGGGCCTGATGCTTGGTTGCGTCAAAGCGCGCAGCGTTGATCGAGATGAATTTCGCGTCAGCCGCGAAGCACGTCCATGAGCCGGTGGTAAAATCCATCAAGCGGGTGCCGATAGCCAAAATGACGTCGGCCTCAGCGGCCAGCGCATTGGCCGAGGTCGAGCCGACAATGCCAATCGGGCCGATATGGGCCGGGTGATGGTGCGTGAGCGCACCTTTGCCCGCGATGGTTTCGGCGACCGGAATGCCGTGCTCCGTTGCAAACGCGCCGAGAATATCTTCGGCGCCGGAATAGCGCACACCTCCGCCCGAAATGATCAACGGTCGCTTGGCGCTTTTGAGAATTTCGAGCGCCTCAACCAGACGATCCTTGTCGGCGCGGGGACGCGGAATGGCATGGACGGTTGGTTTGAAAAAGGCTTCCGGATAATCCCAGGCCATTTCCTGCACGTCCTGCGGCAGCGCGATGAAAACTGGGCCGCAATCCGCCGGATCGAGCAGGACGGCGACTGCCTGCGGCAGCGACGAGACAATCTGTTCCGGGTGGGTAATACGATCCCAATAGCGCGTCACGGCGCGGAAGGCGTCATTGACGTTGATCGAAGGGTCACCGAAGTGCTCAACCTGTTGCATGACCGGATCGGGGCGGCGATTGACGAATGTATCACCGGAGAGCAGCAAGACCGGCAGGCGGTTGGAATGGGCAACGCCGGCGGCAGTGACCATGTTCAGTGCGCCGGGACCGATTGAGGAGGTGGCGACCATGATCTGGCGGCGGCGCTTGGCTTTCGCGAAGCCTATGGCGGCCAGCGCCATCGATTGCTCGTTCTGGCCACGCCAGGTCGGTAGAGTATCTTTTACGGCTTCCAAAGCTTCCGACAGACAAGTGACGTTGCCGTGGCCAAAAATGGCAAAGACGCCGGGAAACAGCATCTCCTTTTTGCCATCAACGATCGTAAATTGATTGCACAAATAGCGAACCAAGGCTTGCGCCACGGTGCAGCGAATCGTTGACATGCGCTTTCCTCCCCAAATTCTCGAGCACCTGCAACGGTGCATATTTGGTGTTTCAGGAATATTTATTGCCGTTTCGTGTTTTAAGCAAGATAAATTGCCGAAATCAGAATCGCCAAATATCATCGCTTGGAAGAATGCCTTTGCCGTCGCCTTTGCGCGGAAGTCCGATCGTGAGCCATCTCGGTCACAGTCGGAATTCGTGGCGTCGAGTCCCGGCCCGGTTGGAGCAGGGCGGCCGTTGCCATTGCAATGCACTGGACCAAACACATCGGTGCCGCGAGAGACCTGGAGAACAGATACTCGTCCTCTGGAATCGTGAAGAGAGTCCGGGCGTCTTTTGCGAGGGGCGACAATTGGCTGTCCGTAATGGCTATGATGGAAGTTCCATTGGTTACGGCCACGTCGGATATAACCACGACTTCCTTGGCGTAATGTCGAAATGCGATTGCAATCAGGACGTCGCGGTTGGTCATGGTCGTCGCCATTTCTTGCGCCAGACCTCCGGCAGGGTCGAGAAGGACGATACGGCGGCGCAGCATCGTCAGAAGGTACCTGAGCAATGATGCGATAGGTTCGGATCGAAGTTGTCCGGCAATGTAAATCGTTTCAGCCTGCACCAGCAGTTTGGCCGTGTCGGCAAGGGTTTTCTCCGATATGACTTCGAGAAGATCTTGAAGAGCCGCCATGTCGCGCACGACCAGGTCCCGCAAATAACCGAGACTGCCGTGGTCCTTATTTCGTGAGAGTTCAATTTCGAGAGCGCTGATTCGCTCGCGAAATCCAGGGGCGGCAGTGGCAAGCCTGGTCTGAAAGACCGATTGCAGTTGTTTAAAGCCGGAGTAGCCGAGGTTCTGCGCGAAGCGGACGAGGCTCGATGGATGCGTCCGGCATTTAGCGGCGACGGCATTGATCGATTCGAGCGCCACCACATTTGGATTCTGCGTCAAGAATCGCGCGATCTGTTGAAACCCGGTCGACAAATTTGCATATTCGCGGGTGATCAAATTGACGACCCCCTCGTAATTTTTTGGGACTGTCGCTGCTGGTTCGCTGCGCTTGGTCGGCATTCCCGTTCCTCGCCTGCGATTCCATCGCCGGCCTGAAAGTCATTTCCTTCGTATCCCAGAATCTGCGCGAGTCATAAGTGCCGGCATTTTCGGGTTGTAAGTTCAATTTCTGGTCTTGGTGCACCACCGCTACTCGATGCCTGCAGCAAGCGTCAAAAAAGTTCATTTGGCGAAGTAGAAATTATTGTTGCAAACATAGAAATAAGCAATGATAATTGTTGAAGGCGTATGGAATGCGCCGCCAACAAACTCGGTCACCAGAGTAGGTTTCGCTGTTAAAGACAGTAGAGCCGCGTAAGCGGTCGCGATCACGGGAGGTAGGCCTGACAGATAACTTCATCACGTCCTAATGACCTTGCGTCAACGTGCTGGCTCTTGAGGTTCGATCACCTCGAAACGCTGTGCATGACGAAGTTGCTCGCATCACTAGTGCCCTTTACGTCAGCGCATCTATGCGTGTTTGGCGAAGGGAGTCGGTTAACCCCAAGATAAGGCGGAGTTTCCAATATGTTGCGAGTCGCGGTTCTTGGTGCTGGACGAATTGGGAAAATCCATGCGGCCAACGTGGCCAGAAATCACAAGGCAAAGCTTGTTGCGGTTGCCGATCCATACGGCGCCGCGGCCAGGAACTTGGCCGATCATCTCGGTTGTGAGGCCTCGCTTGATCCCATCACGGCGATTGAGCGAACCGATGTCGATGCAATCATTATCGGCACCCCGACAGATACTCATGTCAGTTTGATGCTTCATGGGGTGAAGATGGGAAAGGCCGTGCTTTGCGAGAAGCCGATCGACCTCGACATTGGCAAAGTGGACGCTGCTGTCCATGAGATCGAACGGCTCAACGGCCGCGTCATGGTGGCATTTAACCGCCGCTTTGATCCGAGCGCCCGGCAACTGCGCCGATCAATCGACGCAGGTGAAATCGGCGACGTGCGGCAGGTTATCATCACCAGCCGCGACCCGGGATTGCCACCGCGTGAGTATATTGGTCATTCCGGCGGAATTTTTCGCGATATGGTGATTCACGATTTCGACATGGCGCGCTGGTTGCTCGGCGAAGAGCCGATCGAGGTCATGGCGACGGCGAGCCGACTTGTGGATTCCAGGTTGGCCGAGCTGGACGATTTCGACACGATCATGGTGCAGATGCGCACGGCTTCGGGTCGGCAATGCCATATCAACTGCTGCCGCGAAGCGGTTTACGGCTACGATCAGCGGCTCGAAGTCTTTGGATCGGCCGGAATGCTGCTGAACGAAAATCTGCGACCGACCACTGTCCGGCGTTGGGGCAAGACCGAAACCGAAGTGCGCGAACCGCTCCTGAATTTCTTCCTGGAGCGATATGCCGAGGCCTACGAAACGGAATTCGATCAGTTTGTCGGCGCACTCGAAAACGGCTCGCCAATGCCTACTACCCCACATGACGGCCGCCAGGCGCTTCGTTTGGCCGACTGCGCTCTTGAGTCTGCCTTGATTGGCCGAACTGTCAAAGTCTGATCAGAATAGGGATCGGGACGACATGCGTAACATTGGCGTAGGCGTTATTGGCACCGGCTTCATGGGAAAGGCCCATTCCTTTGCCTATCGGGCTGTTGCAGGCATTTTTCCGGGCAGCCTGCGTCCTGTTTTGCAATCAGTTGCAGATATTAATGGGGAAGCGGCAGAGCAAGCCGCCAAACAATTCGGTTTTCTCCGTTGGCGAACTGATTGGCGTGCTCTCGTCGAAGATCCGGATATTGAGGTCGTCTCGATCACTACGCCAAATGTTGTTCATCGCGAAATGGCACTTGCGGCCATCGCGGCGGGCAAGCACGTTCATTGCGAGAAGCCGATCGCGCCAAATGCCGATGCCGCAAAAGACATGATGGACGCCGCTGAAGCTGCCGGCGTCGTGACGCAGATCGGTTACAACTATATCAAAAATCCGATGTTGAAGCTTGCGCGTTCAATGGTTGTGGCCGGGGAACTCGGAGAAATCACCGGTTTTCGCGGCATTCACGCTGAAGACTATATGGCGGATTCGGAAATTCCTTACAACTGGCGCGTGGATGCTAGTGGTGGAGCAGGTGCCATTGCCGATATCGGCAGCCATATCATCGGAATGGCCCGCTTTCTTCTCGGCCCCATCAGCCACGTCGATGCTGATCTGGAAACCATAGTCAAAAGCCGCCCAATTGGCGCCGGCTCATCGGAGCGCCGCGCCGTCGAAGTGGATGATATTGCGCGCCTTACGGTGCGATTTGAGCGGGGATGCCGGGGAACGATTGAAGCAAACTGGGTGGCGACAGGACGAAAAATGCAGCTCGGGTTTGAATTGACCGGCGCAAAGGGGTCTCTTGTCTATACCCAAGAACGCCTCAATGAGCTGCTTCACTATCGCACCAAGGGCGATCCACGCCATAGCGGTTACACCCGTATCGAGGCGGGACCCCAGCATCATCCCTATGGACTGTTCTGCGTCGCGCCGGGTCACCAACTTGGCTTCAACGATCTCAAGACGATCGAGGTTGCTGAATTCCTGGAAGCTATCGCTGGTGGAGAGAGGCGCGGGCCGGATTTCCGCGAAGCCTGGGAAATTCAGAAGATTATCGATACGGCGGTTCGATCATCCAAATTGGGGACGTGGCAAGCGATAGAGTAGGAGCGGCGACCATTGCCGCTGAGGTGCCAGGGGCAACCCCGGCTGTGATAGAATAGTCGAACCGCAGGCAGCCGGAAGAGCTGCATGACAGGGGAGGTACTGGAGTGGCTCTGCTTGAAGTTCGTAACGTATCCAAAAGTTTCGGTGCCATCCACGCGGTAAACGACATCAGCTGGTCGATCGAGCCCGGCGAGGTCGTGGGGTTGATGGGCGACAATGGTGCCGGCAAGTCCACCCTGGTCAAGCTGATTGCCGGGAATTTTCCGCCAACGGACGGGGAAGTTCTCGTCGACGGCGAGGTCTGCCATTTCCATAAGCCCATTCAGGCGCGCGCCAAGGGTATCGAAGTCGTCTATCAGGATCTCGCGCTTGCTGACAATCTCACCGCCGCGCAGAACGTGTTCCTGGGCCGCGAGCTGAACAAGGGGTTCTGGCCCTTTCGGGTGCTCGACAAGCAGGCGATGATCGACCGCTCGGCTAAATTGTTCGACGAACTGAAATCCGAAACGCGACCACGCGATCTGGTCAAGAAAATGTCGGGCGGCCAGCGCCAGGCGGTGGCCATCGCCCGCACCCGGCTTTCCAACGCCAAGCTCGTCCTGATGGACGAGCCGACCGCCGCCATCTCGGTGCGCCAGGTAGCCGAAGTGCTCGAACTCATCCGCCGTCTGAAGCACCAGGGTGTGGCGGTTATCCTCATCAGCCATCGTATGCCCGACGTGTTCGCGGTGAGCGACCGCATCATCGTCATGCGGCGCGGCACCAAAGTTGCCGACAAAGCAACCACATCGACATCGCCGGAGGAAATCACCGGCCTGATTACGGGAGCGATCCGTGCAGCATGATCTCGTCAAGGCGCCCGAAACCGGCCATGCCGCAATTTCGGATGTGGCGGAGAACAAAGAACAGACATTTGGCGCGCGCGTGATGTCGAGCCAACCATTCTGGGTGACGATCGCGCTCATCGTGCTGGTCGCGGTCATGGCTGCAAAAGAACCGAGCTTCGGCACCGTCGAAAATGCCGCCAACGTCACGCGCAACTTCGCGCCGATCGGAATCATGGCGATGGGGATGACCGTCGTCATCATCACCGGTGGCATAGACCTCTCTATAGGGTCCGTGATGGGTCTGGTAGCGATTGTCGCGGGCCTGTTCCTTACTTGGCATTACTCCTGGTATGTCGCCTTCACGATGGGGATGATTACCGGGCTTGCTTGCGGCATGGTCAACGGGTTTTTTGTGGCCTATGTCGGTATGCCTTCCTTCGTCGTGACGCTTGGCATGTTGTCATTCGCGCGGTCGCTTGCGGTGGTGTTTTCGGCCAACCAGATGCTTTATCAATTCGGGCCCGACGCACCCATCGTCAAAGCCATCGGTCAAGCGAAATGGCCTTTGCACGCACCGGCCGGCTGGGCACCGCAGTGGTTTCCCGAATTGTCCTCGCATTTCTGGGTCATGGTCGGGCTGGCTCTCGTCGTTGGCTATGTGTTCAATTCCAAAGCCTGGGGCCGTCATCTCTTTGCGATCGGCGGCAACGAACAGGCTGCCCGGCTCACCGGTGTTCCGGTCGATTGGATCAAATTTCAAGCCTATGTGTTTTCCGCATTCACCGCTTCGTTGGCCTCGCTTCTGCTGCTCGGTTACAACGGCTCGGCCATCAATGCCATGGGGCAGGGCTATGAGCTGCGCGTCATCGCGGCGACCGTGATCGGCGGGGCGAGCCTGATGGGTGGGTCGGGCACTGCCTTCGGGGCTTTCATCGGTTCGGCCTTTCTCGAGGTCATCCGCAATGCCTTGTTGATGGCTGGCATCGATTCCAATTGGCAGGGCGCATTTGTCGGCGCTTTCATCATTCTCGCGGTGCTTCTCGGCATGCAAACCGGGGGCAAGTCGATCATTGCGGCCGTTCTGGAGCGATTGTTGCCGAGAAAGCACCGTTAGAAACCGAATTCACTGCGGGTAATCAGTGAAGGTCAACGAGGAGGAAACGAGATGAAGAGATTTCTCTTAGGCACGGCTATCGCCTTCGGCGCCATGTCAGTGGCCATGTCCGGCGCCCAGGCGAAGGATGTCTTCGCTTTGGTACCGAAGAACATGAACAACCCGTTCTTCGATCAGGCTCGCGACGGCTGCAAGAAAGCCGAAGCGGAATCGAAGGGTGCCTTTGAATGCATGTATATAGGCCCCGGTGAGCACGGCGGCGGCGAGGAGCAAGTGCAAATCCTGCAGGATCTCGTCGCAAAGAAAGTGAGCGGCATTGCCGTAGCGCCATCCAATGCTGCGGCGGCAGCGGTAGCGTTGCAGGCCGCCAAGGCCGCCGGCATTCCCGTCCTTACCTGGGATTCCGACGTCCTGCCTGACAGCAAGGGCCTGCGCGCCGCCTATATCGGCACCCACAATTACGAGATCGGCGCGAACCTCGCCAAACTCGCCATGGAGATCAAGCCTAAGGGCGGCACGGTTTGCATCCAGTCGGGCGGCGCCGCTGCTGCCAATCACAATGAACGTATGCAGGGTATTCGCGATGTATTGTCGGGCAAGAAATCGGCCGCTTCTCCTGGCGACCGCTTGACGGGCCAGAACGGCTGGACCGAGATTCAGGGATGTCCACTTTATACCAATGACGACTTCCCGGTATCCGTACAGCAGTTCACCGACATCATGGCGAAGAACCCGAACCTCGATGCCTTCATCCCGACCGGCGGTTTCCCGCAGTTCATCCCCGACGCAAACCGCGCCGCGGTAGCGCCGTACAAGGCTAAGATCGCCTCCAAATCGCTCGCTCTTGTGGTGGCAGATACCCTGCCGGTGCAGATCGACCAGATGAAGGAAGGCCTGTCGCTCGGCCAGGTCGGCCAGCGTCCGTTCGAGATGGGCTATAAGACGATGTTGGCGCTGGCAGCGATGAAATCGGGCAAGCCCGCGCCCGCCGACCCCACTTACACCGGTCTTGATGTCTGCACGCCGGCGACCGTTGCGACCTGTATCGGCAAGTAAGTCTGTCCAATGCGATGACGGGGCGGGAGGCAACTCCCGTCCCGATGTATTATCGCGGCGAATTTCCGGTCCGGCTTCAATCGCTGCCACTTGAGCGATGCGCGCCAGTTCTCGCAATGCCCCCTGCCAACAACGGCGTCGTGTGTTTGTCGTTTGCGGCCATATGAGCAATTCTATGCAGACCGCTGAGGGCGGATAGGCGCAGACTGACCGGCGCGGTCTGGTGTCATGGAGGGCGAAGTCGTGAGAAAAACATTGTCGTTGGTACTCATGCTAGTGTTCGCCACTATCGCCCCTGTGTGGGCGGACCCACTCACAGAGGACATGACGAAGCTCAATGCGCAGTGGGACGCCGCGATCAACGGTCCAAATTTCGATGCTTTGCTGCCAATGTATGCCGCCGAGGCCAGTCTAATGCCGCCCGGCGCACCGCCCGTCTTTGGTCCGACTGCCATACGGGACTTCTTTGCCAAAAGAGGTGTCCGGGATCAGCACATGTGAGACAGAATTAGCGTGTTGAAGAAGGGAGGATTTCTGGCTCATCGTAACCATCAAGGAGTGGAGATGAGACAGAAATCCGAGAGCCAGAAGCCGTCGTCCGAGCGGATCGTGAAGGACATTCGGCGGGCCACGCGCAAGCAGTATTCTGCGGAAGAGAAGATCCGCATCGTGCTGGACGGACTTCGTGGCGAGCACAGCGTCGCGGAGTTGTGTCGGCGAGAGGGCATCGCCGAGAGCCTGTATTACAACTGGTCGAAGGAGTTTCTGGAAGCCGGCAAGCGACGGCTGGCCGGGGATACCGCGCGTGCGGCGACCAGCAACGAGGTCAAGGACCTGCGTCAGGAAGCCCGGGCCCTGAAGGAAGTCGTCGCCGAGCAGGCCCTGGAGCTGCGCCTGCTCAAAAAAAGCATGATCGCGGATGGGGACGGCGAGGAATGAGGTACCCGGCTTCGGAGAAACTGGAAATCATCCGCCTGGTCGAGCGAGCCCATCTGCCGACGCGCCGGACGCTGGAGACGCTCGGCATCCTACCCTCGACATTCTACCGCTGGTATGACCGCTACCAGGCGGGTGGGCCTGAGGCATTGGAAGACAAGCCATCCACCCCCAGGCGGATCTGGAATCGTATCCCCGACGGGGTGCGCAAGCGGATCGTTGATCTGGCATTGGACGCGCCGGAGTTGTCGCCGCGGGAACTGGCCACACGCTTCACCGACACGGAAAGCTATTTTGTCTCGGAAGCGTCAGTCTATCGCCTGCTCAAAGCACATGACCTGATCACCAGCCCTGCCTTCGTGGTGATGAAGGCGGCGGATGAGTTCAAGGATAAGACGACGGCGCCGAACCAGCTCTGGCAGACCGACTTCACGTATCTGAAGGTGATCGGATGGGGATGGTTCTATCTGA
>Ga0193730_1000205_pt1 | contig 18769 bp, 18 predicted proteins | sample U1a1metaG_FD_144919 | JGI IMG/M metagenome (GOLD analysis project Ga0193730, IMG submission 144919) | Soil microbial communities from a riparian zone of the East river system, Colorado, United States - U1a1 | ecosystem: Environmental > Terrestrial > Soil > Riparian zone | place: USA: East River...
CTGCGTTTTGGCGTTTTGCCGCACACTCTGAATCGCGCTCACAATGTTTTGATAGGCGCCACAGCGACAGATATTGCCGCTCATGAATTCTTTCACCTCGGCGTCATCCGGTCCGCATGGTTCCTTCAACAACGCCACCGCCGACATGATTTGGCCCGATGTGCAATAACCACACTGATAGGCATCATGCGCAACGAAGGCAGCCTGCATTGCATGCAAGTTTTCCGGTTGTCCAAGCCCCTCGATCGTCGCGATGTCGTCATCCTGATACATCGCGGCAAAGCAAAGACATGAATTCACCCGCCGACCGTTGATCTGCACGGTGCATGCCCCGCATTGACCATGATCGCATCCCTTTTTTGATCCTGTCAGATGCAGATGTTCGCGGAGGCAATCCAGAAGCGTCGTCCGCGGATCGATTCGCAAATCGTATCTCTTTCCGTTCACACGCAAGGTAACGGGAATTGCGTCCTTGGACTCCGATGACAGCGATTGCTCCTTTTCCCGACGTTCTCCGAGCACAGGGCCAATCGGACTCGCCGAGGCCAACAAGCTGGCCATTCCTAAGCGCGACAGGAAGGTGCGGCGTGTCGATTTCTCGAATTCGCCGCGCTTTTCTGGTCCGGGCGTTTTATCGCTTTCGCCTTGAGAGGACATGCAAACCTCCTCGGTAGAATCGTTTTCAAAGCCGGTTTGGTTTTAAAATGCGGCGGATTTCACTCGCTACTTGTGGGCTGGCAGTCCGTCCGCCGAGCCAGGCTAGCAGCTTAACATCCGATTCCACACTATTGCCGGCGCGTAGCTTCGAACAGGAACCAAGCGCGTCGCTCGGTTTCATCGATCCAAACTTCGATCAGACTAGCGGTAGCAACGTCACGATGCTCATCGCACACGTTGTGCGCTTCGCGAAGGCGCGCGGCCAGCGTCCGGTTGTCGTCCGCTAACTCAGCCAGCATGTCGAGCGGTTCGACGTACTCTGCGTCGTTATCGAGCACTCGCTGGGTACGGGAAATTTGACCGGTCGACCTCAGTGTAAGTCCTCCAATCTTCCGAACTCGTTCGGCGATCGGGTCGGTCATCGCGAAAAGCTGCTCACCCTGTTCGTCCAGTAGCAGATGGTAATCACGGAAGTGCGGGCCACTCATGTGCCAGTGGAAATTTTTCGTTTTCACGTAGATGGCGAACACGTCAGCCAGAATGGCGTTCATGGTCGCGGTGATATCTTTCGTCGCCGAAGCTGTGAGATCGGTTCGTGTCTCCAGTGGGGCGTCGCGTCTGCGAAGCAGTTCGGAAGTCTTTGTCGAATTACGTTTGTTCATGGTTTCCTTTGTACTGGTTGATGTTCTGTTGGCGCGATCGAATACGTTTTTTCTGTTACGGTTGTCGTGCTCTGCCCGCCGTACGGCGGGTTCTTCCAATTCTATTTGATTATCGGTCATAAGCATCTCATTTGGTTTATTTTTGTTGGGACGGCTGCCACTACAGCTGCGGCTGGCACAGCCGCCTCTACAGTTGAATCAGGCCGCGTCGGGTAGCGCTTGCCACGGCTTCGGTGCGGCTGATGACATTCATCTTAGCAAAGATCGCTTTTACGTGCGATTTCACCGTGCCTTCGCTGATGAATAGCGCGGAGCCGATTTCCTTGTTGCTTTTCCCCTGGGCCATCAACTTGAGCACGTCGATCTCGCGCGAGCTCAACGTTTCGCCACTAACGCGTTCCGCCAGCTTGGCCGCGAGATGAACGGGGACACAAGTTTCACCGGCGTGCACCCGGCGGATACTATCCATCAACGCTTCGCGCGGTACGTCCTTGAGCAGATAACCCTTCGCGCCGGCTTGAATTGCGCGATAAATATCTTCGTCGCCGTCGAACGTGGTAAGGACAATGATGCGAGCGTGCTCATCGTGGTCGCGGATTTCTTTGATCGCGCTGACGCCGTCGAGTTCGGGCATCCGCAAATCGAGCAGGGTCACATCCGGGCGATGCTGCTTCCACAAATTGACCGCTTCGCGGCCATTGGTGGCTTCGCCCAGTACCACCATGTCCGGTTTGCGCTGAATCAACGAAACCAGTCCTTCGCGCACCACGGTGTGGTCGTCGGCGATGAGAACACCGATGCGCGATTTTTTTGGTGTGGACCTCGCGCTGCGACGTCCCGCACGGCGCAGACCGTCGTCCCTGCCAGAAGAGCGAGTTGTAGTTTTGCGGGCAGGTTTCGCTTTGGTTTTCACGATTTCGATTCCCCATTGTAGGGCAGGGTGACAATGATCTTTGTGCCTTTGTCCCGCGCGCTGGTGATTTTGAGCTCCCCACCCATTAGTTCGACGCGCTCCCGCATGCCGGCCAAACCGAACCCATCATGTCGATCTTTGACCCTGAATCCGTCGCCGTCGTCGCGAAGCTCGAGGCGCAGTTGCTTCGTGTTGAAAGTTAATCGCGTTTCGAAATTGTGGGGGCGCGCGTACTTCAGCGCGTTAGTCAAAGCCTCTTGTCCGATATGCAGAAGATTTTCCTGCCAAACTGGCGGGAGTTCGCGCAATCTTCCTCGAAGTTCGAACCGCGTGTGGAGCATTGTTCCTGCAGTGGTGTTCTTGACGATTCCTTTTAGCGCTTCCCAGAAGTTGTCGCGTTGCAAAGCTTGTGGCCGCAGCGCGTGGACCGATCGGCGTGCTTCATTTAAACTTTGCCGCGCCAATTCGCTTGCCCTTCGCAAATGCTGGTTCGCTTCCTTGCTGCGGCAACACCCGATTGCGTCTTCGACCGCTTCCAATTGCACAATCACTCCGGTGAACCCCTGTGCGAGCGTATCGTGAATGTCGCGCGCCATTCGATTTCGTTCCTCCAAAATGGCTGCCTGCCTGCTTTGCTCGGCAAATTCATTGAGTTGAATAGCCAGCATTGCCTGATGTGCGAGCGCTTGCGCTAGTTCGATCTCTTCCGGTCGGTAAGGCGGCCGGTCGCCGTGACGAATCCCAATGAATCCTTTCACCTGACCGCCCACCATCGTTGGAATTCTCAGGTATTTCTTCGTCCCGCCAGATATCAAATATTCGCGAAGATCGCTGGAGGTGTACGGATCGTGTTCCACATCCTCGCAAGCGATAGGCGCTCCGGAAAAAAACAGCTCACGGAGTCCCTGGTCCTCCTTCCAGGAAGAAGGATTTTTGAGGAACGGATGCTCGGGATCCGCCGCCGCAAAATTTGCGCCCTGCGCTGCAGCTCGTAACACGAGCGAATCCGTAGCTTCGTTCAACAACCATAGGATTACGCTTTGTGCCCCAAGCAGGCGGCCAATCGTGCCCAGCATTTGTCCGAGGAACTTGTCTGGAGCCGGCGCAGTTGCGAGAACGTCGAGGCTGTAGGTGAGAGCCTCCACCTGGCCACGTGCGAGCTGCTCGGAAGCGCGCAGAGCGTCCTGGGCACGATCACGTTCAATCGCGATTCGCACAACGTGCGTCGCCAACTCGATCTGCTCGAGGTCTTGCGGGCTCGGACTTTGCGCGTGGCGATAGTACATACAGAAGGTTCCCAAGACTTTTCCTTTCGACGAAAGCACTGGGTTGGACCAGGAGGCTCGCAGCCCGTGTTTCAAAGCCGAGGCGCGATGCTCCGGCACGTCCCACAACGGGTCAGTCGAGATGTCGGAGACGATGACCGGTGATCCCCGATAGGCCGCGGTGCCGCAAGAGCCAGCACACGGCCCAATTGGCAGCTTTTCCATTTGGTGCGTCCATTCCTTGGGGAGACTCGGTCCCGCAACGACATCCAGATGCGCGCCATCGGGATTCAGCAACAAAACCGATGCGAGCGTACCGCTCCGCTGTCCCTCGATAGTCCGACACAATGCATTTAGGATCTCTTTCAGCTCAACACCGGTCGCGATCATCTCGAGCAGCCGCTTTTCTCCGGCCAGTAAGGCTTCGCCTTGTTTGCGCTCGGTGATGTCTCGGATGATCACCTGAGCGGCCGGAGCGCGTTCGTAAATGATCGGGATAGAAGTCACCTCAACGTCCCGCACCTCTCCATTAAGGGTGACGAATTTTTCCTCGATCAGTGGCACGGTTTCTCCCGCTCCAACCTGGCGAATCCGTTCCGTGACGACAGGTAGTGAATCTGGATGGATGAAATCGAGAACCGAACGCCCAACGAGTTCCGCAGGGTCAGTTGCGCCAAAGAGGCGTACCCCGGCCGGGTTGACGTACAGCAGCTTGCCATCTCGATGAACACAGATGCTATTCGGAGAAAACTCGACCAGTACCCGGTAGCGTTCCTCGCTCTCCTTCAATGCTTCTTCCGCTCGTTTGCGCTCGGTAATGTCCAACATCACGCCGCGCAGCCGGACGGACTGGTCGTTCTCGACGACAACAGTCACAACATCGTGCAACCAAACGACACGCCCATCCGCCGCGACCATGCGATATTCAAAATCGTGCGGACGCTTGGCCAGAGTTGCGTCGATACAAAAGCTGGTCGCCCATTGTCGATCGTCAGGATGAATATGGTCTTTCCAAAAGGTCGATTCAGTTGTCCAGCGCCTCAGTGGATAGCCTAACATCCGCTCGGCTTGTGGACTGACAAAGGTGAAGGCAAAGGTCCGCGCGTCGGCTTCCCATACGATGCCGTCGATCGAATTCACCAGCGTCACGTAATTCTCGTGAGCTTCCCGCAGCGCATCTTCCGCTCGCTTGCGTTCGCTGATGTCGCGCAGTATTGCCTGAAAATATCCGCCGCGTATCGCAGACACTGAAACTTCTACCGGAACGATCTCGCCGTTCTTGCGCACGAACTTTCGCTCGAAACGCAAAGCGCTTTTTCCCTTCAATTGTTTTAGTCGCTCTTGAAAGAGATAACGTTCTTCCGGGAGATAGGTGTCTGTGACAGGCGTGCCGACTAGCTCGCCCTGTGGAACCCCGGCGAGCTCAGACCCCGCGCGGTTCCCAAGGACGCACACGCCATTGGCATCAACGACGTAGATTGCATCGGGCGAAATCTCGATCAGGTCCCGATATTTCTCTTCGCTCTTGCGCAGTTTTTCTTCGGCGGATTTGCGCTCGGTTATGTCCCGCAGAGTGCAAAGCGTGGACAAAAATTCGCCGTTTTCTGAAAGCCGCGGAACGGAAACGCCATCAAAATGAACAATGGCGCCGTCTTTGGTTCTCCAGCGAACCTCATATTCGCGCGTTTTCCCGCGTACAAGGTCATGCAAAATTTGATCAATCGCCGTGCGATCCTCCGGAAGGAGCAGGCGTTCTGAAATATTTGCTCCGCGCAATTCCGTTTCGGAATAGCCGCTCAGTTGGGCGCCGCGCCGGTTGATGCAGAGAATGTTTCCGTTTCGATCCAGAGAAAGGATCACATCACGGGATAACTTAAACAGGTATTTTGCTGCGCTTTCGTCATCCTCGGCACCGGGACAAGGTCCGGCACGCGGACTGAGTTCAACACGCGGCGAAAGCATGCTGGTGCGGTGCACGGACTCGGAAGCGGTGACTTCTGATTTCATAACAAGTTAATTAGCCGTCCGTGCAAAACCCACTTATCGGGCGGACATTGTGCCCGCGTGCGCATGCCACAAGTCTAACAAGCCTGCGCTGTCACGCTACTTTTGTTTCCTCCCTCGAAAGAGGTGTTGTCTGCTCTCCCCTGCGAAGCACCGAAAAATCCTCCGACCGCTTCGTGGTGGCGCGACGCAAGGTTGTCTAGGGTTTGGAACAAGAAAAAAGTAACAGAAATGAAACCTAAACGACCTCAAACCAATTCAACGCCCAAACTGCCGAGGATTCTTCGGCGCTCCCGAAGGCGTCATGATCCGATGCTCGTTCTGAACATGACCCTTTTTAACTTCACCGACGGATGGAACCGCACGTTTTCGAAGGAGCAGTACGCGCGCTTCAGCGTCTAGCAACTTTGATTCAAACGATGGAACCCGCTCTCACCGCAATGAACGCCGCCAGACACTTGGTGGTCGTAAAGGCGCCCGTTGATCGCGTCTATGAGCAGTGGTCGCGTCTTGAGGACCTCCCCAAATTCATTCCGCCGCTGCGGGACGTCCATAGAATTGATGACACGCACTTCTCCTATAGGTGGCATCCAGATAGCAGCGACCAAAAGGGGGTCTTCCACATCGTGCTTCAAATTCCCGGCCGCCGAATCGCGTGGCGCACCATGTCCAGCGGTTTCATGTCCGGCGTGGTCTCTTTCGAACCACGCTCTCATGACGAAACGGAAGTGACGCTGAAGATCCGTTCGATTTTCGATCCCCCAAGTCTCACACACAGACTGGAGGAGTATCTGGGCAATTTTAAACGGTTGGTTGAGAACGGGAAGGACAGAGCATGAAGAGGTTACCGGATCGAGAAGAGCTAGTTGCCGCTTATTGGCAAAAACTAACGAGCACGATCGAAAGCGGCAGAGTGCCGCCGCACGCTAAAACGCAAGCGATGAATGGGCGTTTGCGATCACGGCCACGTCTTGGAGTGCGGCAGCGCCCTGCCGCTTTACGGCACAGAAAACACCTGCCTGAGATACGCGGCCCGATCAGGCAGCATGCACAGCTTCATTCGCGTTCCTGAGATGCTATGTGGATTGTCCGTTTAGCTCTGAGACGGCCTTACACCTTCACGGTGATGGCTATTCTGATCGTGCTCATGGGCGCTGTCACGATTACGCGCATGGCTACGGACATTTTTCCGAAGATCGACATCCCGGTGGTGAGCGTGATCTGGAGTTTCCCGGGCGTCGCGCCGGAGGAAATGGAGAAGCGCTTCGTCACGGTTTGCGAGCGCGCCATGACCACGACGGTGAACGACATCGAGCATATCGAGTCGCAGAGCTACAACGGTGTCGCGGTCATTAAGGTTTTCTTCCATGAGGGCGCCAAAGTGGAGGCCGGCGTCGCCCAGGTCACGTCGATCTGTCAGACGCTCCTACGCATCATGCCGCCGGGCACCACGCCGCCTCTCATTCTTCAATACAGCGCCTCGAATGTACCAATCCTGCAACTCGGTCTAACCAGCAAAACGCTTTCTGAACAGCAGCTCTACGATCTTGGTTTAAATTTCATCCGCACACAGCTCGCAACCGTGCAAGGCGCGCAAGTCCCACTCCCATACGGTGGCAAGTCGCGCCAGGTCATGGTCGATATCGATCCGCAGAAACTTTTCGGCAAAGGGCTTTCGCCAGCGGACGTCAGCAACGCGCTCAATGCCCAAAACGTCATCCTCCCTGCCGGGACACAGAAAATCGGCGACCGCGAATACAATGTGCGGTTGAACTCGAGCCCGGAACTTTTGCAGGCACTGAACGATCTGCCAATCAAACAGGTAAACAACGCGATGGTTTACATTCGCGATGTCGCGCACGTTCGAGACGGCTTCGCTGTGCAAACGAACATCGTCGCGCAAAATCGCGTCCGCTCGGCGCTGCTCACGGTTCTGAAAAGCGCGAGCGCCTCTACGCTCGATATCATCAGTCGGGTGAAAGCGGCGTTGCCGCGGATCAAGGCGACGCTGCCACCCGAACTCGATATTACCCAGCTTTTCGATCAATCGATCTTCGTGCGCGCCGCCATCAATGGGGTTTTGAAGGAAGGCGTGATCGCGGCCTGTCTGACTGCGCTCATGATTCTGCTCTTTCTCGGATCCTGGCGCTCGACTCTGGTGGTCGCGACTTCAATTCCATTGTCGATCCTGTGTTCGATCATCATTCTGAGCGCGCTCGGCCAAACCATGAACCTGATGACCCTGGGCGGACTTGCTCTTGCCGTCGGCATTTTGGTGGATGACGCAACGGTTGAGATCGAAAACATCCATCGCAATCTCGCCATGAAGAAGCCGATGGTGCGCGCCATCCTCGACGGCGCATCACAGATTGCGGTGCCTGCGTTTGTCTCCACCCTCTGTATTTGTATCGTTTTCGTGCCGATCTTTTTCCTGAGCGGCACAGCGAGATTTCTTTTTCAACCGCTCGCCATGGCAGTGATCTTCGCCATGCTCGCGTCTTATTTTCTCTCGCGCACAGTCGTCCCGACGATGGTGAGATTTCTTTTGCGCGAACATCTCGATGAAATCGACACAAGCCTGGCGGGCGGAATTCAAGAGCCAAGCCGCGGCGAAGAAAAGATCAACGATCGGTCTCGCCAAGAGAAGATCGAGCGCGGTCGAAGCGCTTCCGGCCGAGTTCTTGGCTTCCTGAGCGGGATTCATGAGAAGTTCAATCATGTGTTCGAAAAGATTCGTGCCCGTTACGTCAACGCCCTGCGCTGGTGCCTCGAGCATCGCCGTGTTGTCTTCGCCGGCATGGGCGCCATGGTTCTTATTTCGCTTTGCCTGATTCCTTTTCTTGGCCGGGATTTTTTTCCATCTGTCGATGCGGGCCAGTTTCGATTGCATGTGCGCGCCCCCGCCGGCACGCGACTCGAATCAACCCAGGAGCGCTTTTTTCAGGTGGGCCGTGCCATTCGTGACGTCGTTCCGTCTGACGAAATCCAAAACGTACTTGATAACATCGGACTGCCGACAAGCGGAATTAATCTCGCCTTCAGCGATAGTTCGACCATCAGCGCCGCTGATGGTGAGATCCTTGTTGCACTCAATCCCAATCATAAGCCGACAGCGCAATACGTGCGGATCTTACGCGAGAAATTGCATCGCGATTTTCCAGACATGGAATTCTATTTCTCCGCCCCCGACATCGTCAGCCAGATTTTGAATTTCGGCATTCCGTCGCCGATCGATATTCAAGTAACCGGCCGCGATCCTAAGGGGTACGACATCGCCAACCAAATCAAAGCGCGCGTCGCACAGATTCCTGGGGCGGTCGATGTGCACGTTCATCAACTTGTCAACGGACCGGACCTGCGCGTGAACGTCGATCGCACAAGGGCCGAACAGATCGGCCTCACGCAGAACAATGTCGCGCAGACCATGTTGATTTCGCTCAGTTCGAGTGGCCAGACTGCGCCTAACTACTGGCTCAATTTTCAGAACGGCGTGAACTACCAGGTCGCGGTGCAGACGCCGCAGTACAAAATGGACACCCTGCAAGACTTGCAAAATACACCGGTGGTCGCGCCGAATTTGCCACGCCCCGAGTTGCTCGGGAATCTCGCGACGATCGAACGGCGGGAGTCGCCGGTGATCGTGAACCATTACAATGTGCAGCCGGTTTTCGACGTGCTGGCCAATGTGCAAGGCCGGGATCTCGGTGGCGTGGCTGACGAAGTCGCCAAAGTCATGGACAACTTCAAGTCGAAGCTGCCGCGCGGAACGTTTCTGAGTATGCGCGGGCAAGTCCAGAGTATGAACAGTTCGTTTGCTGGACTCGGTGCAGGTCTCATTTTTGCCATCGTGCTGGTTTATTTTCTGATGGCCGTGAATTTCCAGTCATGGACCGACCCGTTCATTATTATCATGGCTTTGCCTGGTGCGTTGTGCGGCATCATCTGGATGCTTTTTCTGAGCGGGACCACGTTGAACGTGCCCTCACTCATGGGGGCTATCATGGCCATAGGTGTGGCCACGGCCAACAGCATTTTGGTTGTGACTTTTGCCAACGACGAGCGGTGCGCGCACGAAAATAAAAACTCTTTTGACGCCGCGCTTTCCGCCGGTTTCACGCGCTTGCGCCCGGTGATCATGACCGCGCTGGCAATGATTATCGGAATGTTGCCGATGTCGCTCGGGTTGGGCGAAGGCGGCGAACAAAACGCGCCGCTTGGGCGCGCCGTGATTGGCGGGTTGCTCGTCGCTACCGTTACGACGCTGTTTTTTGTCCCAGTCGTTTACAGTTTGCTCCGAAAAAAGGAATTCACCTGTGACGAAGATGAAGAGTTTGCTCGCCAGGAGCACGGCGGAGCAGCGGAGGGAGGCGCCCAATGATGCGCACTGAGACTGCAAAACATAAAGACAATGGCGCGCACGATGGTGGCGGCGCTCAAGATCGCCGGACAGAGCTGCGGACGCCGCTCCATCCACCGATGCGGAGCGTTGCCGTCTGGGGACCGATCGCGGCTGTCACGGTGCTGGCGATTCTGGTCATAATCGGAGTAGGGCACCGCATTAGTCGGCATCATGACGAGCAGAATTTCGTGCAGCGAACAACGCAGCTCGCAGTGAACGTCGTGACTGCGCGCCGCGACAGTAAGCCGAAAGAATTAGTTTTGCCGGGGACGTTCCAGGCCTTTAACCAAACGACAATTTTTCCACGATCGAACGGTTACGTGAAAAGCTGGAAGGTGGATATCGGCGATAACGTCCAGGCCGGGCAACTACTGGCGGAGATTTCAACCCCGGAGGTGGATCAGCAACTTGCGCAGGTCCGCGCACAGCAACAGATAGCCAAAGTGACCGCCGAGCGCTGGCGCGATCTACTCGATAAAAAAGTCGTGTCCAAACAGGAGTACGATCAAAACGAAAAAGCCTACGAGGCAGCCAATGCGAATTTACAGCAGCTCGAAAAAATCCAGGGTTTCCAACAGATCGTCGCGCCGTTTGCGGGAAAAATCGCCGCTCGAAATATCGATGTGGGCACGCTAGTCACAGCCGGAACCGGAAATTCCGGCACGCCGCTTTTCAGCATGGTGCAGAGCGATCCACTTCGCGTCTACGTGTTTGTTCCACAAACTAACGCGGCTTCGATGCACGAAGGCTTAAAAGCGAAGATTCTCGTGCAGGAACGTCCCGGGCAGGATTTTGAGGGGACTGTCACGCGGACGGCCGGCGCGCTCGACCCTACTTCGCGCACGATGCAGGTCGAAGTCCAGGTCCCCAATCATGATGGAACTCTTTATGCCGGCATGTACGGACAGGTTGAATTTCTGTTGTCCGACGACAATGCGCCGATCGTCGTCCCGGCAGATGCATTTGTTTTTCGCGCACAAGGTCCCCAAGTCGTCACGGTCGCGAACGACAATCGCATTCACTGGCAGAAAATTAGTGTCGGGCGAGACTTCGGCACGCAACTGGAAGTGCTCGATGGCCTGAAGGAAAATACAGAAGTCGTTATGAATCCAACCGACGATTTGCGGGAAGGCATCGAGGTGCAGGTGAAAGGCGATGAAAAACCCAGACCCCAAAGCAGCGTCGCCCAATCAGGTTCGACCAGGTAGAGCAGGCACGTAAAACGGCGAAAAAGGAAAACCATATGGATAAAAATCTCGAAAAAGTGAAATTGCTGGCGCGCGATTTGCGCGATGGGAAAGAATTTCCCCGGAGCCCGCGACAAACGCTCGCTGGCTACGTATTGGCGGCGCGCGCCGTGGACAAATGCCGCGCAGTGCTCGCAGGCTGGGAAGGGGAGTACCATTCCAACTGTCCGCTCGATCAACGCTGGCTGAAATTTGCTGAAATTGAGTATGATGACTTTCGGTCGTTCGTTGCCGCCGGCGCCACCGACGATGAGATTGCCGGGTGGATCGGCGATCACGCCAAGAAGCGTCCGCGTGCCGAAATCATTGCGTGGAATAACAAAGAACGTGACCTCCATTTGAGCGACCTTCCTTTGGAGCTCCAGGAGTATATGGAAGATTATATTCAGCAGTTCATTCCGCGTAACAGAGTGGTGCATCACTGGTTCGACGTGTACGACTTGGAAGAAGAACGGATCTGAGCGTGGTGTCGTCATCCCGAGCGAAGCGAGGGACCACTCAAAGCCTCGAAAGATTACATTATCAGGCGGAAATGCCGCCACGCACTCGATGTGCGGGTGTTCGGGCTTACTTCGCGTGACGCGGGCTTTGATTGTGAGGTTCCTCGCTCCGTTCGGAATGACGTGGTAGGGGAACACGAGTAGTTTTTACGGAATTCAAATGCGTGGTCGCCTTGCTTTGAAAAACATCGCCCAACAACCAGCGGAGATATCCGGTACAGTGGAACATCTTTTTCGCCACGAGGGAGCGAAGATGGTTGCCATTCTCACCAGAATCTTTGGCATCGAACATCTCAACCTCGCGGAAGATGTCGTTCAGGAAGCGCTGGCGCGGGCATTGCAAACCTGGCCATTCTATGGAGTTCCGAAAAATCCCTCGGCCTGGATTATGCGCGCGTCGCGCAATCTCGCGTTGGACGTGGTTCGGCGACGAAAAGTATTTCAGAACAAACAGGCAGAAATCATTCGTCTGATGGATCGCGACGGCGCCGCGCCCGACGAAGCGATTTTCTCAGAAGACGAAATTAGCGACGATCATTTGCGATTGATGTTCGTCTGTTGTCACCCGGCCATTCCAGCGGAGGCGCAAGTCGCACTCGCGTTGAAGACGCTGTGCGGTTTCAGTGTCGGGGAGATCGGTCACGCATTTCTAACCACGGACTCCGCAATCGCCAAGCGATTGACCCGGGCAAAACAAAAAATCCATCAGGCGCGGATCCCGTTTGAAATTCCCGCAGGCAGAGAATTGGAGCAGCGATTGGATAACGTTTTGCAATCGCTTTACCTGTTGTTCAACGAAGGCTACAAAGCGTCGAGCGGCGAAAACCTTGTTCGCGAAGAGCTCTGCGAAGAAGCAATTCGCCTCGCGGAGCTATTGGTCGTGCATCCGGCCGGCAATCAGCCGAAGACACATGATGCTGTTAAATGCCGCTCGCAATCCGACGCGACTGGACAGCGAAGGCAATCTGCTGCGCCTGCAAGAGCAGGATCGGACACGCTGGAACAAATCAATGATCGCGCGCGGAATGTTTCACTTCGTTCGATCGGCAGCAGGTAGCAATCTTAGCGAATATCATCTTCAGGCGGGGATCGCCGCCTGTCACTGTGCAGCAAAGGACTACGAATCTACCGACTGGCAGAAGATCCTCTTGCTTTACGACCGGTTAATTGAATTCGATCAGTCGCCGGTCGTCGCCCTCAATCGTGCTGTGGCCATCGCAAACATCCGTGGACCAAAAGCCGGGCTCCAGGCTGTGCGGCGGGTTCAAGATCTCAATAAACTGAGTTCGTATTACCTGCTCTATGCGGTGCTCGGTGAATTCGAAATGAGGTCGGGTAATCCGCAAGCCGCTGCCGAGCAGTTCCGGCGATCGTTTGAGCTCGCGGAAACGAAATCGGAGCGAGCGTTTCTTTTGAAACGATTGCAGCGCTGCGTTGACGGCCAGACGACCTAGTCAGAAAAGTTTATCCGAAGTCGGCTTGGTCATGCCTCGTATCTCCAAAATCACACATCAACAGAAAGGAAAAACATGAGCAAGTCAGAGAAGAAACACACAGCAATTGTCGTGCACGAGTACGGTGGCCCTGAGGTATTGAAGTACGAAGACATTCAACGGCCCGAGCCAAAGGATGATGAGATCCTCATTCGGGTGATCGCGGCCGGGGTGAACGCCATCGATGCGTCCATTCGCTCGGGCAAATTTGCGAAGGTTTTCGGGAGAAGGCTACCTCTCATTCCCGGGTCCGATATCGCTGGCGTGGTGGAGAAGGCGGGCTCGAAGATCACGAAGTTCAAGAACGGTGATTCAGTATTTGCATATACCGATCTGAAAGATGGTGGCGGCTATGCTGAATACATCGTCGCAACCGAACAGGAAGCGTCACCCAAGCCCCAGTCGCTCACTCACCTCGAGGCCGCCGCAGTGCCGATCGTCGCATTAGCTGCATGGCAGGCGTTAATCGACACCGCGAAACTCAGCACGGGTCAGACCGTGCTCATTCACGGCGGATCGGGTGGCGTCGGAACGTTTGCCATTCAAATCGCTAAGGCGCGTGGGGCGAAGGTGATCGCCACTGCGTCGACGCGAAACCAGGATCTGCTCAAAAAACTAGGCGCAGATGTGGCGATTGATTATACGAAACAGAAGTTCGAGGACATCGTAAAGGATGTCGATGTTGTGCTTGATTCGGTCGGCGAGGATACGCTGAAGCGCTCCTATGGAGTGGTGAAGAAAGGCGGATTCATTGTGTCGATTATCCCGCGCCCAGACCCGGCTGAACTCGAGAAACGCGGGATTCGCGGTACATTCATCAGTGTGGAGCCTAATGCGGACGAGCTCGCCGAGATCGGCAAGTTAATCGACCAGAAGAAAATCAAAGTGATTGTGTCGCAAACGTTCCCGCTTTCTGAAGCAATTAAGGCCCAGAAACAAATCGCGTCTGGTCACACGCGCGGCAAAATTGTTCTCAAAGTTGCCGAGGAACCCAAATAGCAGCCAACTATTCACTTGTCGTATAACACAGAGATGGACTGGGACGCGATGAGCGCAGTCTCGCAACTAGGCATCTCTTAACGGCGCTGTCATGTTGAGCGAAGCGAAAAGCTTCTGATTTGTTTCCGCAAGAGCGATTCAGGAAATGATCCGAGATCTTCACTTCGCTCAGCATGACAGTGGTAGGATGGATTCTAGAAAAAATTTGTCCCGAATCGGCGCGCTCATTCGTCGTATTCCAAAAATCACACATCAACAGAAAGGAAAAACATGAGCAAGTCAGAGCAGAAACAGGCAGCAAGCATCGTTTGGTTTGAAATCCCGGCCGACAACCCAGAACGTGCCAACGCGTTTTACAGCAATTTGTTTGGCTGGAAGATCAATCCATTTCCCGGAGGAGGTGATTATTGGCACATCGACACCGGCGGCCAGGACGATACTCCGGATGGCGCGCTGAAGGGCCGCAAACATCCGCAAGAGCCGATCACTAACTACGTCAGCGTAGATTCCGTCGACGACTACTCCAAAAAAATCGAGAAACTCGGTGGCAAGATCTGCATGGCCAAAACAGCGGTACCACAGATGGGTTATTTCGCTGTGTGCCAGGATACCGAGGGCAACTCGTTTGGAATTTGGCAGAGTGACGCGGATGCGAAATAATGAGTCCTAAACTCGCCTGCTAATTCGTCGTATCTCGAGATAACAAAAAACTCTCAACCAACAACCAACAACACAGAACATGAGTACACAAAACCAAAATCAAAATGGATATATGTTGCTATTTCGCGGCAGTGACCTGCGCAAAGGTCTCTCGCTGGAGGAACTGCAAAAAGTTACGGACAATTGGATGGCGTGGTTCAAGCGCCTAACCGAAGAAGGCAAAGCGGTGGCGGGAAATCCACTGGAACGCGAGGGGAAAATCGTTTCGGGCAAGGACCGTATCGTCTCCGATGGTCCTTTCGCCGAATCCAAGGAAGCAATTGGCGGTTATTTTCTTCTCGACGTAGCCACGATCGATGAAGCGATCGCCATTGCAAAGGAATGTCCCGGTTTGCCGTACGGCATCCGTGTGGAAGTCAGACCCGTTGCGGGCGAGTGTCCTATTGCCGCGGACATCCGAGCGGAAGCACAGTTTGCGCAAGTCTGACAGCCGGCTCGCCAACTCGCGCACGTGAAAGCGATGAAAGCTTTCACGTGCGCAATGGTTGTTTCGCCGCCATGCACTCCAGCACACTCCAACAGACTGGATACGCGCCGGTCAACGGCCTTCGGATGTATTACGAGGTGGACGGTCCGACGAATCCGGGACAACTGCCGCTAGTGCTGCTGCATGGCGGCGGCGATACTATCGGGACATCGTTTGGCCATCTCTTACCGGTCCTCGCCCGCAGTCGACGGATCATTGCGTTCGAGCAGCAGGGGTGCGGGCGCACCGCTGATATCGAGGACCGGCCGTTCAGCTTCGAGCAGTCGGCCGACGATATGGCTGCGCTGCTCAAGCATCTGGATATTGACAGTGCCGATCTTCTTGGTTTCAGCAACGGCGGCACGATTGCGCTCCAAGTGGCGATCCGGTATCCGCAGCTGGTTCGCCGGCTCGTGGTGATTACCGCCCTTATGAAGCGCTCCTGGGCTGATCCGCAGTTCTGGGAATCAATGAAAACCGCGCAGCCAGACGCGATGCCCGCGGAATTGCGTGAAGCGTATCGCAAGCTAGCGCCGAAACCGGAAAATCTGGAGTCGTTTTTCTACAAGGCGCGCAACCGTATGCGTGACTTCAAAGACGTGTCCGACGAGGCGATTCACTCGATCAACGCACCGACGCTGGTGGTGAGTGGTGACCGAGATGTAATGCGTCCCGAAGGCGCGGTCGAGTTGTTTCAGCTCCTTCCGGAAGCCCAGCTCGCGATTCTGCCCGGCACAGAACACATGGCGATCCCGTCGCGGACAGCTGTCCTAGTGCCGATGATCGAGAAGTTTCTTGATGGTGAGGAATCAGAACCCAGGACAAAGTAATAATCACCAATAATCAGAGGAATTAATTATGGCTCATTACGTAGATGGATTTGTCATCCCGCTTCCGAAGAAGAACCTGGACGACTATCGCCGCGGGGCGCAGAAGGCTGGCAAAATCTGGCGAGAGCATGGCGCGCTCGAATTCCGCGAGTGTGCCGGCGACGATCTGAATATCAAAATGGGAAAACCATTTCCGCGCGGAATCAAAACCAAGCCCGGCGAGACGGTATTGTTCTCCTACATCGTGTTCAAGTCGCGTGTACACCGTGATCGCGTTAACGCAAAGGTGATGAGAGATCCGCGTTTGGCGAAGTTGATGAAATCCCCGATGCCCTTCGATGTGAGGCGCATGCTCTACGGCGGATTCAAGACCATCGTCGAAGCCTGAGCTTCCAGGCAGGGATTTAGGCGCGGGGACGCCGTACTAAATATTGCTGACTGGATATTGAATAGGGATGCCGCGAGGGCTCTTTTGTTCAACACGTGCCAGAGTTGGATTGAGAATCTGTGTATCCATTCTCTACGGCAGATTACTTATTCCGCTATTGCAACTTAAGAATGATTTTATGCAACATTGCGAAAATCAAATTTGGAGACTTAGTAGGTTCGGTTTCCTGTCGGAGCACAGGCGATAAATCACGCGTGGTGTCCTGAATGCGCCGATTCATTCGTCATATTAAGGTGAATCCAATCACACGGCCAAAAATGACCGCGAACAAATCCCATGTGCCCTACTTGTATAGCAAACGCGATGCTGGCCGTAGCTGGTGTGACTTCAACTGGCGGGTTGGCCACGTTTGCCGTGAAACGATTCTTTTTTCAACCCGACCGAAATCATCAGACAAACGAAACAAGACAAAATGAAAATCGAGACATTGGAAATAAAAACAGACAAAAGCGAAGTGAATCCTTCCAAAGTTGTGTCAGAAGCTGAGTGGCTCGTCGCACGCAAGGATCTGCTGACGCGAGAAAAAGACCTGACGCGGTTGCGCGACGAAGTGAGCCGCCATCGGCGCGAACTGCCATGGGTTAAGGTGAAGAAGCAATACGTTTTCGATGGGCCCAACGGCAGGGAAGCTCTGAGGGATCTCTTCGAGGACCGCACTCAACTGATTGTTTATCATTTTATGTTTGGCCCCGATTGGGAGGAGGGCTGTAAGAGCTGCTCGTATCTGGCAGATCATTTTGATGGCGCAAACTGGCATCTCCCACATCGCGACGTTTCCTTCACTGTCATCTCTCGCGCGCCTTGGCCGAAACTCGAAGCTTACAAAGAGCGAATGGGCTGGCGGTTCAAGTGGTTGTCCTCCAACGGCAACGATTTCAATTTTGATTATCACGTCTCGTTTACGAAGGAGGACGAGAAGAAGAACGAAGCCTATTACAACTACGGCAAGGGAGAATTTAATACGGATGAGCTTCCTGGGCTGAGCGTCTTCTGCAAGGACGAGAAGGGCGACGTTTTTCACACCTATTCCACGTACGCGCGCGGGCTCGACAACCTGGTGGGCGCTTACAATTTTCTCGACCTTGTCCCAAAGGGCCGCGATGAGGACCACCTCGATTTTACGATGGAGTGGGTACGGCGCCACGACGAATACTGAGCGGCCTACAAAAGAAGGAGCGTGTGATGAATCGTGTTACTCACTTTGAAATTTACACGGATGACCCCGAAAAGGTGCAGCCGTTTTACCAGGACGTATTCGGCTGGAAGTTTAACAAATTCGAAGGCGGCCCGATTGAATACTGGCTTGTCACGACAGGAGATGACAAGGAGCCGGGGATTAACGGCGGACTAACCCGTCCGCGCGAAGGTCAGAGTCCCGGCACGCTGAATACGATTGGCGTTTCGTCACTCGACGAATCGATAAAGAAAATTGAGCAATGCGGCGGCAAAATCTGCGTGCCGAAGATGGCGATTCCGAATGTCGGCTGGTTGGCTTACGCGGAGGATCCGGCTGGAAATGTTTTTGGAATCATCGAGCCGGATACGAACGCGAAGTAGCGCAATCCAATTCCTGTGACTTTTGAAGATGCAGAGTCATCGACCTTACTTATTGTTCGCAGCGGTGCCATTGATTGTCCTGAGCGCAGTGGCCATCACCCTGTTCGCTCAAACGGGTACAGAGGACAAAGTCAAAGCCATGGCTAGTCCCGCCGCATCACAGGAGGTATTCGAGATTCTCACGCTTGATATCAAGCCGGGTAGGAGGGATGAATTCCATAACGTATACGTGACCCAGTCAGTCCCGCTTTTGAAAAAGTGGAATTTCAACGTTGTCGCTTACGGGCCCTCACTGCATGACGCGAACAGCTATTATGTCATCCGCCGGTTCAAAAGTTTGGAAGATAGAGAAAAATCCGAAGGCGCTTTTTATAGCAGCGACGACTGGAAGTCAGGTCCTCGAGACGGCATCATGGGCCTGGTCGAGCATTTTGCTTATGCAGTCGTTTCCGCCGAGACGTGGAAGAAGATTTCCACAGCGGTGAACATCAAGGAGAATCAATAATTGGAAGGCAGGCGGAAGATAAGCCCAGCGAAACTCCAACAAATTAGAACTAACGACTCATCACCTTGAACTATGCGACAGCCGATTGAAGGAAAGACTGCCCT
>Ga0193730_1000207_pt1 | contig 18693 bp, 13 predicted proteins | sample U1a1metaG_FD_144919 | JGI IMG/M metagenome (GOLD analysis project Ga0193730, IMG submission 144919) | Soil microbial communities from a riparian zone of the East river system, Colorado, United States - U1a1 | ecosystem: Environmental > Terrestrial > Soil > Riparian zone | place: USA: East River...
CTCTGCCATTCTACTGACCTCCTGCCCCGACCAGAAGGGGATCGTCGCCACCCTCTCCGACTTCGTCTTCCGCCACAACGGCAACATCCTGCACGCCGACGAACACGCCGACGAAGGTTCACACCTCTTCCTCATGCGAGTAGAGTTCGATCCCACCGATTTCGATTTTAACCTTGCCGATTTTTCCAAACACTTTTCTCCCATCGCGGAAAAGTTTGACATGCAATGGCGACTGGCCCGCTCGAACGTTCGTCAAAAGATGGCGATCCTGGTTTCCAAATATGACCACTGCCTGGTGGACCTGCTCTACCGTCACAAGAGCGGCGAGTTGGCTTGCGACATCCCGCTGGTCATTTCCAATCATCCCGACAACGGACCAATCGCCGACTTCTATCGAATTCCATTTTTCGTGGTTTCTGTCACCAAGGAGAACAAAAGCGAGGCGGAACAAAAAATCCTGGCCCTACTCAAACAATACAATCCGGATTTCATCGTTCTGGCGCGCTACATGCAGATCCTGTCCAACCAATTCGTCAATGAATATCCTCACCGCATCATTAATATCCATCACTCTTTTCTGCCCGCATTCGTGGGCGCCAGACCCTATCACCAGGCATTCACACGCGGGGTGAAGCTGATCGGAGCTACCAGCCATTACGTGACCGACGTTCTCGATGACGGCCCCATTATCGAGCAGGACGTAGTCCGCATCTCTCACCGCGACTCCCTGGACGACTTGCTCCAAAAGGGCCGCGACCTGGAGAAGGTTGTGCTCTCCCGCGCCGTCCGCTGGCATATCGAAAATCGCGTTCTGCTCTATGGAAACAAGACGGTAGTCTTCGACTAACTCCGTTCTGCCCCAATTGTTACTTTAGTGTCCCGACTCCTAACAGACTCTTGTACCCAAACCCAGCTTGGTTTTTACTAGAGTAGCTGCCTTCAGCGGTCCAGTTCATCTTTCGAGGGAGTCGTCCACAGGAGCCGAGTTTGGTTGAAGATCCGAAGTGGGAGCTTGCCATTCTGGCCACCGTGCAGGGCTTCTATGAGAAGCTCTTGCAGGATTCCGTCGGCGGAGAAATTCCAGTCCCTGACGGGCTTGAGGCGATTTCCCTCCAACAAGCCGACGGCGACGTTCACGAAACCCTGGCTACCATGCGCCGCTGGTTGCGGCTGCTGGACATGGCGATCACTCCAGCCATGTTGCGCCACGCTTTCACTCCCGATACTGATCCCGAAATCGCCGAGGCCATGCTTCGTTATTTTTCCCGGACCAAAGAGGCCTCGGACGTCAATCGTGACAAAACCGATCTGGTCACGACCTTCCTTTATCGTCGCCCACGTGTTCCTGGACAGTGGGAGCGCCGTGGCTTTGGTCTCGATGGCTCGCTGCCCCTCTCGCCATTTGAGATTGCGCTGATTGAGATCCTCGCGGATTCTGATACTCCTTCGCTTCCCGAAGAACATGTGCAAATCTTGCGCCGTTTCGATGCGCTGCAGGAAGAGACCGAAAGCTTCAGCGAGCTGAATGAACTCCTTGAATCCGGAATCATTTCACGTGTCCGTGAGATGAAGCAGGCCTTAGATCTTTCGTTTTACCATCCCGGGGTTCTGGCCACCATCGCACCTTACAACGCTGCCTTCGGCAAAAAGTTTGATGAGCTGTTCCTGGCTGCGGCAGCCGAAATCAAAAGCTTTGCGCAGGCGGTGGAGGAGCAAGGTGGCAGCATTCTGGGCAATGTTGACGGCATGGATGTCACCGTCGAAGACATCGCCGCGATGGAAGCTGGCGAATTGCTGCGAATTGACTACGCCACTGCTTTCAAAAAGTTCCAGCGCGTTTCGAAGCTTCAAAAAACGTTGGAGCGCCGTCCGCCTACGCGTCGTGCGGCGAATGCCGCCCCGTCACGTCGTATCAGTAAAACGGCCTCGGCAGCAGTCGTCCGTCGGCCCGCATTGGACGTCCACGCCATGCGTGAGGCCGTAACTCCAGCACAAATTTCCGCGGAAGAAGCCAGACTGGTCCAAGTTGAGGATTCTATTCGAGTCTTCGTCGGCGTGGCGGATCCGAAATTTCGCCAGATCGTTCCCATGCGCTTCTTCAATCTGATTCTGTCTCCCGCGGAGGCCGATGCCTACAGCGCCGGCTATCGGCGAGAGAAAGACAAGGGCATCCTTGCCGAAGTTGCCCGCTTGCTTTTGCGTTCGGTCGCTGCGACCGCCCGTATGACCACGGAACTGGAAGAACTCAAGCGCTGCGAAAACTCTGCTTCACTGTGGAAGCTGCATGCGGATGCACTGATCGTGCTGCTGGAGATTGCGAGTACCCTCAACGACAAAGCCGAACGCCTCCTCGCACACTTCGAGCACGAAGACAGCTTGCCCCACTCAGTTGCGATCAGGAGTTCGATGCAGAAATTGCGCGATTGCGCGGAGTTAGCGGTGGCTACGTTAATGGGCGATCAGGATCAGAAGAGCGCCGCTGCCGCTTCCAGGTGAAGTAGCCGCCGAAGGATTTCGAGCGGCCACTCCTGATATCGCTAATTAATGTCGAATTGCTCCTGATGCACCGCTGGATCGCTCTTCACGATGACGGTTCGCTTGGTTAACTCTTCCATCTCCGTGAGAGCGCGGCCATTATTGGCTTTCAGTGCTTTCGCTACCTCGGGATTGACCCGCAGCAGCACATCGGAATGTTCCAGATGTTTGGCAATCTTGCGCATCTCCAGATAGATCTCATTACAAATCGTGGTCACTGATTTCACGAAACCAGTGGACTGGCAATACGGACACGGCGTCCCGATAGTGCGTTCCAGCGATTGCTTCACCCGTTTTCGAGTAATGGCCACCAATCCAAAATCGTTAAACTGGAGAACCTTGGATGGCGCGCGATCGCCGCGAAGCGCCTCTTCCAGCGCCTGCATAACTTTCTGACGGTTGCGGCGCTCGTCCATATCAATGAAGTCAATCACGATGATGCCGCCCAAGTCGCGAAGACGAATCTGCCGCACGATCTCCTTGATGGCATCCACGTTGGTCTTAACGATGGTGTCTTCCAGGCGCGCCGTCTTGCCCACGTATTTGCCGGTGTTGACATCGATTGCCACCAGCGCCTCGGTTTGATTGATCACGATGTAGCCACCGCTCTTCAACCAGACTTTCGACTTCAGCGCCTTATTGATTTCTTCGTTCAGGCCAAACTGGTCGTACAGTGGCGTCTCTTTGGTGTAGAGCTTGACGCGCCTGACCAGCGCTGGCTGAAAACGGTTGGCAAAACGCAGAATGCGCTCGTACTCCTGTTCATTGTCCACCCAGATGGCGGAAAAATCTGAGCTGACCTGATCGCGTAATACTCGCTCCACCACGTTCAAATCGTGATAGATCAGCGTTGGTCCCTTACCACTATCGGCGCGGCTCTTGATCTCAGACCACAGACCTTTCAAGAACCGGATATCGGCTCGCAGGTCTTCTTCGGCGGCGCCCTGGGCCGCGGTGCGCACGATGAATCCGCCATGCCCGTTTTCACGCTCGCTGATGATGATGCGCTTTAACCGCTGGCGCTCCTCCTCCGACGAAATCTTGCGGGAGACGCCGGTGTGGTTCACCGTCGGCATGTACACCAGGAAGCGGCCTGGCAGTGCGATGTGGCTGGTAATGCGCGCTCCCTTCTTGCCGATGGGCTCCTTGGCGATCTGCACCAGGATCTCCTGGCCTTCTTTGAGCAGGTCGGTGATGAGGGGAACGTTTTGTGGCTCGTTGCGCCGGAAGCGGCGGCCACCTCCGCCACGCCGTCCCCGGTTACGATCGAATGCTGGACGCGGCGCGCGTTGTGTATAGGGCGCAGTTGCGGCGGGAGCGCGCACCTCGGCGCGGGCATCCACCGTGCCACCTACCGTCTCCGCCTCGACTACAGCTTCAGCCTCGGCCTGGGCCTCATCAAGTTCCGCTTCTACTTCATCCGTTTCGTCTTCTTCTCCGACTTCCGCTATCCCTGACTCCGAAGTAATCGGATCGGCAGCGAGCGGTTCGCTAATCCCCATCCCCGGATCACCGACAGCAGCAATTTCCTGCGTCGTCTCCTGATACTCCGCAGCAGCATGGGTTTCTTCCTCCAGCTCTTCAAAGGCTTCGTCTTCTTCCAGCTCTTCGACGTAAGCAGCCAGGTCGGCCTCTTCTTCTTCGATTTCCTCTTCCTCCATGGTCCCGGCCGCGGCAGATAGGGACTGATCCGAATGCTCAGCCACAGGTGATGGCTTGTTTTCCTCTTCGTCGCTTTCTTCTTCGGATTCGGTTTCGCCACCACCGAAAATGGATGCGACATTCATCTCGTCAAGTCGTTCTTGCTCGTGGCGCGCAGTCGAAGGCTGGCTCGCTGTCTGAGCCTCAGGCCGCGACGGAGCGCTCCGCCGCCGATCTTCAGTCGCCGGCTTGGCGAAAAGCGGCTCATCTTCGGGAAAGGTTTGCGCAATCGGCGGAGCCGGTATCTCACGGCTTGGCGTTGGGGAGGGAGCCCGCGCCGGCGCGGCAGCCTGAGCTTGCGCGATACGAGAGTACTTGGAAATGGATTCTCCCGGCAGAATCATCGGCTGGTAACCGGGCGGCGGTCCGAAATCCGTGCGCTCGGCACGCTCGCTTCGTTCCGGACGGTCATTCCGTTCCGGTCGGTCATTTCGTTCTTGACGGTCTGGTCGTTCCGCCCGCTGCGGCGTCTCGCGCTGTGCTTCCCCGGCTGGCGAGGCAAACTTCGATTCTGGCATGCGCTCGCCACGCCGGCCGCGACGGCGACGCCGGCCACGCCAGCCGCCCCGTTCCCGGTTCCCCGTATTCCCAGTGTCACGATTTTCAGACGGCTGCTGCCCTGCCTCAGCCTGCGGCTCCGACTCCACCTGGTTAGAAGTGGCGGCGTGAGCTTCGGGCAACGCGAGATGCAACTCCTCTCGTTGCGTTTGCTGCTGATGTCTCGGCTCAGGAGCAGGCGTGGTACGGTCGGTGGGAACTTCGTCTAATTCGTCCTGATCCTCCAACTCCATAAAGTCGGAGACGTAAAGGAAGGCGTCGCGTTCCAGGCCAATATCCACGAATGCGGATTGCATGCCGGGCAAAACCCGGGTTACGCGGCCTTTGTAGATGGAACCTGCCAGGGTGTATTCGTTTTCACGTTCCAGGTAGATTTCTGCGAGTTGGTCGTCTTCCACTAATCCCACCCTGGTTTCGTGGGGAGTAGACGATACAAATAATTCTTTGGTCATGCGGACTCCGGATCCCGCGCCCCTCAGGCGCCAGGATTCACCGGAACAAAGACAGGAAGGATAGGCAGGATCGAGCTGCTGCGATAGGCCGCCCACACGGGGCGCGGCCCGGGCCCCGGAGTTCTCTCCGCGACCGAATCCGTGGCGTAAGCTTTGGAATCTTTTGCACTTATCGCATTGGTGCTGTACCGGGTTTGTGACCGCTCTCTCGTTGGAGGGGGCCGTTACCCGCCCGGCAGCGCTTTAGCTTTAATCCTGCCCGGCCTCCGACTGCTTTTGGCCGGTGAGTGCCCTCTTTACGCGAGGGCGGTCGTAATCTTGATCTTGTTTTTTACCGCGCCTGGCTGGCGCAGCAACTCTCCCTGCCTTCTTCCGCCCGCTTCAGTTCACGAATCGGCGCATTCGGACGTTCATTACAATGCCCAGCGCCAGAAACATGAACAGCACGGAAGATCCGCCATAACTCATAAGCGGCAGGGGTATTCCAGTGACCGGCATAAATCCGACCACCATGCCGATGTTGACCAGGATATGAAAGCTAAGCACAGCCACCACACCCATCACTATGAACGTGCCAGCCCGGTCGGGAGCCGTTTGCGCGTTCTGGGTCAATCGCATCAACACTATGAAGTATAACAGCATCACCCCTAGAGCACCCACAAATCCGTGTTCCTCGGCAAAAGCGGCAAAAATAAAGTCCGTTTGTGGGACCGGAAGGAACGCCAGATGGGTCTGCGAACCCGCCGAACTGCCCCAAATTCCGCCCGAACCGACCGCAATCAGCGACTGATTTACCTGGTACCCGGAACCCTGCCGGTCAGCCTCGGGATCCATGAAGCTGGTGAGACGATCGCGCTGATATGGCTTCAAAGCATGCCAGGCCAGTGGCATCAGCAAAGCCGCAGCCAATATCACGATAAATGCCTGCTTGAACCGCACTCCCCCCAGGAATAGTCCCATGATCGCAATCGGCAGATAGGTAAGGGCGGTCCCCAAGTCGGGTTGAGCCAGCACCATAAGCATGGGGATGCCTACGATAGCGCCAGCCTTCATGAAGTCCGGCCAGGAAAGGTCCTTCTGATGCAGATCGCTGAAATATTTGGCTACGGCAAGAATCAGAATCAGCTTGACCCATTCGGATGGCTGGAAATGAGCTCCACCGGGCATCTTCACCCAGCGCCGCGCGCCCAGATATTTCTGCCCGAAAATCAAAACCACCATCAACGACCCGATCGACGTGAAGTACAGCCAGTGCACCCGGTCCAGCAACACCTGGTAGTTGACGAAACTCATCAGGAACATTCCCCCAACTCCACCCAGCACCCAATAAATCTGCTTAATGTGCGCACCCGCAAACTTGGTGTGGACCGTGGCGCTCTGAATTTCCGTAACCCCAAGTCCACAGATGAGCAGCACGAAGATCAGCAGCACCCAGTCAAAATCGCGGAATGAAATATAACGTGACATTTTTTAAGTCTTGTCATCCTGAGCGCAGCAGGATCCGTCGCCGCGACGGATCATGCGCAGTCGAAAGCCTGCCCTGAGCGAAGTCGAAGGGGACCCCTGATCCCTTCAACTCAGCAAAGACGCTTTCTTAAAAAGCCTTTCTTAATAGGCCTTCCTACTCGCCTAATCGAAACCCGGCGCCGCCACCGCCAGCGGCACCCGTTTCTTCGACGCCGGCAAAATAAAGTGCCCGCTTCGAAGCACCTCGCCATCCCCCTCGGTCGCGTTCCACACTGCTCCTACTTCCACGTTTCCATCGCCCTTTGCCACTTTGGTGGGCTGCCGGCGCTGTTTGTCCACGTAGGCTTTCACTACCTGCGCTGCGATGCGAGCCGCGAACTGTCCGTGCTCCCCGCCTTCGAACAGAACCGCTACGACGATCTCCGGACTGCGCCGAGGGGTGACGCCCACGAACCAGGCATTGTCCTTGAAGTCGGCTTTGCCACGCGCCAATTTGGCTTTGGTCATATTGCTGATGGTTTGCGCGCTGCCGGTCTTGCCCGCAAAGTCAATCCCTTGCAGATGCGCGCTTCCTGCTGTCCCCAGCGGGGTGGGCACGTTGGCCATGGCGTTAGTGATGATCTCCCAATTCTTGGGATCGATGGGCACCCGGACATCGTCATCAGAGGCTGACGCCGGAATCAGATTCGACGGCAACTGCTGTGGAAAGGCCACGTGCGGACGGTGCATCACTCCGTCGCTGGTGATTCCCGCGATAGCCCGCGCCAGCTGTATGGGAGTCACCGCAACCGCTCCCTGGCCTATGCCCACAGAAATGGTTTCGCCGGCGTACCATTTCTGCTTGAAGTTGCGCAGCTTCCATTCCTCCGAGGGCATTACGCCGCTCGCTTCCTGGGGCAAGTCAATACCGGTTTTTTGCCCGAGTCCGAAGGCGGTGGCGTATTTGGCAATACGTTGAATGCCGAGTTTTTGCGCCAGCGTGTAGAAGAACACGTCACAAGACTGGTATATGCCCTTGCTGATGTCCACCAGCCCATGCACGCGATGATCCGCGACTACCCAGCATTTGAAATAACGTCCATAGAAGCTCGCGCCACCGTTGCAGGTTACTTTCATATCCTGCGCAATGCCTTCCTGCAGCCCGGCGGTCGCCATAATGATCTTGAACACCGAACCTGGAGCCAACTGCGCCTGGATTGCCTTGTTCAGCAGTGGGTGATCCGGGTCATTAACCAGCTTCGTCCACTGGTCACGTGAAATTCGGATGGAAAAGTTATTGGGATCAAAAGTTGGCCGACTCACCATGGCGAGAATTTCACCGTTCCTCGGATCCATGGCTACGATGGCTCCGTTCTTTCCTTCCAGCGCCTGCTCGGCTGCAACCTGCAAATCGAGGTCGATCGTGAGCTTGAGCTGCTTGCCTGGCACGGCCGGGGTTTCCTCAAGCCGTCCAACTTCTTTTCCGCGACTATTCACGATGGCCCGGCGGTAGCCGTTCTTGCCCATCAGAATCGAGTTGTACTCCAGTTCCGCTCCTGATTTTCCAACCACGTCGCCCGGACTGTACAGTTCCCAACGCGGCTGGTTAAGCATTTGTTCACTGACTTCGCCCACATAGCCAACCAGGTGGGCCATGAAGCCGTTCCGCGGATACAAGCGACGGTGCGCCATGATCGTATCCAGTTCCGGCAGCTCGTTGCGGTGGGCCTCGATAAAAGCCAGCTCGTCTTGGGTAATGTCGTCCTTCAGATAGATGGGCTGGTATTGCGGCATGGTGGCGAACTTCCGAATACGCTCCCGCATCTCCTTGGGATCCATATGGAGACCGCGGGCAATGACGTCGGAATCTGCAAGAAGATCACGCGAGGAATCACGCAGCAGTAAAGCAGTGAACGATGGGTAGTTCTTTACGATGGTACGGCCTTCGCGATCCAGGATGAGGCCGCGAGGCGCCAGGATTGGCACATTCCGAACGCGATTCTTTTCGGCCAGCGAAGAATAACGGTCGCTTTGCGCTACTTGTAAACTCCATAGTCCATAGGCCAGAAGAAAAAAAATCCCCAGGATGATGTACTGCACCGCAGTGAGCCGGGCATGCGAAACTTTTTCGTCGCGGCCAAACATTGATTCAAATGCCAGGTGTCGGGTGGCCACACTTCTGCGACAGTCCGAACACCACAATCATCCTTTCGGAAGAGTTAATCATTATTGTAACGCGATGAGCGGCTGGAGGTGTTGCGTACTACGGTGACGGAAGGGTATCAACAGCGGAAAATTTCCTTGACTAGGAACTGAAGTCTGAGGTGGTCAGTGGCCAGTAAATCGGCGGTCAGAGATAATAAGATTTGCACTCACAACTGCCAACTGACCACTGGCCACTGCCCTCTCACGTTCTCTGCTTAAACTTGTCCAGCGCCGCAAATAACAACACCGCCAGCACAGCATTGGCGAAAGCCGCACCCAGTTCGTAAGTCCAACTCGGATGCGCAGTCAGCCCGACTAGTCCTCGGCCTACCGTGAAATATACGATTTCGTGGACCATGTAGAAAAATAGTGTCAGCAGCAACCGCGCGCCGGCATTTTCTACGTCAAGCCTTACTCCCAGTGATGACGCTCCGTATCCCACCACGGTCTTGGCGATGCCGTAGAGCCCAATCGGATTGTGAGTGAGGGAATCCTGCAACAAACCAATCACGGACCCGGTCAGTAGCCCTGTAACTGGGCTCCGGCGCACAACCGCAAAGAAAATGGTCACCAGCAACGGCAGATCGAAAATCGCGAAAAACGGAAAACGTAGCGGGACAAATGCCTGCAAAAAAAGCGCGACCAGCGGAATTAGGATCGCTGCCGGAGCACTGAAGCGGTAAACCTCAACCTGCTCTTGGGATGTGTAAGTGATCGGCACGCTATTGAGGCTTGTTCTCCTGAGGCGCGGTTTGATCCTGGGGTGGCACGGCCGGCTGCGTCGCAGGCTGATTCGTGGGCTGACTTGCCCCGGACTGGTTCGGTGCGGACGGGTTTGGCGGAGGCTTGGGGGTACTCGCTGCCGGTTTAGTAATCTTCTCCGAAACCTTCATCGGCAGAGGCACCGTTTTCTGCTGCGTCGCCGGCTTAATAATCGCAGTGTCCGCAGATTTGATCCCCGGCGATTTGACCGTCGGATTGCCGCTCGCCGGCTTAGTCACATCTCGCGGCCCGGCAATGATTGTCGGGGCGTGGACGACTCCAGGCGTAGCCGTGCTTTCCATAGGCTTGGGATTTATCCCTGTCGGCTGAGCCTTCCCTTTGTTGGTGCCCAATTGTGGAATACCAGCCGCGCTCGCCGGACTCTGTTTCTTTGGCGCTTCCGCCGTTTTTTCTGGGACCGATGGCAACCGCTGCGCCAGAATGTCGACACCGCGGGACGATCCCATTCCCGCCACCGAAGGCATCCTCTCTTCGTTCTTCGTGATCACCAGCACTTCTTCGAGTTTGCTCAGATTGGCCGCTGGTTTGACCCGAACATTCAAAAACAGGTCCGCACCCGTCGAAACCTTCGTAACCGTGCCTACTGGCAATCCCTTGGGGAAAACCTGGTCGCCACCGCTGGTCAAGACTTTTTCCCCAGGTTGAATGGTTTCATCGGCCGCCACTTTTTCCAAAACAATCTCACCCGCCGGAGTTCCCCGGAGCACACCTTGCAGCCGCGATTTCTCAAGGATCGCTCCCACGCCACTAGTCTGGTCGTCAATCAGCAGCACCTGGGAAGTGGTTACAAATACGCGCAGCACTTTGCCGATCACCCCGTCTGCGGTAATGACCGCCATATCCTGCTTGATACCGTCGTGACTGCCTTTATCGATATAGATGGATCGCGACTGTTCGCTGCCGCTCGATCCGATGACCTGGGCTGGCACGGTTTGCGAAATGAACTGCTCCTTAAAGCCGAGTAATGCCTGCAAGCGGCGCGCCTGCTCCGCATCCTCGTTTAACCGCACTTGTTCCAGGCGAAGGTGTTCGATTTCCTGCCTCAGTTGGTGATTTTCCTGCCGTACGCCGCGTAGATAAAAGTAGTTGCGCCACAAGTTCCCGGCGCCATTCTGAAGTCCGACGAGTCCTTTTTCAAAAGGGGTAATCGCATTCACCACCCAGACGCGGATCAGACGGGTAGATTCATTCTCACCGGAGCGCTTGACCTGCACTGCAAGTCCCAGCACCTGGGCAAACAAAATCGCCACCAGGACGGTGACGTTGCGATAGCGGCTGATCAGGTTTTCCATGGCACTAATTCCGAGTTCCAGTTTCAGGTTTTAAGAAACACCATTGCGGAAGGAACGGGGCAGAAACCGGAAACTGGAAACCAGAAACTGCAATCTGGCTACTCGATCGAAATTTTCCGCAGCAGTTTGAAATCGCTCAGCATCTTGCCGGTGCCTAACACTACGCTGCACAACGGGTCATCGGCAATCGATACTGGCAGGCCGGTTTCCTCACGAATGCGTTTGTCCAGATTCTTCAGCAGCGCGCCTCCACCGGTGAGTACAATGCCGCGATCGCTAATGTCGGCCGACAGCTCCGGCGGCGTGCGCTCCAGAGCTACACGGACAGCATTCATGATAGTGGAAACGCATTCGCTAAGCGCTTCCCGAATTTCGCTGTCATCCACGGTGATGGTCTTGGGAACGCCTTCAATCAGGTTGCGTCCCTTGATTTCCATGGTCAGCGGTTTGTCCAGCGGATACGCGCTGCCAATTTCGATCTTGATCTGCTCCGCGGTGCGCTCGCCGATCAGTAGATTATATTTCCGCTTCAGGTAGTTCATGACTGCTTCGTCCATCTGATTGCCCGCCATGCGAACCGAGCGTGAATAGACAATGCCGCTCAACGAGATGACTGCGATGTCGGTGGTGCCACCGCCGATATCCACCACCATATTGCCGCTGGGCTCGGTGATGGGAAGTCCGGCGCCGATGGCCGCCACCATGGCTTGCTCGACCAGGTAAACTTCGCTGGCCTTGGCGCGATAAGCAGAGTCCATCACGGCCCGCTTTTCCACCTGTGTAATCTCTGAAGGCACACCGATCACGATTCGCGGATGCACCAGCATCTTGCGGTTGTGCGCTTTCTGGATGAAGTAGTTCAACATTTTCTCGGTGACTTTGAAATCCGCAATCACGCCATCTTTCATGGGCTTGATGGCGACGATATTTCCCGGGGTGCGGCCTAGCATCTCTTTGGCTTCTTTGCCGACCGCTTCCACTTCCCCAGTGTTCTTGTTGATGGCCACGATCGATGGCTCGTTCACCACGATGCCTTTGCCGCGCGCGTACACCAGAGTGTTGGCGGTGCCCAGGTCAATAGCCAGGTCGCTGGAAAACATGCTGAATAGCGACCGCAGGTTGTGCATCCGCGAATTCGAGTGAAAGCCATTCGATGACATACGCGCTTGATTCCTTGGTTACGATCTTTCGATCTGTTTACCGTGTCCTACTGGTCTTCAATTCTATGAGATATTCTCTTCCCCCGCCCCACACCAAAGTTCCAGCACCTCGGGAGGCACCCCTCAAAACTCATCCTCACCTACTGAATGACGACTTTCTTCTGCTGCGTGTTCACTCCACCTTTGGAATTTTGCGCCGTAATCGTGATCACGCTCTCTCCCGGCGGCAACGACGGGGTGAAGTAATGAAACTTGCCATCGTTTCCAATAATGGGTACTTCGCGGCCGTTGACCATTACCCGTGCCCCCACCTCAGTTTTCCCCGTTAATTCGATTACATGACCATGCTGCACCATAGGTTCCAACTCCAGGTTGATGGCAATGGTGTCCTTGCCCTTGGGAATGATGGTAAAACGGTTCTTTTCGCTCTCTACCGATTCTTTGCTTTCTGCGTCATAGGACTGGACCATCCAGTAATACGCCCCCTCGGATAGACCGGAGACGATGACGTCCGGGGTATTCACCTTGCGATCCACCAGAGTCGAAGAAAAATAAGGATTGCGCGAAATGCGCAGCCGGTAGCCCACCGCATTGGCCATGGCTGTCCAGGAAAATTCCACGGGTTTGGGCTCGCCGGAGACGAAAATCGGCATCATGTTGGCCGGAGAAATCGGGGTTGGAGGTCCAATCTCCTTTAACTTAGCCATGCTCGGCGACTTGCTGCCAAAACTGACTTTCTCCCAATCGGAAAGATGAACTGTCTCACCATTGCGGGTAACTTCGCCCGATCCTTTTCTGAACAGAATTTCGTGCTGATCCTTCTTAGGATTGTTCTGCACCATGGCCGCGCTCTCAGGCGCCAGCGAAGCCGTAGCGCCACCCACCACCACCGTCGACTTGGAACCTTGCACGTAGGTGGCGGTGGTGAGATCCACCGTGCCCGTACTGACCTCGACCGTCACGCTGGTTTGCTGCTGATCGTTGGCCGAGTTTTCCTCGATCACAATCAGCGAATCCTGCTTCACTGTGTAATTAGTTCCGTCGTTGAAGACGATCTTGGCCATGCCTTCTGAGCCGGTCTGCACTACATCGCCTTTTTCTAAAGGCACGTTGTAATCGGCAGCCACCCAGGAATTACTATTCGACTTCTTCACCCGCACCGTGCCATCGAGCGCAGTGATGTGCGCCTGAACGGAATTCATCGTGCCCGATTTGACGGGATTTCCCGCCGCACCGGCAATCCTCTCTAAAAGGTTGCTGAACAGATTGTTAGCCGCTTTCACGCTGTTGTTGGTGAATTGCGGGAACGCCAGCCGAACGCCTCCCAATAGCACCAACACCACTACCGCGATCGCCAGCATGACACTGCGATAGGTGACGGTCTTCCACGCGATGTGGATTCCCTGTTTGTTTTTAGCGGACACAAAGGCCACTGGAACCAATCAAAACTAGAGAATATGGGGTAATTTCGAGACTATCACAAGCCTAACTGGGCAGAAACAGGTAATCAACTTGGTCACAGCATCGCTTGGTCATGTCCAATGGTGCGCGCCATGATTGGAAAGCCGGGCAGCTCTGCCGGGCCCATAAAACCACGAGCCCGGAAATAAAAAGGCGGCGTCAGGTCGTCAGACCCGCCGCCGCCCAAACCATTCACTCAGCGCCCCTAGAAATTCAGCTCGCGAAACGCCAGCGTTCGCGGAGGCTTGGTTTTATCCGGCTGGGGCAGAGCGCAGTAGTCATAACTGATACTAGCGCTGCCGCCTAGTACGTTATCCACCAGCGACTCCTCTCCGGCAATCGCAGCTCCGTAGATGTTTGTCGAATCGGAACCGCCACCAGTGAACTTGATGACACCTTTCACGATGATCAACCCATAGAATTGGAGCCCACCGTGAATGTCCAAGTCCCCGTCTACGACCAGCACTCCGTTACCCACTGTGCCGCCAGTGACTTGAAGGTTTCCCGGAACGTAAGTGACTTGGGTGTATTGGCCGACGCCCACCGGATTATCAGGCGGGGTGGGAGGCAGGGTCGGTGGCACGCCGAAAGTGGGTCCTGAATGGTTTCCGCAGTCGCCGCCACTGCAACTCCAGTTGTAAGGCGCCTGCGTGATATTTTTAGTGTTTGGGTCGCTGGTGTACCGGCTCATCAGCGCATCCATATCCCATGTCCAGGGCTGGTTTTGCACCACTGCCGGATTCTGGCCAGAAATAAAAGTTTCTGAACCGTTGGGGTTGTCCACAGTGCTGGCAGAGTAAATAGCGTACTTGCTGGCATCGCATGTTTTGCCGGGTTTGTTCCCCCAGGCGGTGCAGTTACCCTTGTTGTCAAACGCGGTGCATTGGCAGGTGCAAAAGTCATAGGCGTTGATTGAGAGCTGACCATTCAAGGTAACGTGGTCTTGAGAATCGACCGCACCGTGTGTGCTTAGCGGTGGGTCTAGCGCGACCTCCATCTGCAACATGCGCGCAGAACCCGCCGGGGTGACAGCAAACGACGTCAGTTGATATACCGGGTTCCATGCGGGCGGAGCCCCACCCAAGGCACAATTCGCTACCCCGAGCTTACTCGCCGGAACTTCGCTGCTGCCATTCCAGCAGATCTGTGTCCCGGGTTGGACGCCACCGCCGTTGGCACTGCCATTGGTATAGTACGGGGCCGCTGCGCCATTGGCTTTGGCAGTGATGCGCACCCATTTGTAATTAACGGTGCCTAAGTACGGCGCATTCGCCGACGGCGGATCCTCCGGTACCAGTGGAGCGTAGCTTGCAGCTGCCGCGGCGCAGGCCTGTCCTTGCGCAGCCATCTCAGTACAAAGCTCATTATCGTAGAAAGGATTATTAGCCGTCGTGATGGCGGCCAGATCGACGACGTCAGCAGCACCCGGATTCACCACATACACCACGGACAGAGGGTTTCCTGGCGTCACCCCCGGCCCCACTATGAGGTGCGGAGCCAGGTTGGCCGGCGTCATGCGCTCGCGGACGCTCTGCAGGCCGGAGAGAGCGGAAAAGTAGGCCTGTTGGGAGGACCGGTAGTTGGCGTTAATCATGGTCTCCGAATCCGTCATGTACATCATTCCGATGGCAATTCCAGTCAGTACCATCAGTGACAAGATGCACAACAACAGTGCTATTCCACGTTCATTTCGCCGCATCGGTTGTTCCTCCTTGGGGCGGTCCAGCCTTATCGATTTGTTGCAAGGCCCGTTCCGCTTCTTCGATCTGCTTTCGCTTTCGGGACAGACTTAGGTCGCGACTGGCCAGGGACTCGGAATACATCCGGCGCCGCGATTCACTCTCGGTTTCACCCAGTTTGCGTTGCATCTCGTCGTAGTAACGAATCAGCATCTGTTCCTGCTGCTTAAGTTCATCCACTCGTTGCTGTGCCTGGTCCAATGTGGCTGGCTGCGACAGGCTGCGGGGAGGAGTCGCCTGTGCAGCGGGTTGCTTGGCCGACTCGTCTTTCTTGGCGGTTTCATCTTTCTCAGCCGCCGCAGCATCCGGGCGCCCGCTCGCTGAAATCTGCGGAGCAGGCTGCGGATGGCTTGGCATGTCCTCGTCAGTAATCACGACTTTTGCTTTACGCACCGACTTCTCCCGCGCCACTGTTGCCAAGGGACGGTCCGCGTCTGATTGTTCCTGGCTCTGGGCTGCGCAAATCCCCGCGCCCAGCAACGATGCCAGTACGATCGCACTGATTCTGCTTAGACGACGTAGAACAGAGGAAGCAGGAATCCCTACTGGAATCCCGTCGACAGTGACATGCGAGCCTTGCCTTAGATTGGCCATAGTTAGAATTTCCTAGTAGTTGCTCAGCTTTACTGTCGTCCTCATGCTCACAGGAGGCTTCATTTTTGTCTGTTGATCGTTGAAGATGGTCAGCAGATCCAGACTGATGGTGATGGTCCGTATAGTTGCGATGGCAGAAGGGTTGGTGGTGATATCCGTCGCGGCAACCGTGGTCCCATTCTGGTCGTGCGCGGTGAATATCGCCGGCGTCTTGTACGCGGCGTAGAGAACGTCGTTCGCAACCGAAGTGCCGGTACTGAAAGTGGTGCTTCCACTCAGGGCAAGCGCTGCTCCGCCCGCACCCACACCGCCGCTGTTGATCACGTTGTCCAGTGCCACCACATAGTTCGTGGCTTGCGCCGTGGGCGCAACGTTTGCCTTGAGCACCTGGCTGCGTCGCAGACTGCAAGGACAAGTGCTGGCGGCAGTCACCGGAGCGCCCGCCGCATCCATCAATGTGTATCGAATGCTTTCCACACGGCCATCGTTATCAGTGTCCCCTTCAAACCAGAGATCCGATGGGGATATCTTCACTATGCCAACCGCGTTGCGCACATCATTGACAACCGGCAAATTGAGCACGTTAGGCCCATACATGTTGTGACCGGGAAAGCCTGCCTGGTGCAGTTCGCGCTCCATTGAATCGAGAACTGTGCGCGCTTCCTGAGTCGCGTCAACTTTGGTTTCTTCCGACTTGTAAACTCTCTGCAAGCGGCCGATATAGCTGAACACGATTCCCAACACCAGAACCAGCACCCCCAAAGTCACCATGGTTTCAATGAGGGTAAAACCTGTTTCCACGTGGCTGCGAAGTTGAACTCTCATGTGGTTTCGCATCACAGACCCCCGATCGTGCGCAGGGTGATGGGTGGGGCAAATAGGAGGGCTTGGTTCTGATTGCCAGCCGCCGCTGCGGCCAGAGGCCGCGTCGAAACAGTGATCAGGCGACTATTCGCGCTAATGGTCTGAATATTCCAGCGTACTTCGTAAGTCGTCTGCTGGCCACCCGCGCCGCAGGCCACATATTGCATCTTGTAGTTCGCCGTCACGGCCGCGTATGCCTGCGTGAAATCGATAGCGCCGGTGTTCACGTCAATGTTCGCCCCTGCGCCCGGACTAGCTGCCCCCGTGGTGGCAATCGGCCAAACCGTAGGCCCGGCGGAATTGCAGTCCGCTGCCGTCAAGTTGGCGACGAGGTTCGCCGGCTGTGCTGCAATCTTTTCCAGCACAGTCTGGGTCAGCATCGTCCCACTCGTGTCCCCTTTGGAGCGGCTGTTGTTCATGATCGCAGTGCTGAACAGTACTGCCAGTCCCGCCATGCCAATCGCAAGCACCGAGATGGCAATCACCAGTTCCACCAGCGAGATTCCACGCTCGGCTGACCTGCCGCGTTCGCGTGGTGCGTAATTCGAAGTTGTCACTGTCATGCTCATCACCGGGAATCTCCCTGTCACCAACTTCAGTAGCTCCAAGTAGCGTTGCTATAACTCCACGCCCTGAATCGTCCAGATGGTGCGATCGACACTGCCGACCAGCTGTTGCCGCCGCCCAACGGCGCTCGCAAGTAATACACAAAGCCGACCTGATTGGGCGCAGCGCCGGCGCTATCCCAACTGATGCAAAGTCCATTCACCAAAACGCAAGGTGTGCCACGCCCATTAAAGGTGACTTGAGCGGTGGTAGCCTGTGGAGTAAATCCCAGGCTCGCAGCTGGTATGGCGGGAATGCCTCCACCGGTCACCAGCGTCACATTTCTCTGCAATTGAATCGACGGCTCGCCAACATCCAGAGTGCCGTTGCCGTTCAAGTCCAGATAAACCTGGGTGTAGGTAAACGCTCCCTGCACAAACGCCGCCGTTTGCAGCGCATAGCTCCGGTTGTCTCGCACAGCCCGGCTGCGCGCCCGCTGCAAGAGTCCGTCCAGGTCCACGGCCGAAGCCCGCAGGCGATACTGATTCACCGCCGTGTTGAACAACGGCATGGTCATGGCGGCCACGATCAACCCGATGGCCACGACAATCAGAAGCTCGACTATCGTGAAGCCGCTCTGACTTCGCAGTTTGGCGCTTCGTCGCAACAAGGGTGTCCTTCCTCCCATGTCAGGCAAAAATGTCTGACTCGGCTTCGTACAAGCATGGTGCCCAGTCCAAATCATCGCAAGTAACGAACGTACCTCCGTGGTCACACCCAAAAGGACACTCTTCGGGCATGTCCCATCTTGGGAAAGAACGGCTCCTCAAGCACATACGGCGAGGAATTAAGAGCTTGAGAACCCCACCGGACCAGGGTTTGTAGGTTCCGGTAACAGGCGGCTGAAGTAGATGGTGAATCTGTGGATTCGGCACTCTCCCGCGTCCTGGAAAGCCTCGGCTTAAAGTTGAGGGCCCCTGGAGAAAACAGGTCCAACCGCGATGACCAGATCTGATAACGAAATACGGACTGCGGCCGACTGGCGCTGCGGTCCCATCGGGCTGTAGCATAGGTATCGCAAGGAGACCCTATGGCCACCGACATCCTCACCGGCCCCACCCTACTCGGCACCGCGACCCGCACCAGAACTTATAAGAACTTCATCGACGGCGAATGGGTGGAAGCATCGACTGGAGACACTTTTGAAGACCGCAATCCTGCCGACACTCGCGACGTAGTTGGTATCTTTCAAAAATCGGGGAAAGCCGATGTCGACGCTGCCGTAGAAGCCGCCAAACGCGCCTTCACCAAATGGCGACTTGTTCCTGCTCCTCGCCGCGCCGAAATCGTCTATCGC
>Ga0193730_1000209_pt1 | contig 18670 bp, 16 predicted proteins | sample U1a1metaG_FD_144919 | JGI IMG/M metagenome (GOLD analysis project Ga0193730, IMG submission 144919) | Soil microbial communities from a riparian zone of the East river system, Colorado, United States - U1a1 | ecosystem: Environmental > Terrestrial > Soil > Riparian zone | place: USA: East River...
GCGCCGCCTTGGCGACGCCCATGACGTTGTAATGCGGCACCGCACGTTTGCCGCCGAGATAGGTCATCGTCAGGATCGAACCGCCGCCGGCGGCCTCCATCAGCGGCTCCGCGGCCCGCGCCGTCGCCACGAGTGAGTAGGCGCTCACGTCGAGCGCCATCCAAAAGCGATCGCGCGGCGTATCCGTAAAGCGGCCTTCGAGATCCTCGGCAGCCGCGAACGCGACCGAATGGACGAGCAGATCCAGCTCCCCGCCGAAGACCTCCCCCACCTCGGAGGCGACCCGCGCGCAGTCGTCGTCGGAGCGGACGTCGCACTCGGTCACCAGGGGCGCATCGACCGATCCCGCGAGCTCCCGGACGCCGGCTTCGATCCGTTCCCCCTGGTAGGTGAACGCGAGACTGGCGCCGCCGTCGGCGAGGCGCTTCGCGATCGCCCAGGCGATCGACCGTTTATTGGCGACACCGAGGACGAGGCCGCGCTTGCCGGAGAAATCAGCCACGGCGGGCGAGTTTACGGTTTCTCGGCTACCCTGCGAGGCTTGCGCCGCGCCGTTTTTCTTCCGCTCGCTGCGGCGCTGATCTTTACCTCCGCAGCTTCCGCGACATTCCAGCCGATCCGCCGCAGCCAGGGCGAAATCACCATTCCGCGGGTACGTGCAGGGACGCTGAAAGTGCCGGCGGCCGCGACCCGTGGACGGCTCACCGTGCTCGTCGACCTGCACCTGCCGCCGCTCGCCGCCTACAACCGGAACCTCTTCAGCGCGGTCAGCACGGCGCGGCTGGACGTCGGCAGCGCGAGCTCCCGCCTGTACCTCGCGCGACTCGCGCGCGCTCAGAAGGTGGCGGCGGCCGAGGTGAAGCGCGCCATCCCGTCGGCGCGGATCTCTTACCGCTATCGCGTGATCATGGACGCCTTCGCAATCTCCCTACCGGCTCGGAAGCTGCCGGCGCTGGCGCGACTCCACGCGGTGACGAAGATCTACCCGAGCGCGCGCTACCAGCTGGACACGAACCGAAGCCCGGCGATCATCGGCGCCGACACGATGTGGGCGACCACCGGCGACCGCGGCGACGGGATCAAGATCGGGGTCGTCGACGACGGCATAGACCAGACGAATCCGTTCTTCAGCCCGACCGGCTTCACGTATCCGGCCAGCTTCCCGCGAGGTGCGAAAGCGTTCACGACGCCGAAGGTGATCGTGGCGCGCGCCTTTCCTGGGCCGAACTCGGGACGCCAGGGGCGGCTGCCCCTCTTCCGGCCGGCGTCATTCCACGGCACGCACGTCGCCGGGATCGCCGCGGGCGACGCCGGCACCACGGCACCTGCCGGGCCCGACCATCCGACCACGACAGGCCTGAGCGGAATCGCGCCGCGAGCCTGGCTCGGCAACTACCGCGTCTTCAACGCGCCGACGCCGACGGGCTACGACGCGTTCACGCCGCAGATCGTCGCCGCCTTCGAGGCGGCGGTGAACGACGGTATGGACGTAATCAACTTCTCCGGCGGCGGCCCACAAGCCGACCCGGTGAGCGACGCGCTCGTCGAAGCCGTCCGCAACGTTGCGAACGCGGGCGTCGTGCCCGTCATCTCGGCAGGAAACGACCGCGACGACTGGGGCCTCGGCTCGAGCGGCTCCCCAGGCACGGCACCGGACGCGATCTCCGTCGCGGCTGTCTCGAACAGCCACGTCTTCGCTCCGTCGCTGAGCGTGACGACGAGCGACGCTCCGGCGACCCTGAAGAACGTCCCGTTCTCTGACATTCTCCCCGTCCCCGCCGCCTGGACGACCGCCGACCAGACGCTCGTCGACGTCGGCACAATCGTCGGCACCGACGGCAGCCCGGTCGAGCGCCACCTCTGCGGCCCCGCCGGAGCTCCGAACAGCCGCGGCACTCTGCCGCCGGACTCCGTCCGGGGAACGATCCTGCTCGCCTCGCGAGGCACCTGCGCCTTCGTGACCAAGGCCGCGAACGCCCAGATCGGCGGCGCGGCAGGCCTTGTTCTCGTCGACAACCGGTTCGGCGAGGCGAACTTCATCCCGGTGCAGCTCCCGCTGGACGCGGGGATGGTCTCCGACCTCGACGGCGCCCGCCTACGCGCCTACCTCGACGCGAAGGGCGGCCGCGCGACCGTCCGGTTCGACAAGGCGTTCAACGAGCTCAACACCGGTCGCAGCGGAATCATCACGAGCTTCTCGTCGGCGGGCCCGACCGCGTTCGGGCACCAGCTGAAGCCGGATCTCGCCGCGCCGGGAGGGCAGATCCTCTCAGCGACGCTGCCTGAAGCGGCCGGGGAACCGTTCGCGGTCTTCGACGGGACGAGCATGGCGGCGCCGCATGTCACCGGGGCAGTGGCTCTGCTCGTAGCGCGCCACCCGAACTGGTCCCCGGCGCAGGTGAAGTCGGCGCTGATGTCGACCGCAGGCGCAGCCTGGGGAGACACGGCCAGAACGCAGGAGGCTTCCGTCCTGCTCGAGGGCGCCGGGCTCGTCAACGTGCCGCGCGCCGACGACCCGAAGCTCTTCACCACCCCGGTCTCGCTGTCCTTCGACGACCTGGACGTCAGCAACGGCAGCGCCCGGCGCTCGATGCTGCTCGAGGCTCAGGATGCGGGCGGCGGCTCGGGGACGTGGACGGTCGGCCTCCAGAGCCAGTCGGCGACCTCCGCCGCATTCGTCGACCTCGCCGGCTCGGTCGCCGTCTCGCCCGGCGGGACTGCGGAGATTCCGGTCGTCGTCCGGGCAGAAGCCGGCGCGGCGACCGGGGACGACTACGGCTTCATCACGCTGACGCGCGGCTCCGATGTTCGCCGCGTCCCCTACTACTTCGCGGTCGAGCGCCCGGGCGCCGAGATCGGTCCGGTCCTTCCGCTGAAGAAGTTCCAGACGGGAGACACCCGCACCGGCACTTCGAACATCAACCAGTACCGCTTCCCGGACGCGCCCTTCGGTCCGCCGCCGACCTACAGCGGCCCCCAGCCGGCCCAGAGCGGCGGCGAGAAGCTCTACTACGTCCACACCAACCAGCCGGTGGCGAACATAGGCGCCGCGATCGTCGGCGCGTCGGCCGGCTCGCTGGTCGAGCCGTGGTTCCTCGGCTCCCGCAACGAAAATGACGTGCAGGGGTACGCGGGGACGCCAGTCGACGCCAACCTGCTGACCGCCGGCTACCGGCTCGACGTCGGCGTGGCGGGCGCCATCTTCCCGCGTGAGAAGCGCTACTACGTCGCCGTCGACTCGGGCCGGGACGTCTTCACCGGGCGGTCGCTCGCGGGTGCCTACGTGCTCCGTTCGTGGGTCAACGATGTGACCCCACCCAGGTTCAAGCTGCTGACCAGGCGCGTGACCGCGGGCCGGCCGCTACTGGCCGCCCGGGTGACGGACCGCGGCTCCGGTGTCGATCCGCTCTCACTCGTAATGCTGTACCGTCCGCGCGTTCTGCTCGGCGCCGCGCTCTACGACCGCACGAGCGGCCTGGCCCTTTTTCCGATTCCCCGCTCAGCGCCGCCGGTCATGCGCGGCCTGTTCAAGGGGGCCGCCGAGGCCGGGGACAACCAGGAGACGAAAAACGTCGATCAGATCGGCACGAACATCCTTCCGAACACGACGATCAAGCGGGTCGACCTCCGCGGCGTCAGGCGGCCGACGGTGACCTGGCTGCTGCCGCTAGGGACGTCGTGTCTGAAGGGCTCGACGTCGCTGGCAGTCGCAGCTTCGTCGACCGCGAAGATCAGGGCGATTCGGTTCTTCGACGGCAAGCGCCTGATCAAGACCGTCCGCCGCGGAACCGTCGGCCTCTACACCGCGAGCTGGCAGACGCGGGCCGTCAAGCGGGGTCCGCACAAGCTGCGCGTGGTCGTCGATTCCCGCGGCCGCTCGGCGCAGGCGCGACGCAACGTCAAGATTTGCAAGTAGTAGCTCCGGTCGCAGTCGTCACCGGTGCGTCCAGCGGGATCGGGGCTGCGATCGCGCGCGCTCTGGCGACGAAAAGGTGGCGGCTAGTCCTGCTGGCCCGCAACGAAGCGCGACTGCGCCAGGTCGCAAACGAGACCGGAGGCGAGTACGAGTTGTGCGACGTCTCGGACCGCGCCCAGGTCGATCGTGTGACGAGCGCCGTCCGAGAACGGCACCCGGCGATCCGGTTGCTGGTCAACAACGCCGGCATTCCGGGTGGCGGCAGGGGCTTCCTCGACCTCGAGCCGGAGCAGATCGAGCAGCTCATCCGAACGAACTACCTCGGCTCGGTCTGGTGCCTGCGGGCGTTCCTGCCCGCGCTCGAGGCCGGAGCGCCTGCCCACGTCGTCAACATCGTCTCCGTCGCTGGGACGGTCGCCGCCGGGCGCTCCGGCCCCTACAGCGCGTCCAAGCACGCGCAGCTCGCGTTCTCGCGTTCGACTGGGGTCGAGCTTGCCGGCAGCGGGATCGAGGTGCACACGATCAATCCGGGCCTCATCGAGACTCCGGGCTTCCCGCAGCGGTCGCAGTTCCGCAACACCCTGCTGCAGAGGCTCGTCGCCGAGCCGGACCTCGTCGCCGAGCGAGTTGTCCGCGCCGTGGAGCGAGGTCGGGTCGAGCAGTTCGTCCCGCGCTGGTACCGGCCCGCCGCGATCCTCCAGGCGGCCGCACCGGGACTGCTCGTCCGAGCGGTCCGGGCTCGTGCGGTCCGCAGCAAGCCGAAATAGAATCGCCCGATGATGGACCCGTCGCTTTCGACTGGCGAGGTGGCACGCGTCGCCGACTTCCGCGCCGCGTTGCGGGCCTTCATGCGCAAGAGTGAACGAAACGCTCGCCAGTCGGGGTTGACACCGCAGCGCTACCTGCTGCTGCTGATGATCAAGGGCGCGCCCGACGGCAGCGAGCAGTCCACAGTAACCGAGCTCTCAGAGCGCCTGCAGCTCGCGCAGAGCACCGTCACCGAGCTCGTTCGCAGAGCGGAGGAAACCGGCCTGGTCACGCGCGAGCAATCCTCCTCCGACGGCCGCGTCGCCTACCTGCGCCTGACCGAGGAAGGCGAGGGGCGGCTGATGAAGGCGTTCACGACGAACGACCAGGAGCGTCAGGAGCTCCGCGCCGCGATCGCTCGCCTGGACGACTAGCCGCGCAACGCCGCGAGGATCTCGTCGTGCTCAGGGAAGCGGCCTTGCTGCTCCTTCGAGAAAACGAGCCGGCCGTCGGCGACCACGTCGTACTGGCTCTTCGCTCCTTCGAGCGCCTCGGCGTCGAAGCCTTGCTCCTTCAACTCAGCCGCGAGACTCGCGGCTCGTACGTCGTAACCGCTTCAGACGGGGCAGTAGAAGATCTCGACGCGCACGCGGGGCATCGTAGCCATCCGGCCTTCTGATCTAGATCACTACGGCCGCCGCAGCAGGTACCAGCCGAGCTCGGCCGTGTAGTCCGATGGGGCGAGGGCGCGCGCCTGCTCCCGCGCCTCACCCTCGCAACCGGCGAGGTCGAGGTAGGGATCGACCTCGCGGGGCTCGCTCACGAACTCGGCCTTGACGAGCACGAGGTTGTTCGACTCGAACAGCTGCCGAAGGTCGACATCGGCAAGCGCGCGGGTGTGGGAAGCGTCGCGAGCCCGCTCGAACTGGTTCAGCTCGAGCGCGGCGAGCGGATCGTTCGGCGCGATCTGATCGACGACGAGCATGGTTCCTCCGGGTCGGGTCACGCGTGTCAACTCGGCGATCACCAGCTCCGGCCGGGAAACGTGGTGCAGGGTCCGCAGCGTTCCGGTCAGGTCGAACGACGCGCGTTCGAAATCGAGCTTCGTGATGTCGCCTTCGACGAAGGTCACATTCGACGGCGCCTTCGGTCGCCCGCGTTCGATCAGCTCCGGCACGAGCTCGACGGCGACGACCTCCCGCACGAGCGGCGCCAGCGCGAAGGCGAGAGCGCCGGCCCCGGCTCCCGCGTCGAGCGCACGCTCGTCACCGCGGAGCGGTAGGAACTCGCGTACCCGGTCGGCCAGCTCGTCGGCGCGGCGCTCCTGGAACGCGGCGATCCGGTCAGCCGTCGCTGCGAAGCGTGCCCGCATTGCGTCGTGCGTACTCAAGCGCCTCCTCCTTCGTCGTCATCGTGCCTGCCGCACGCTCCTCCGCGATCTCCTCGAGCAGGCGGCCGACCTCCGGACCCGGTGGAAGGCCGAGGTCGCCTCCGCGAACGAGTGGCTTGTTCGGCTCCGACTTCCTGGCCTCACTAACCGCTTCGTCGAATTCGTGCGCGCCGAGAAACGCCAGCGCCTCGAGCGCCCAGGGCTCCGTCGCGCGGCGAAAGCGGTGGATCGCGCGAGGCGAATCGTTCGCCGGCTGCTCGGCCCGCAGGAGCGTGCGCGCGAACCGTCTCGTCTCGTTCGAGATCGGCAGCTTCAGCAGGTTCTCGCCGAAGACGACCACGAGGTCGTAGTCGGGATGGCCGGCGACACCGGCGCGTGAGAGGCCGTCGAGCGAGCCGCCCAACGGTCGGAGCAAGCCCAGGTCGTCGAGTCGCCTGAAACCGCGTGGAGAAAGCCGGCGCAGCTCGCCGAGGATCCTCTCCTTCGACGGCCTCGTGACCAGGTCCGCATCCCGGCGGATCAGCGCCTCCGTCTCCGGGACCAGGCGAAAGTCGAACGGAAGCTCGTCCTCGAGCCGAGGTCCGCGCAGGAGGCGCAAGGGATCGTCCTGGAAGACCGAGTCCCCGACGGCGCGCAGGCTTCTCGCCGCCAGATCGGCGTAGCCGTCGAAAGGGTCGGCCGTCTCATCGCTTCCCGCCCGCTCGGCAATCGCGTTGATCGTGAAATCGCGCGTCGCCAGATCGGCTTCGATCGGCCCGGTCAGCGGTGTGAAATCGACGGTGCGCCCATCCTCGAGCGCGACCCTCCAGGCGCCGTGGCGCTCCGAGAGCGGGAACGGCGCTCCGCCCGACTCGCGAGCGTAGAGCCGGGCGGCCCGCTCGGGCTCGCCGAGCGCGACATCGACGTCGACGATCGGCCGGTCGAGCGCGTGGTCGCGAACGGCGCCGCCGACGATCCAGGCCTCCTCGCCGGCGAAGAGCCTCTCGACGAGCTCACGAATCGACGACCACCCGCCTTGCGCGGGCGGGGTCGCTGTTGATCCCGCAAACGAGCTCGTAGTTGATCGTGCCGGCGACACGAGCGTGATCTTCGACCAAGACACCGTGTCCGAGCAACGTCACCGGCGTCCCGGCGGGCAGCTCGCGGTCGAGCTCGACCGCCAGGGCGTCCATCGAGATAGTGCCGACTACACGGCGCGGCTCGCCGCCGACCCGAACTTCCGTGCCGGTCAGATCACGGCGGAAGCCGTCTGCGTAGCCGATCGGGACGATTCCAATCCAGGTGGGCCGTTCCGCCGTGAACCGGCGGCCGTAACCGGTGCTCTGGCCGGGAGCAAGCTGCCGCACCTGGACGAGCTGGCTCGCCCAATGCAAGGCGGGCTCGAGGCCGTCCTCGCCCGGATCGGCGCCGAACGGCGAGAGGCCGTAGATCGCGACACCACAGCGGGCCGCGTCGAAGCGAGCCTCGGGAAAGCGGAGTGCGCCCGCGCTGTTGGCCACGTGCCGGGTCAGATGCCGGTACGGCTCGGTGGCCGCACCGAAGCGCTCGATCTGCGTCGCCGTGAACTCTGCGTCGCAATCCGCGCTCGCGAGGTGGCTCATCAGCCCGACGACGCCGTCCGGCGGCTTGGGCAGCTCGGATAGACCCCAGCGTCCCATGCCGGTGTCGAGCTTCAGGTGGACACCGACGCCCTCCGGGATCTCTCCGGTCGAGACCACCAGCTCCAGCCCGGCCTCCCGCGCGAGGGCGATCTCCCGGCTCGTCGTGGTCGGCCCCATCACGAGAATCCGCGCCTGCCGGAACTCATCCCGGAGCTCGAACCCCTCGGCAACGGTCGCGACGCAAAGGACGCCGGCTCCTGCGCCGAGCGCCGCGGCTGCGACGTCGACCGCGCCGTGCCCGTATCCGTTCGCCTTGACGACGGCCCAGACCTGCGCTCCGGAGAGCACGTCGAGCAGCCGCGTGACGTTGCGGCGGACCGCGCCGAGGTCGATCGTCAGCTCAGAGCGCTGCATCGAGCATGCCCGGGAGCTGAGCGATCACGTCGCTCGCCACCAGGCCGCGTTGGTGCGGCACCGCGAGCGCGGCGTCGATGTGGACGCGCGCCGCGACGACGGTCGCGAGCTGGGGCTCCATCTGCTTTGCCAGAAAGGCGCCGACGATGCCGGTCAGGACGTCGCCGGTACCCGCGGTCGCGAGGCGAGGCGTGCCGGCGGTGATCAGGGTTCGCGCGCCGGGGGCGGCGACGATCGTGTCGCTTCCCTTCAGGAGGACGACGCATTTGAAGCGCTCGAGCGCGCGGTGCACGGCTTCGAGGCGATGCGCGTCGACCCAGGCCGTCTCGACCTCCAGCAGTCGCGCGAGCTCGCCGGAATGCGGTGTGAGCACCGTCGGCGCGTCCCGCTCGACCGGCTCAAAGGCAAAGAGCGCATCGGCGTCGACGACCGCGGGCAGCTTGGTCTCCTTTAGCAACCGCCGGACGAGCTGCTTCATCTCTTCACCGCGGCCGAGCCCCGGCCCGAGCGCAAGCGCCCCAGCGCGCTCGGCCGCCTCGAACGCCTCTTCCAGCGGGCGCTTGACCGCTTCGAGCAGGCGGTTCTCGACCACCGGGAGCGACTCGCGCGGCGCGCAGACGGTCACGTACCCCGCGTCGGCGCGGAAAGCCGCCTCCGCTGCAAGACAGACGGCCCCGGTCATTCCGGGCGCTCCCCCGACGACGAGCACCGAACCGGAGCGGTACTTGTTGCCGTCGCGCCGCCGCTGTGGCACGCGCCTGACGATCTCGCTCGTCACCCGCGCGTGGCTCGTCTCGGCTTGCTCGAGCCCGATGTCGGCCACCTCGACCCGGCCTGCTTGCAGACTCCCCGGCGCAACCGCCAGACCGACCTTCTCACCGTGGAAGGTGATCGTCGTGGTCGCCTCGACGCTCACGCCCGAGACCTCGCCGGTGGAAGCGTCGACGCCGGAGGGAACGTCGACCGAGACGACGGGAACACCGGCGCTGCGGATCGCCTCTATCGAACGCGCAGCCTGCTCGCGCGGCTCGCCGCGGAAGCCCGTGCCGAAGATGGCGTCGATCACAACGCCCGCGGCGGGGAGCTCGGCGCCGACCTCCACCACCTCCGCGCCCACCTTCTCCGCCGCGATCCGGCCGTCGCCGCCGTTCGCGCCCTTGCCGCAGACCGCCACGACACGTGCGCCTGGATAGTCGCGCGAGACGGCAGCCGCGACGGCGCTGCCGGCGCGCTCCATCATCGTCTCGACGTCGTGCCCCGACTCGGCCGCTTTCATCTCGTCGGCCGTGTAGAGCGGCTCGAACTCACCCATCGACTACGGCAACCGCCGTCGCCAGCTCGCGTGAATGCGACATCGAGAGGTCGATCGCTTGCGCACCGACACGCTCCGCCCGGGCCTGCAGTCGCCCGGAGAGCTTCACGCTGGGTTTCGGCCGTCCCGCGATCTCGACCTCGCGCCACGCGAACGCGCGGGCGACGCCGAAGCCCAGCGCCTTGCCGATCGCCTCTTTGCCGGCGAACCGCGCTGCGTAGTGCTGAGGCGGGTTCGGCCGCGAGTCGCAGTAGGCGCGCTCGGCTTCGGTGAAGCACCGCTCCCGGAACGACGGGTAGCGCTCGAGCGTGCGGCGAACCCGGGAAATCTCGATCAGATCGATCCCGACGGTCATTGACCGATTCTAGGACTGGACCGGGTTAAAACGGCCGCGGGGGCAAAGCCACCACGGCCTCCAGAGCGGCATCGCAAGCGACGCCTCAGTCAGATCGATCCCGACGGTCATTGACCGATTCTAGGACTGGACCGGGTTAAAACGGCCGCGGGGGCAAAGCCACCACGGCCTCCAGAGCGGCATCGCAAGCGACGCCTCAGTCAGATCGATCCCGACGGTCACGGCCCGAAGTTTAGGAACCGGCGCGCTCGACCCAGTCCGGCACGTCGGCGATCGAGTCCAAGACTGTCTGCGGCTCCGCGCTCCAGGCGCCCGCGTCGTCGCGGAACTTCCCCGTGCGGACGAGAATCGTATGCATCCCGAGCGCCCCAGCGCCGCCGATGTCGGCGTCGACGTCGTCGCCCACCATCCAGGCGTGCTCAGGGTCGGCGTCGAGTGCTTCGAGCGCCGCCTCGAAGTACGAGGCGCTCGGCTTGCCGAGCACGGTCGCGGTCGTACCGGTCGCGTACTCGAGCCCGGCGACGAAGGCCCCGGCGTCGAGCATTGCGCCCCGCGATGTCTGCCACCAAGGGTTCTTGTGCAGGCAGTAGAGCTCGGCGCCGGCCTCCAGCTCGGCGAAAGCCCGTCCGAGGTTCATGTAGCTGAAGACACGGTTGGTCTCTGCGGTCTCGTCGGCGCCGCCGAGGAGGACGGCGTCCGCGCCGTCGCCGACCAGCTCGACGTCCTCGAGGTCGTCCCGGATCGCCGGCATAGTCAGCGCCAGGACACGCCTGCCCTTGAGGAGCCGGGCTGCCGCGAACGGAGTCGTCTGCAGCTCGTCGTCCTCGAGCTCGATCCCGAAACCCCGGATCGCCTTCGCGAGGTCGACACGCGAATGCGTCGTGTTGTTCGTGAGGAAGCGGAGCCGGTGACCGGCATCGCGCAGCCGGGTCAGCGCGTGAGCGGCACCGTCAATCGGCCTGCCGGAGATGTGCAGGACCCCGTCGACGTCAAGGAGAATCGCGGCCATGGCCGGCGAGTCTATTCGGGTCACCCGGTCGGTCTCGATCCCGCGCTCGGAGATCGAGCTCCGTTTCTCCCGCTCGAGCGGCCCCGGCGGCCAGCACGCGCAGAAGACCGAGTCGCGAGCGGAGGCGATCTTCGACGTCGAGCGCTCCGTCAGCCTGACCGACGCCCAGAAGCGCCGCGTGATCGCGAAAGCGGGTCCGGTCCTTCGGGCCGTCGCCCAGGACGAGCGCAGCCAGTGGCGCAATCGCGAGCTCGCGACCGAGCGCGTCGTCGAGGAGCTACGCGAGGCGCTGAAGGTCAAACGAAAGCGGCGGCCGACGAGGCCGAGCACGGCCGCGAGGGAACGGCGCCTGGAGCAGAAGCGACGACGGTCGCAGACGAAGCGACTCCGGCGTCCGCCGGACTAGGCGAGCACGCTCGCTCACGAAAACGCAAGCAGGGCTACGCCGCCGACGACTGTCGCAGCGCCCGCGAGCCGGCGGACGCCGACCGGCTCCTGCAGAAACACCCGCGCAAGCACGACTGCGATCACGACGCTCGTCTCGCGCACGGCCGAGACCGACGGCGCGCTCGCGAGCCGCAGGGCGAGCAGGACCAGGAGGTAGGTCGCTGCGGAGGCGACGCCGATCACGGCCGCGATCGGCCGCACCGAAGCGGCGAGACGAGTCCGGCCGACCGTGAGCGGGTATGCGATCGCCGGCCCGAGCATCACGAGCAGCAGGTACGGCGCCGCGTTCGCGTGGCGGATCCCGTAGCGGTCGACGACCGTGTAGCCCGAGATCGCGGCAGCGATCACGACGGCCAGTCCCGAGCCGCGAGCGCTGCGACGGACTCCGCGGACAAGCAGGATCCCGAGCGCAACCGCGGCGACGCCGGCGATCTCGCCGCCCGAGGGGCTCGCCCCGACCACGACTACGACGATCACGAGCGCGAGCACGGGCGCGAGGCCGCGCGCGAGCGGATAGACGAGGCTGAGCTCGAAACGCCGGTAGGCGGCGGCAAGCAGCGCGATGTACGCGAGCTCGAGCGCGGCCGAGGCGACGATGTAGGGCACCGCTGCGCCCTCGACGCGCCAGGTCGCGGCCGCAAGCGGCGCCAGCGCGGCGACGAAGACGACGAGCGAGACCGCGGTCGTCGCCTCGGTGTCGCGCTCGCGGGCGAGCAAGAGGTTCCAGAGCGCGTGAAGCCCCGCGGCCGCCAGCGCGAGGCCGAGCGCTTCGGTGCTCAATGCAGGTGGCCGGCGTGGTCCGGCGCGACCGCCTCTCGCCCCCTGTGGGCGACATAGCGCTCGGGCTCGGCATCGAACCTCGCCTTGCAGCCCTCGCCGCAGAAGTAGTGCGTGTGGGCCTCGTGGATCGACGTCGGCTTTCCGGCGTGGCGGTCGACTCTCATCCCGCAGACCGGATCCGTCGCGCCCCGCCGCAGCGTCAGTGCGACCAGAACCACGGCCACCGCTAGAAAGACGATGTTCAGAAAGGTCGTGTAGTTCCAGGAGATCGGCCGGTTCGAGATCGAGTCGATCGAGGGTCGTTCCGTGGGCACGAGGCCGAGAGCGCTGAAGATCCCGTCGACGGCGAGCGCGGCCAGCACCATCGACGCAAACATGATCGCGACGAGCCGCACCGTCAGCTCACGGCCGTAGTACTTCGTGTAGGCGATCACGATCGGGATGATGATCAGGTCGGCGTAGATGAAGGCCATCACCCCGCCGAAGGAGATCCCGCCGGCCCAGAGCACCGCTGCGAGCGGCGCGTTCCCGACCGAGCAGACAAACGAGAGTACGGCAACGACCGGCCCGAGGATGACGTTCTCCAGCAGCCGCACCGGCGCCGGCGCGTCGGTGATGAAGACCCCGTTGAAGACGCTCATCGGCAGCAACTCGACGAAGCCAGCGATCACGAAACCGGCGGTGATCTCCCTCCACAGCATTCCCCAGTCGCTGCGGAAGTTGTGGGCTACATCCGACCAGGCCTGCACCGAAATCAGACGCTGGCGAAGCGACAGCCCCTCGGACGCGGCCGAGCTGTGCTGGTGGCCGGCCTCGCTCGCCTCGGCGTGCCGGCGCGCTTCCTCCTCCAGCCTGCGCGTCACGAACAGGCGCAGGCCAAGCCACATCAGCGCGATCAGGATCAGGCCGCCGACGAGCTCCGCGAGCGTGAAGCGCCAGCCGATGAAGACCCAGATCACGATCCCGAGCTCGAAGACGAGGTTCGTCGAGGCGAACTGAAACGCCATCGCCGAGGCGAAGCTCGCCCCCTTCGCGAACATCGACTTCGCGATTGCAATCGCCGCGTAGCTGCAGGACGAAGACGCGGCGCCCAGGCCCGTTGCCAGCGCGATCTCCCGCGGCCCCCGGCCGCCAAGCGCGCTCTGGATCCGCGAACGCGGCACCCATGCCTGGACGATCCCGGAGAGCGTGAAGCCGAGCACGAGCGCCCACGCCACCTCCCAGGCCATCTGGAAGGCATTCCAGAGGCCGTCTCCGATCGACGAGAGCACCGCCATCACAGCGGTATAGCCAACGAGCTACTCGACGGTTACGGTTTTTGCAAGGTTTCGGGGTTGGTCTACGTTCAGGCCGCGCAGGCGGGCGATCCGGTAGGCGAGCAGCTGGAGCGGCAACGCCGCGAGAACGGCCTGAAGGAACGCCGGCGATCGCGGCACGAAGATGACGTCGTCGGCGTGGTGCTGGATGTCCTCGTTCCCGTCGGTCGCGATCGCGATCACATGGGCGCCGCGGGCGCGCACCTCCTGGATGTTGGAGATGACCTTCTCGTAAACGTGCGAGCTGGTGGCCACACAGACGACCGGCGTCTCCTCGTCGAGCAGCGCGATCGGCCCGTGCTTCATCTCGCCCGCCGAATAGGCCTCGGTCGGGATGTACGAGATCTCCTTCAGCTTGAGGGCGCCCTCGAGGGCAACCGGCAGGCCGATGTGGCGGCCGAGGTAGAGGAAGAACGGCCGGTCGTGGAAGCGCTCGGCGATCTCCTCGATCGGGTGATGGCCCTCGAGGAAGGCGGTCATCTTGGTCGGCAAGGAGTAGAGCTCGTCGAGGATCACCTCGATCTCCTCCGGGGGCAGGGTCTTCCTGACCTCCGCCAGCTTGAGTGCGATCAGCGAGAGCAGGGCAACCTGCGCGGTGAAGGTCTTGGAGGCGGCGACGCTGACCTCGAGGCCACAGCGCGTGTAGAGCGAAGAGTCGACCTCGCGCGTGATCTGAGAGCCCATCATGTTCGTGATCGCGAGCGTGCGTGCGCCCTTCTCCCGGGCAAGCCGCATCGCCGCCAGCGTGTCGGCGGTCTCGCCCGATTGGGAGATCCCGATCACGAGCGTGTCCTTGGAGAGAACCGGGTTGCGGTAGCGCCACTCACTGGCGATGTCGGGCTCGACGGGGATCCGGGCCCACTCCTCGATGATGTAGCGGCCGACGACCCCGGAGTGGTAGGCGGTGCCGCAGGCGAGGATGACGATCCGGCGCAGATTGCGGAGCTCCTGGTCGGTGAGGCCGAGGCTCTCCAGCACCAGGCGTCCGTGGCGGACACGGTCGCCGAGGGTTTCTTTGACCGCGTCCGGCTGCTCGTAGATCTCCTTGAGCATGAAGGTCTCGTAGCCGGACTTCTCGGCCGCTTCGTCGTCCCAGTCGACCTCGAGGATCTCGCGCTCGACCTCGCCGTTCTCGACGTCGAGGAAGCGGGCTCCCCGGGAGGTGATCGCGACCACCTCGCCGTCGTCGATCAGCTGAAGCTTGCGTGTCTCGCCCAGGAAGGCCACCGTCGCGGAGGCGAGGAACATCTCGTCGTCGCCGACGCCGACGAGGAGCGGGCATTGCAGTCTCGCGCCGACGAGCTCGTCCGGATGCTCGTGGTGGATGACGACGAAGGCGAAGTGGCCTTCGAGCTCCTTGTAGACGGCGCGGACGGTCTCGGCGAGGTCGCCGTTGTAATGGCGCTCGACGAGATGGGTGACGACCTCGGCGTCCGTCTCCGAGCGGAAGGTGTGCCCTTCCGCCTCGAGCGAGCCTTTGAGCTCCCGGAAGTTCTCGACGATCCCGTTCAGTACGACCGCGATCCTGTCGTGGTCGCAGCCGACGAGCGGATGTGCGTTCTGCTCGGAGACGCGCCCGTGGGTCGCCCAACGCGTGTGGCCGAGACCGGTCTTCGCGTCCGAGCCGTTGTCGCCGGCCGCCTCCTTCAGGACCTGGAGGTTTCCGACCGCGCGTACGAAGTCGAGCCCGTCGTCCTCGAGGAGTGCGAGACCGGCCGAGTCGTAGCCCCGGTATTCCAGCCGCTCGAGGCCGTTGAGAAGAAGATCTTTGGCCCGCCTCTGACCGACGTATCCGATGATCCCGCACATCTGAAGCTCTCCCTTCGCTCTGCCTGATTCTGGGGTGAAGCCTCGATCGAGGGACTTGTCCGAAAGCTCCTTTAAAACACACAAAGCCCGGCTGCAGTTCCCGACCGCAGCGTCGCGGTCGGTCAGCCGAGCTCTCGGGTTACGAGAGCGCTGATCCTAGCACAAAGCTCCTGCGCTTTCAGGGAATTTTCGGCCTCAGCGAGCACCCGCACGACGGGCTCTGTGCCGGACGGACGGACAAGGATTCGGCCCGAGCTGTCGAGCTCTGCGTTGACTCTCTGGATCTCCGCGAGGAGCTCGTCAGAGAGGTCTTTAGTGACAACTGGCACATTTTCCTTCGCCTGTGGAAAACGCGGCAGCAGCGCCGCCGCCTCGGCGAGCGTGCGGCCCGCGAGCGCACCACAGAGAAGCAGCGCAGCCGCAAGCCCGTCGCCGGTGACGTGGTCCTTCAGGTAGATGATGTGGCCCGACTGCTCCCCGCCGAGCAGGCCGCCCTCCCGGCGGAGGGCCTCGAGCACGTAGCGGTCACCGACGTCAGTGGTGACGAGGCGGATTCCGCGGTCTTCAGCGAATCGGTGGAACCCGTAGTTCGTCATCACCGTGACGGCAACGAGATCGACGCCGAGGTGGTCGGCGAGGATCGCCAGGATCTGGTCGCCGTCGACCGCCGCCCCGTTGGCGTCGACGGCCAGCATCCGGTCGCCATCACCGTCGAAGGCGACGCCGAGATCGAAGTCGCCTGTGAGGACCGTCCGCTGGAGGAGCGACAGGTCGGTCGCGCCGCACCCGACGTTGATGTTCGTCCCATCCGGCTCCGCCCCGATCGCGGTCACCTGTGCGCCGAGCTGCTCGAAGGCTTGCGGCGCGATCGCCGAGTAGGCGCCGTTCGCGCAATCGACGACCATGCGCAGGCCGGAGAGTTCGCTGCCGAACCGCTCGGTGATGTGTTCCAGATAGCTGTCGTTCGCGACGTCGACACGGTCGATCTCGCCGGCTACCGAGCCCGGGATCACGGCATCGAGCAGGCTCTCGATCTCCTCTTCGGCTGCGTCGGTCAGCTTCTGGCCGTCGCGATCGAAGATCTTGATCCCGTTGTACTCGGGCGGGTTGTGCGATGCCGAGACGACGACCCCGAGGTCAAGGGCGAGTAGAGCGACCGCAGGGGTGGGAAGCACGCCGGCGAGGACGGCGTTGCCGCCGGCCTCGACTATCCCGCGCGCGAATGCCTCCTCAAGCTCGGGCCCGGAAGCGCGCGTGTCACGGCCGACGAAGACGCGTCCACCCTTCGACCAGAGCGTCGCCGCTTTCCCCAGGCGTTCGATGAGATCGGGCGTGAGATCTCGGCCGACCACGCCGCGCACACCGTCCGTTCCGAAGTATCGACGCGCCATCGGGACCGAGCCTAAAGAGGCCGCGGAGACCGCGCTCTCCGCGACCGCTCACCCGTGCGGAGCACGGGTCTCACCAGCCAAGCGCTGAAAGCGACAGCTTTCAGCGCTTAGAAAATTGAGGAGCTTTGCGAGCCTTGTGGAGGCCGGCCTTCTTGCGCTCCACGATCCGGGCGTCGCGGCTTAGGAAACCGGCTCGCTTGAGCGGCTCGCGGAGATTCGGATCGGCTTCGACGAGCGCGCGAGCGATCCCGTGGCGGACTGCTCCGGCCTGGCCGCTCGGGCCGCCGCCGTGAACACGGACGCGGATGTCGAAGGTGCCTTCGACCCCGGTCACCTTGAGCGGCGCCAACAGCAGCTCGCGGTGCGTGAGGCGTGGGAAGTAGGTCTCGATTGTCTTGCCGTTGAACCAGGTGGCGCCGTCCCCCGGTCGCAGGATCACGCGCGCGACGGACGTCTTGCGCTTGCCGGTTCCCTGGTACTGGGCGGGTTCGGTGGCGGTTGCCATCGTTACCTCAGCTCCAACGTCTGCGGCGCCTGAGCCTCATGGGGATGCTCCGGGCCGGCGTAGATCTTCAGCTTGTTGAGCTGCTGGCGCGCGAGACGATTGCGCGGAAGCATGCCTTTGACCGCCTTGCGGATCACCTCTGTCGGCCGGCGCTCGAGCTGGTCTCGCAGCGGCCGGCTGCGAAGGCCGCCGGGATAGCCAGAATGGCGGTAGTACAGCTTGTCGTCGAGCTTGTTCCCGGTGACGGTGATCTTCTCGGCGTTGACGACGACGACGAAGTCGCCAGTGTCGACGTGCGGGGTGTACTGCGGCTTCGTCTTGCCGCGCAAGGTGTCCGCGATCTGGGTCGCCAAGCGCCCGAGGGTCTTGCCCTCGGCGTCGACGAGGTACCAGCGGCGCTCGATCTCGCCAGGCTTTGCGTTCCAGGTCTTTTGCGCGGTTTTTTGCATGGAAACGGCGGACTCAGCGTCCGCCGGCCGCGAATCGTAGCAATCCCTCCCGAAACTCTCGGGCGCCCCCGTGACTTGGATGCCGGATGTAGGTCGTGTCGAGCGCCGCAGCCGCGAGGCGTCCGACAGCGAGCACCGACCGCCCCCGCGCGAGGCGGGCCGCAAACCTGCTGCCGGCCGTTATCTCCGCCCGCGTCGGGCGACGGTTCGAGCGCTCCGTGCCGGGGTGGGTCGGGACGATGTTCCAGCAGATCACGTCCTGCTCGACCTCGGCGAGCACGCGCTGGACGATCGTGGCGGTCGTTTCGGCCGGTCCGGTGCCGGTGAGCTGCCGCTCGGAGGTGAAGGGGAGGCCGCTGACGCGGGCGCCGCGATAGCCGGGGCCTCCCCGACGAGCAGGATCCCGGGCATGCCATCGGGCTTCGAGGTAGGCGTCGAGTCGACGCCTCAGCAAGCCGGCGCGTGGGCCTTCCCGGTAGAAGTTAAATGTGGCGCCGATCTCGGCAGCAGCCAGCTCTTCGACGAAGCTCATCGCCCGCACTCTGACCGACGGCGGCCAGCAGCCGCTCGAGATCGCCCACGCGATCGCGGATTGGCTCGGCGAGGCCCGGGAATCGCTCGAGATTGCCCAGTACGACTTCAATCTGGTCGGGGAGACGGCGGAGGTCGTGGCGAGCGCGATCAAGGAGGCGTCGGCGCGGGGGGTCGCCGTACGGGTTATCTACAACGTCGATCACCGCTACCCGATCGCGGTGCCGCCGCCGCCGGAGCCCGACGTCCAGCTGATTGCGTCACTCGGGGTGCCATCGAAGGCCGTCGGGGGCGTGCCGGATCTGATGCATCACAAGTTCGTCATCCGTGACCGGCAGGCCGTCTGGACCGGGTCGACCAACTGGACCGACGACTCGTGGGCGCGGCAAGAGAACGTGATCCTCTTGGTCGAGTCGCCCGAGCTTGCGGAGTCGTTTGTCGAGGACTTCGATCAGCTCTGGGATAGAGATCTCGTCGAGGAGACGGGGTTCGTGGCGCCGCGGCGGCTGCACGTCGATGGGTTGCTCGTCCGGCCCTGGTTCACTCCCGGGTTCGGCGAGGACCTGTCGGCGCGAATCGCCCGTGTGATCGGCCGGGCGAAGCGACGGGTTCGCATCTGCTCACCCGTGATCACCGCGGCGCCGGTGCTGGCGGCGCTCGCGCAGGCCGTCTCTGAAGGCAAGGTCGACGTCGCGGGC
>Ga0193730_1000210_pt1 | contig 18639 bp, 15 predicted proteins | sample U1a1metaG_FD_144919 | JGI IMG/M metagenome (GOLD analysis project Ga0193730, IMG submission 144919) | Soil microbial communities from a riparian zone of the East river system, Colorado, United States - U1a1 | ecosystem: Environmental > Terrestrial > Soil > Riparian zone | place: USA: East River...
GCGCGATCGCTCGATAGGTTTTCTGGTAGAGTCTAAGAATCATCAATCACAAGCCAACGCCACAGTCGGGTTAAAGACAGTGACTTGTTTTAGCAATCCCGGAGAGAACTAACAAATTGAAAAACTGAGACGATCAGGCGGATTCTAGCGATGAATTTCCAGGCTATTGTTGCGGGCCGCTTGCAATCTTCTTCTGGGTAGGATGGGCGAATCGAAGGGCGATCGGCGCCAAACTCAGCCGCCGAGCAGTTCTTTATAGGCTTTCTGGGTTGGCAGTGCAGGCTCAACGCCTAGCTCTTTTTGCAACAGGGCGCGCAATGTTTCGTACTGATCTTTCACCGCGACCCGGTTGCCGAGCGCTGACTGCGCCCTCATGATCAGGCAGTGAATGTCTTCGCGAAAAGGATCGTCGCGCAGGATTCGCTGCGCCAGATCCATTGCGCGCACAAACTCCTGCTTTTTCTCAGCGACGGCCGCTAACGACTCCATCATCCGCAGGTGCTGCTCCCGATAATAAGCACGCTGATCATCCACCCAGGCTTCGTAGCTTCCCTGGATGAAATCGCCTCGATAAAGCGCGACCGCTTGCTCGTAGAGACTAATACACCGGTCGAAATCGCGTTCTCGCCGGGCTGCTTCGCCGTCAGCAATTAGACGGTCGACCTGCTCCGTATCGATCAGATAAGAAAACTCCGAGCTTAGCTGGTATTCGCCGTCGCGATACGCAAGAAAATTCTGCTTTAAAGGCTGATTACTGTTTAGCGCTTTGCGAATGTGCGACATCGTGGGATGGAAATTCTTCTCGATGGTTTTCAGATCGGTGTCACGCCAGAAAGTGTCGACGATTGTATCTTTGGGCGCGCGATGATGAGGGCGCGAAGCGATAAAGCACAGAATGTCCCGGGCACGACGGGTCGTCCACGCATCAGCCGCGAAGGGCCGCGCCCGATCCCGAAAGATTTCGACCGAGCCCAGCATATTAATAGTTAAGTCGACCAGCAGCGCAGAGGCAATCCCCGCTTCCGGTTGCTTGATCACGATGGAGACTGTTTCACTCGTAAGTAGACCGCGCAGATCAACCGGCAGTAACTCTTGCGCGTCGTCTGAAGAAAAAACACTCGGATGCGTCGATATTTCCTGGCGCAGCCAGTGGTCATAATCATAGCGCGCGGCTAAATCGAGCGCACGCCGGAGATTCTCCAGCAATGACGACTCGCGACCCGCCGCATGATCGCAGACCGCAAGTCCCATACATGACTGCGCGTCGTAGTAGTAGAGTCCGTGTTCGCGAAAATAATTAAGCGCCGCAGTGAATTCTTCGCGGGCCTCGTCGTACTGCGGCCCTGATAGCAAAATTCTCCCGCGCGCCAGACGCGCGGTGAAGTGTCCGATGGGATTCTTGTCGGCGGGCCGACGCTCGAGCAAGCGATCGATTTGGGTGAGCGCGCGCGAAGCATCGCCGCCCCGCAAACTCATCAGGGCACGCTCTTCTAGTAACTCCACAAGCGTCAGGTCAATACCCGCCTCGCCATAGGACCGCGCCGCGCGTTCATACGATTCGGCGGCGCGTGTCAGGTCACCACGCTCGCGATATAGATTGCCGTACGCCTCGAACGCTTCGCCCAGTTGCCCAACCATATTGAAAAGTTGACAGCCCTCGAGCGCGAGGTCGAGGTGTTGTTCGCTTTTCTCCATCTCTCCACGATACAAATGGCAGCGCGCAATGTTCAAATGCGCCGTCGACTCCTGGGGAATCGGCGGCAGATCAGAATCGCTGCGCAACATGCGTCCCAGCCAGCGCAGCGCCTCGCCGAAATCACCGCGCATCATCGCCGGCAGGCCAAGGTTGTGCGTGATCAGTCGCGTGTGACGCTCGTCACCCTGTTCTTCGGCTGATTGCAATGCCGCGCGAAACTCGCGCTCGGCAGCGGCCCATTCACCTTTCGTAACCAAACAAAGGCCGCGCGTGTTCGCGCATTTCGTCCGCACGACTGAATTTGGTGAGCTCAGCTCGATCGCGCGATCCAGATATTCAAAAGCCGCATCGTAATCGCCGCGACGTCGCGCAATGGTCGCGAGCGAGTGCAATGCCTCGGCTTCGCCCGCTTCATCGCCGTTTTCACGCAAGCCTGCAATGCCGCGGCGAAACAGGCTTTGGGCAGCTTCAAAGTCCCCTCGCAATCGGGCAACTTCGGCACGACAGGTCAGCGCGCGCGGATGCGCTTCGAGCGCCTTCGCCGGCAAAACTTCGGCGAGTGACGATAGGGACGAGAGTTTGCCGGACGCAATCCATGCGTCACCGTACTGCGCGATAATTTCCGCGGCGCGATCGAAGTCTTCCGCCTCCAGGAGGTGGCGTACCGCCGCGTCCCAGGCGCCATTTTCAAGAAAATATTCGGCGCACCGCAGGTGCTCGGCCGCCACGCCCGGCAGACCAATTTCCGAACGCAGACGGCGCCGGAGAAAACTCTGAAACAACGGATGCAGCCGATATTCTTCGCCGCGCCGATCGCTGGCCACAGTCATGAAAACATTGCCGCGCACCAGAGTGGGAAGCGCCACGGCGGCACGCACCTCGGGAAACAGGCGCGCGCAGGTTTCCAAATCGACGCGATCAAGCAGGGCGATCCGCATGAGAAACTGCTGAGTTTCAGGCTGTTCCTGAGCGAAGACTTCCTCGGCAAAGTATTCAAAAATATCTCGCTCAGACTGTTGCAGCACTGCCAGGGGATCGACCTGCTTTTGATCCGCCTCAGTCGATCTTTGCCGCTGCGCCACCTGACGCACCAGTTGCAGTGCCGTAATCCAGCCGTGCGTGCGCTCGCCATATTCCCGCAGCTGTTCGCTCGTCAGCGTTAGCCCGAAAATTTTTCGGAATAATTCCTGAGTCTCTTCATTCGTAAAGAGCAGATCGTCGCGGTCGATAAACGAGAGCGAATCCTGCGAACGCAGCCGCGCCAGGGTGAGCGGTGGAATCTCGCGCGAGACGATCACGATGTGCATTACGTCGGGCAGGTAAGCAATCAATCGATCGAGCACCGCATGCACGCGCGTGTCATTGCCAAGATGATGATAGTCGTCAAGCACCACGATGAGCTGTTGCTCCACACGTTCGAGTATTTCGTTCAGGAGGATGTCGGCGGCGCGCTCAGGCTCTTGTGCCAACTCCTGCGACTGCTGCAGATAAGCAAATATCGCTTCGCCGAAATCCGGTACGCGTTGCCGGATGCCGTAAGCGAGATAGCCCAGAAAAACTGCCGGGTCGGCGTCAGTGTGATCGAGTTGATACCAAAGGTACGGCTGTTCCTGCTTGCGCAGAAAATCGGCGACTAAAGTCGTTTTTCCTGATCCGGCGTTAGCGGTGATCAACGTAACCGGCAATGCCAAATTCGATTGCAAGCGCTCGATCAAGCGGGGCCGGGCGAGAATTTCCGGCGCTGGTCGCGGCGGCAGAAGCTTCGTGCGCAGAAAAAAAGATCCGGGCACAGTCGCGGGTGACTGTCGCTGAGGCGCTTCCGGATCTGACTTCGTGCGTTTTTGCCTGGCCATCGAATTGCCGCCCCGGACTGTCGTAATCGTGCGAAGCGGAGCGTAGCATAGCTGAAACTGCCGGGATGTCAGAGCGCTAACGGGCTGGATTGTGGATGCCGAGGAAGGGATAGACAGGATTTACATGATTCACACAACTAACGCGTTTGGAAGGACGCTTTAGTTAAAGTCCGGTTCGTTTTTATCTTTGTAAATCTTGTTCATCCTGTCGATGATCTTTTACCCGATGGGATGAGTTAAGTTTGAAAATCAGGAGTAGACGGCAATGATGGAAAGCGAGAATGCCGGAACGACAGGATGTCGTCGGCAACCGCGCGACCGGCGCGTCCCGGCGTCGCGGCAAATTCCGCGATGGTTGCGGCGCGACCATTGGTTTCATTCCATGCGGCGTGCGCATGCTTCTCGCTCAATCCATAGGTGTCGAACAGCGCGACGGCTTCTTCCAGTGTAAAGGCCAATTCACTTTCATCCAGCACGCGCAGCATTTGTTTCGAACGCATTCGCCACAAGGGCGTCGGCGGCAGGCTGCGACACGTGATCAGGACGTGCACATCAGGTGGCAAGAGCGGCAGCAGGCGGCGAAAGAACGAAACGACCCAGTCGCCGTCATAAACCTGATGCAGGTCTTCGATCACGACCAGCAATGGCTCTGCCCGCGTTTCACTCAGTTGGAAGACAAAAGCTTCAGCTAATAGCTCAGCTCGATCGCTCCGAACCGTCTCCGTCAAATCAAGCAAGGCCTTCACATCGATCGAAGGGCGCTGTCGCCGCACCGCCGCAGCCAGGTATTCACAGAAGAGCGGTAAATCGTTGTCAGCCGCTTCGACCTTGTACCAGGCGACTGCCCGGCCTATGTGGCGAGCAAAATCCGCGGCCAGTGCGCTCTTGCCGGACCCGGCGCGGCCATTGATTATCGTAGCGTTCGCTGAGTTGAGATTGTCCGTAAGGAGCTTTAGCAGTCGCGGCCGCGAAGTTCGCGGCGCAACGTTGGGAATCGCGATTTTCTCGTGAATAAAATGTTCCTGGATCTTCATAAACAATGCGTTCATATGCGTATCGTCGAAGCAGTACTGACGAACATGAGCATTCTGCAGATCGCCCCTTGAGGAATTCTTGAGTTTTGATTGTGATCGCTGGATTCCCTATTAATATTTGCGAAAGCGCGTTGTCATATGCCTTCACGCGATGTAAACTCTCGCGGCCACCAGTTAGAGTCAGTAGGAGTCAAACAAATGATTAAGAGAGTCCTCAGCATCGCCTTTTTATGTGCCGCCGCCTCGATCGCGGCCGCGCAAACACCAACGCCGTCGCCGGCAGCCACGCCGCGTGCGACGCCGGCAGCGCCTCATACAAATTTGAAAGTTGGGCAGGCGGCGCCTGATTTCACTTTGCCGAGCACGATCGTCGGCGCTGACGGGAGACGAACGCGCTACAAGCTTAGCGATTTTAAGGGCAAGAAAAACGTAGTGCTGGCTTTTTACGTCTTTGCCTTTACTGGTGGTTGAACGAAGGAAATGAAGGCATATCAGGCTGATATCGCCAAATTCGAAGCGAACGACACTCAGGTTTTCGGCTTAAGCATTGACAGTCCGTATGCCAACGGAGAATTTGCCAAACAGATCGGAGTCACATTCCCGCTGTTGAGCGATATCAAGCACACGGTGGTAAAGGACTACGGTATCTATAACGAAGACGGAGGTTATGGCAATCGCGCGACCTTCGTCATCGACAAAGACGGAATCATTCAGCACATTGACGAAGGCAATGTTGCTATCGACGTTGCGGGCGCAGCCGATACGTGCAACATCCTTTCGCACAAGAAAACTACCCCATAAATTTGCAGATTATTGGAGACACATGAAAAAACGGACCCTATTTGTGGCGCTGATGCTAATGCTCGCAGTGGCTGGCTGTAAGTCCGGCTCTTCACCCACCGCGACCTTCAAAGCTTTCTTTGAAGCACAGCAAAAAAAGGATGTCGCCGGTATGAAGAAGAACCTTTCAAAGACTTCGTTGGCCATCATGGAAAAGTCTGCGAAAGAACAAAACAAGTCGATCGATGACGCCATCAAGGAGCAGCTCGACAACCCCGCATCCAAGACCGACAAGATACCTGAAACTCGCAACGAGAAAATTAATGGAAATGAAGCCACCCTTGAGCTTCATAACGAAGAAACCAACAAGTGGGACATGATGTATTTCGCGAAAGAAGATGGCGCGTGGAAGATTGCTCTCGATCGTACGATTGAAGAGATGTTGAAGAAATCGGGGGCGTCTTAATTACGGAACCGCTTGCGGTAGCAAGCGGGTTTTCTCACCAATAGATCGCAGTTGATAATCAACTACCCGCCTGCTGCCGCAAGCGGTTCTGTACCCTCTCGCTGCGATCATGGCCCTCCCGGAATTTCAATCCACAACATGGCGCTTCCCGTGCGGGCAGTTTGTCGATCCCGAACCGCAACGCGGACCTGATAAATGCCGGCGGGCAACGCCAGCGTCTGCGTCCATTTCACGTAACGATTGGTTCCTCCCACGGCGGCCCGCGGAATCTCGAGCCTCTGTTTGAAACTCGAGAAGAGTCCACGATCATCCAGCGCCATCCCCAGAACATCAACAACGGCGTTCTGCTTTTCTCCAGCTTCAAAGTCCAGCATTTCAGAATCCAGCTGCATCAGGATGTTGAGTTCCGCGCCCTTGTTGGTCTTTGCGAGAGTGGCCGAAACGGAAGTGGGCAGGTCCCGGCGCGGGTACAGAGAGCCGAGGGCGCTGCGAAGTTCGTCTTCAGGCGTGCCGGCTGAAGAAATGGTCGGCCTTCCTGTTTCCGCCGGCTTCAAATCAAAGAAGTGCCGCCTCATCCTGACCCGCAGATCGGGCCGATCTTTGATCGAGATTTCGACCCGCGATTTTCCGGCTCGCTGATTTTCCGAGTCAGGCCGCCACGCCAAAAGGTAGTAAGAAGAACTTTCGGCTAGCGCTTGAGAAAGGCCGTCGTCCAGAGCGTTCGAATTCAGGTAAGAACGGCCGCCCGTTTCATCGGCCAGAGTTTCCAGCGGCTCTTGCGGGGCTTTATCTTCAATCAAACTTCGCCAGGCAGTTCCTCCACCCGTATCAGGAAAATCGCTCCGCGAGACATCCGCGCCGGGACCAAACACATTCGCGCGCGTGCCAAGGGAGTAAATTACCGCGCCGACCCGCGCGGCTTCACTGCTGACGCGCTGCATTACCTCGAGACCATTGGATCTCTTGGTATCGACTACAAAACCATCTGAAATAAAGAAGACGACTTTCCGTCCGGCGAGCGGCGCCGTCGAGCGAACAAAACTTTCAAGCCGTGAAAGCGTTTCGAGTTCAGCGGTCTTTGCCTGTGCATTGATCTGACTCACGCGATTTTTCACCATGGTAACCGCCCCCATGGGACTCTTCATTTGATACTCGCGCATGGTTTCAGCGACCAGATAGGTAAACAGACCCCGGTCGCTGTGGTTGGCAACCATGTTGGCGTCGACTTCGCTGATGTAGACGTGGCTGGCTGTCGACTCTGGATCGGATTTCGCGCGAATACGACTGATAGCCTCGCGCAGGACGCCCTTGTTGTCGGTGAGTTGCTGAAGAAAACCAATCCCGCCGCTGGTTGAAATGATCGCCACGCGATCGCCGGCGCCCATTTTGTTTTCCACAAACCGCGTCAGGAGCGATCGCGTACGGGTGAGGCTGTCGCCTGCAAGGTGCACATCGTCAACGAAGAAAAATATCGTTCGGCCGCGACCGGGCTCGGCGCTCGAGCCGGCAACCGGTGTCGTTGAAATGCTCGGCTTTGCCTGACGCGCCGCACTCAACTGCTTCTCTTCGGTCGCGGCGCCGGTGGCGACTTGATCAAAGAAAAGAAGAGTCTGGGGCTTGCCATCGACTCGTAATTGAAACTGCTCCGGTGACAAACCCTCGATGGATCGGCCGCGCTTGTCCACCACACTGACATCGGTTTGAACCAGTTCAGTCTTTACGCGAACGATGTCGTCCTCAGATTGGGACGGCTTGGTTTGGGAAGTCTTTTGCGCCTGCGTGCCCACACTGAGGGCAATCTGGCACACTGCTAAGAGAATGACATTCCGGGGAGAGCGGCCGTTGAACTTTTGCATGTGCAGCCGCCTTTCGCGTGCTAATCAATCACTGTCATCGCCGCAATTTTCTTCGGTCCAGCTCGTCAGCGAATACTGGTTCTGAAGATTTCGATAGACAACTACGCGCACGGACTCGGTCGTTTCGGCGTCTTCGTCTGGTTTGTGATAACCAACCTTCAGGCAGAGCCGGTAGTTGATTCCGGCGACCGTCTGCGTTTCCGCGTGCTCGATTGAAACGAGCTTGTAAGTCATCTCTTTTTTCTCTGACTCAGCTTTAACCGCAAACTCGGCCGCAGTGGCTGCGCCCTCGTCGGCTTTGTCGATCTCACGATAGCCACCGGTCCGCTGCGCTGACACTATAGACCAGGTGAACACGAACAGCGCGACGGACAGAATTGCAATCAGAGTCAGACTTCGCTTCATCTTCACACCTCCGTAACCGCACATTGAACTTAACATCAGTCAACCCTTTCGGATCAGAGGCACCAGGTGGTAGCCTCCCACATTATTTGAAATAAGACGAGCAAGCTTTGCGCTTCAACGAGTGCGACTGTCCGCTCGCGTCCTTTAATGTCAATTCAGCCGCTGTGGCCGTGCCCGTGTATTTATCGTCGCCGAGACTGAAAGATATGCTCCTGCCTTTGATGTCCGCCGGCACAAACTCCGGTTTAGGATCTTCCGCGCCGCCTTGCGCGATCTGCACTATCGCATAATAGCCACCGCCGGCAGGCACGATCACGACGCGCATGCCCTCCAGATCGCCGGACCCTTTACCGACAGTAAAGTTTTCGTAAACGCCTGTGACCGTAACGATCGGTTGCCCGAAGTTCTTCGCGATTGCGGTCAATCCAAAAAGACAAACGATCGATAACACAATTGCGCGAGTAGGTAATTTCATTCTGATTCTCCCTTTTTGTTTACTCGATTGAAAACCTGGCCGTTTGCGTAGCCGTCAAACCTGCGATGCGATCAGTTGCGGAAGTATCCGGCAAACGATTCCGTGGTTACGGCCGTCTGCCAGCTTTGACAAACGCTTTCTCAATCGCCGCGCGCAGTCCTTCAGCGGAGTAATCTGTCAGCATCACGCCGTTGATAAAGAATGTCGGCGTGGCTTCGACTCCGAAGCCGTCGCCGTCTTCCATATCGTGGCGCACGACGGGTTCATATTTGGCTGAATCAAACTCAGCGTCGAACTGTTTGCGATCCAGTCCGGCCTGGCTCGCATATTTCTTGAGCGAGTCGCGATCGAGCGTGTTCTGGTTCTTGAAAAGCAGGTCGATATACTCCCAGAATTTTCCCTGGGCTTTGGCGGCTTCCGCAGCTTGCGCGGCGTTGTAGGCATTCGGATGCACGGTCGTCAACGGAAAATTTCTCATCACGAAATGAACGCGAGTTCCGTAGGACTTCAAAATGTCTTCGGCGATTGGATACATGCCGCCGCACGCGGAGCATTGAAAGTCCGTGAACTCGACAACTGTGACCGGCGAGTTTACATCGCCGCGCGAGGCGCCGCTGCCGAGATTGATGTTCAATACCGGCGGCTCGGGTTCCCGCAAAAGCAGCTGGAGTTTGGCGCTGGTGCGCAACTTGTTCGCCAGCGCGACTTCCAACTGTTCCTGTTGCGCTTGCTGCAGGTAAGTAATGATCGCCATGCGCGCACCTGCCAGGTCGGTCTTGATGCCGGCCTTATTGGCTTCATAGAACTTTGAAACTTCGGTCTCGGTGGGCGCTTTGAGCTTCTCGGTTATTTCAGTGCGGATGATTTCTTCCGGGCCGACTTTGCGTTTGTTGGCCTCGGCGACAATCAGCATGTCGTTAATTTTTCGATCGAGAAGGTCTTTGCGCAGCGCGTAAATCCGCATCTGCATCTTGAAGGTGTAAGCCTTCATGCGGGTATTGACGGCGTCGACGCGCAGAGGATCTCCATTAACCGAAACCAGCACCGTGCCAGGCGCCAGATTCGGCGTATTCACATCAGCACTCTTGCTGACGACGTTGGTCATCTTCAAACGATTAACCAAAGCGCCATACAATTCTTCCTTGCGCTGGTCGCGAATGAAGTTGACCAGTTCAGTCCTTACCGATTCGAGGTCGGCATTCCCGATTTGATCGCGATTCGCATCATAGGCGGCCTTGATTTCCTGTTCAGTCGGAGACGCGACTTTTGAATTAATCTCGATCTCAAGAAAGTCATTCGCAGTCTTCCCGCGCTTCTTTGCCTCGGCGGCGACTAGCATTGAGTTGACGCGCGCATCGACGGCGCGCTGTCGAGCTTCGTTTATCGCTTTCACCGGATCCACGTAGTAATCGCGCAGATAAGGATCGGGATCCCGCATGATCGCGGCGCTCACATCGCCTTCAATGTCGGAAGCGGAAATAGCGGCGCCATCAATGATCGCCACGTTCGGTGAAGCCGGATCCGCATTCGGGGTTGGCCAAGGCGTAGCGGTGGGCGTCGGCGTAGCCGCCGCTTTCTGGCGGGCCGGAGTCGATGTCGCTCCACGGCGTGGAGTCTGGGCCGCAACGACGATAAATAAGAGCAGAGCAGCAAATGCCGCGAGAATAAATCTGGAAAAATTCATTAGGGGTATCTTTCTTCTATCAGCAATCTGGCGCACGATAATATTTGAAGAGGGGAGGTTCGGCAAAACCGTCGGCTCACTGGGTACTGTCCTGATTTGAAATTCTCTGCGACTCCTCTGCGATCTCTGTGTCTCCGCGGTGAGAGTTTTCAAGCCGATATTCACCACAGAGACGCAGAGACTACGCAGAGGAAAACTGAAATCACGACACAATCGTTCATTCCCCAATTGCGAAGATGGATGTCCGCCGTCCGGGGTGTCAACCCGGACTTGCCAGCTTCCTGACCGTTTCCAGCGTATCGATCTCATCAACATTTTTGTCGGGCCGCAGCCGGACGATGCGCGGAAACCGCAGTGCATAGCCGCTCTTGTGACGGTTGGATGGCTGGACGCGGTCAAAAGTTACTTCCAAAACTATCCGCGGCTCGACGACGCGCACGCGGCCGTGTGCGAACTCCTGAATTGTGTGCGCGCGAAACCATTCGGTCATCTCGGAGATCTCCACGTCGGTTAATCCTGAATAAGCCTTGCCGATATTCAACAATTCGGGCTCGGCCTCTGATCGGCGCACCGCGAAGGTGTAATCCGAAAGAACGTTGCGGCGCTTGCCGTGGCCGAGCTCGACCGTGGTGACCACCACATCCAAAGTCGCCAGAGCCTTTTTCAGTTTCAACCACTCGCGTCCGCGCCGTCCCGGTTTGTAGGACGAAGCGGGATCTTTGATCATCAGGCCTTCGTTGCCGCGAGCACGCGCAGCATCAAATTCGTCGTCCAGCGCCGAGACATTACTGAATCGTTTGGCTTGTGAGAGTCGGAGACGCTCGTTATCACTGGACGCACTTATCAGTTCTTCAAGTCTGGCGCGCCGCGTTTGCAGTTCGTCGTTTATCATCACGCGCCCTGTCGCATAAAGCAGATCCCACGCCACGAAGACGACGGGAGTACTCGCCTGTAATTCTTCGCTCACTACTTTCCGGCCCAGACGTTTTTGCAGATCGCTGAAGGGCAAAATCTCTTGGCCGCGCGCCGTGATGATCTCGCCGTCAAGGATCACGTCCGTGGGCAACGCGGACAGGGAGGCGTGCAGTTCGGGAAATCGCATTGACATCTCGTCGAGCGTGCGCGAGTAGATCGCCACTCTTCCGCTTTGCACGTGCGCCTGGGCGCGAATGCCATCGAACTTGTCTTCAACAAAAAACGAATCCGGCATGGTGCGGGTAATATCAGCGAGGTCGGACGCCGGCGTGGCCAGCATGAATTTCAGCGGATGAAACAAGCGCATCTCGACCGTGTGCAACGCGCCCGCTCGCGCGCGGACTGCGGCCTCGCCAATATCGCCGCGCAGCATATTGGCCATTGAAACTTCGGCTAGCGGCTGCTTGAAGGCACGGGCGATCGCATCTTCTACGAGTCCTTCGCGCAGGCCGATACGCAGATCACCAGAGAGCAACTTGACCAGGTACTTTGCTTCCAACGGGGTCGCTTTATGAAGCGCACGCGTGAGCACATCGGTCTTCGCTTTCTTCCCACGCGTGCTGCTTAATCGCGACAACAAGTCTTCAATGTCGGCGAGGGTGAGGGCCGCTTCATTGCCTGGCTTCGCTTCACTAAAAACTTCGAACGCAACGTCTCCGGCGTCTCCCCAGCGCGCATAGCGAGGGCCGAGAGTTGCCGGGTCAATGCCAGTCGCGAGGCAAATCGCTTCGCCCAGAATGCTGCCGCCGACGTTCGTAGTGCGCACATCGCTTTGCGCGAACTGCTGGCCGGCGAAGTAGCGCGCGGCGCGTGTGAGGTCTTCATCGCCAAGGTGCTCGAAGTAATCGCCGAGCAGCTTTGCCTTTTGCAGTTTCTTAGTGGTTGCAGCTACAGCTTCAGCGGTTCGGGCGAAGCTTTCGAGTGAATTGGGCGGTGGGGTTGCGGGCGACTTCATCGATCAAGACTTCATCAGGTGTGCGGGCACTCGAACGGCTTGCGAATCATCCGGCGCGCCGAATATTTGAGGGTGCAAAATCCGCGCGAGGATCTCAACTCCGTCGACCACGCGTGGGCCGGGCCGGCTGAAATATGAAGTCGCATCGGTTGCCCAAACCTGTCCGTCTTTCACCGCCGGCAGATCGTTCCAGCCGGTGGGCAATTGCGCACCCGGCAACTGACGCAAAATATCTTCCTTGTAGTAACCGCAGGGAATCAAAACTATTACTTCCGGAGCATAGCCGCGAATCTCTTCCGCGTTGGTCGTCACGCTGCGTTGGCCGGCTTTGCCGAAAGCGGCGTCGCCGCCGGCGATCGCGACCTGTTCCGGGACCCAATGACCGGGAGCAAAGGGCGGCTCCAACCATTCGAGCATCAACGTGCGCGGGCGGTGATCCAAATCCACGGTTTTATCTTTGATGCGATCGAGCCGCGCGGTCAGGCTGCTGACCAGCTGATCCGCTTCTGACGCGCGGGCGGTAAGCTCGCCCACCATAGAGATGTTTTCAAAGATGTCCTCGATTGTGTTCGGCTCGAGCGAAACGACTTTTACGTCCGCTTCGAACATGCGCGCGGCGCGTTCGACGGTTTTGTAACTGACGGCACAAACTTCACAAAGCTCCTGCGTCAGGATTAAATCCGGATTCAGTGCGCGCAGCTTTGCTTCGTCGAGATCATAGATTGATCCATGACCATCCAGTTGAGACCGCACCGCGTGATCGATCTCTTTGCTTGTCATGGTTTCATGAGAGATGCGGCTGGCAGTCAGGCGCGGTTTGTCGACGGCAGCCGCCGGAAAGTCGCATTCGTGAGTAATGCCCACCAGTTCGGCGTCCAGTCCGAGCGCGCAGACAATCTCAGTTGTCGAAGGTAACAACGAAACGATTCGCATAAGAGTTTGTGGTAGAAGAGAGTGCGTGAGCCGCAGGAGAGTGTCAAGACGGAATGGGAGCGCAGGCATCCTTGCCTGCGCCGACCCGCTTGCTGGCGCAAGCGGGTCCGTACTGCCCCTTCTGTACCTCGCGCTTCAGTACGCGTTACAATCTTTTTGCAGCACAAGCGCGTCTAAAGATTAGGGCGCGGGGGTCAGCATTATGTATTTATTTATTCTCGACTCACTCGGCAGCACTGAATTGCTGGTCATCCTCGGCGCGGCGCTGATTTTCTTTGGACCGCGCAAGCTTCCGCAACTGAGTCGCCAACTGGGCAAAAGCCTGTCGGAATTTCGCCGCGCGTCTGACGATTTCAAGCGCACCTGGGAACGCGAAGTGAACCTCGACAACTTCGACAAAGGAACCGAACCAGACGCGGGCAATTCGATTTTCGACAAGGCCACCGAAAAAATTCGCGCGGCCCGGGAAGCGGCGGCATTGGACTCGGCAGGTGTTTCCGCGACAGCCGAAACCATTGCGCCGACCATCACGCCCGTCGATCCCTCGCTCGTTCAACCACGAGACCAAAACTTTTCGTCAGAACCTGCGCCGCCGGAGAGTCCTCACGGCAAACACGAATGGCTGTAATCCAGATTAAGAGCCGACCTGTCGCTCAATACCGAGCTTGCGATTAATCAAATCAGATGAAGAGAACGAATCCCGCGAAGAGCTTGGCGGGCAGATGTCTTTTCTCGACCATCTGGACGAACTGCGCACGCGCTTGATTCGCAGCATGGCATTCGTTCTGATCGCGGCGTTCGCGTGCTGGTGGGTCTCGGGTTATATCTACCGTTTTCTTGAGAGGCCGGTGCAACATGCTCTGAATGAGGCGCAGCAGCAACGCAAAGTTACTATCGCCGGATTGAACGGGGAGGTTTCGACGGTTCCGCTCAACTCTCTTCATCAGAACGACAAGGTGCGATTTGTTTTTCCTGAACTGACCAAGCTGGGACAATCGGACATTCCCGCCGGTGCATCCGTGCTGGCGCGTGTCGATAAAGATTCGCAGGGAAAGCCGGGACTGTTCACGGACGAACCCCTGTCAGCAGGTGGCGACATTATTCCGAAGGATGTGAAGCTGCCAATCGATTTGAACAAGGCTTACGAGAAGCTGCCTGATCCAAATAACAAACTGGTCGTGGACACCGCCATCGGGGCCTTTGCCCTTTACGTCAAAGTGTCTCTTTACGCGGCGATTGGTTTGTCAGTGCCATTCCTGCTTTGGCAAATCTGGGCGTTCGTTTCTCCCGGACTTTATCCGCACGAACGAAAATACGTGACGCCCTTCGTGGGGTTGTCGTCGGTCTTTTTTGTCCTGGGTGTGGCGACAGCGTATTACCTGATCTTTCCACCGGCTGCAAAGTATCTACTCGGCCTGGGCTCGGATTTTCGTCTGCTGCTAAAGGCAGACGACTATTTCGATTTCATCATTCTGCTGATGTTAGGAATGGGACTGGTCGCGCAGATGCCGGCGATAACCTACGTGCTGGCTCGTATGGGCCTGGTGACGGCGCGCTGGATGCTGAAGGTCTGGCGCGTCGCGGTAATCGTAATCCTGATTGTAGCGGCAGTGCTGTCGCCGACCAACGACGTTCCCAACATGCTGCTGTTCGCGGCCCCGATGTTCGTGCTTTATGCGATTTCGATCATTGTGGCCTGGATTTGCGGGCAGAAGCGGACGACGACTTAAGGTGGATGAGGTCAGTACGGCCTGCGTTAGCAGGCGGGTTCAAACGACAACCTGGCTTAAACACTCGGTTATGTCTTGGATCCATCCGCTCACGCAGATGGTACTGACCACGGGCCCAGAGGCAACTTAACCGCCTTTTCACCGCATCTTGACTCTGGTCTGACACAAACCTAGAATTCGGTATTCGTTCGTGGTCTCCACGATGCGACTGAAACGCTGACAAACTTTAGTTTCCCCGGTTTTTTCTTTTAGGAGTAATTCACATGCCAACACGTAGATCGAGCCGACTGGCTGTCGCTCTTCTTGCTCTTAGTTTCGCGGTCCCTTCCAGTTTGGCGCAGAAAACTAAGGAGCAGCAGGATCCATCTCAGAAGGAGCGCAACGTCAAACCGGAACTAAAAAAAGCGTACAAAGACTGGCTGGAAAAAGACGTCACCTACATCATCACCGATGAAGAGCGCAAAGCTTTCAAGAAGCTGGAAACCGACGACGAGCGCGAAAGGTTTATCGAAGAGTTCTGGCGGCGGCGCGATCCTGATCCGGACACCGACGAAAACGAATATCGCGAGGAGTACTACGAGCGCATCGCTTATGCGAACGAACATTTCGCATCGGGCGTCCCCGGTTGGAAGACCGACCGCGGCCGTATGTGGATCATGTACGGCAAGCCTGACGAGACTGAAACTCATCCGGCCGGCGGCGCTTACAACCGTGAATCTTACGAAGGCGGTGGGTCGACTTCGACTTATCCGTTCGAGCGCTGGTTCTATCGTTACCTGCCCGGCGTAGGATCGGGAATTGAAATTGAATTCGTGGATCCGACAGGCAGCGGCGAATATCGCATCGCGCGCAATCCTGATGAGAAGGATGCCCTGCTGCACGTGCCCGGCGCCGGTCTTACGATGGCCGAACAAATGGGCCTGGCGGACAAAGGCGATCGCATCGCGAATCTTGGCGGCATCGGCATGCCGAATTACGAGCGCGAACAGGACAGTCCGTTTTCGCGCCTGCAAATTTTGACCGACCTGCAAAGGCCGCCGCAGATCAGATTCAACGATCTCGCTTCGGCAGTGAACACTCCCATCGTCGAGGATAATCCGCTGAACTTTGATTTGCGCGTCGATTTTTTCCGGCAGACAGATGATCGCGTCATCACTGCTTTTACGATTCAGACTGACAATCAAAACCTGGTATTCAAAGACAGTGGTGGCTTGCAGCAGGCACAGCTAAATATTTTCGGAAAGATCACTCATGTGTCGGGTCGTCGTGCCGGTATCTTTGAAGATCCCGTGATCACGCGGGCCACGCCTGAAGAGATGACTGACGCCAAGGGAAGAAAATCGGCCTACCAGAAAGCAGTTGCCCTGGCGCCGGGTCACTACAAAGTCGACGTGATCGTGCGCGATATCGAATCGGGCGCGACGGGTGTGCGGCACCAGGGGTTCGATGTGCCGAAGTATGATACGGGCAAGCTTTCAACCTCGACGCTGGTGATCGCGAATAAGCTGGAAGCACTGGGCGATCAACCGGCCGTCGGCATGTTCACCATCGGAAACGTCAAAGTAATTCCCAACGTGTCCGGCACCTTCCACCGTGGCGCGCCCATCGGCGTTTACATGCAAATCTATAACGCCGGCATCGACCAGACGACGCTACGTCCTTCCGTGGATGTTGAATACGCGCTGATGAAAGACGGCAAGGAAGTGGGCAAGCAGACGGAAGATTGGCGCGGCAACAGCGACGCGGGCCAAAGATTGACGCTCGCGCGTTTGATCGATTCGCGACAATTGGCTCCCGGCGATTACGCAATCGAAGTGCGCGTGCGCGATCGAGTCAGCGGCCAATCACTGGTCCAGAAGGACTACGGCAAGTTCACTGTGGTGCCATAACGACCTGCCTGACCGGCTCTCGACTTTGAAAATCGAGAGCCGGTTTGTTTTCGTTCGAAGTCTTAGTCTCCTCGATTATCCACCCAACGCGGGAGTGTCCTGATTTCGTTGATGGCGCGGCTGGCGCGTGATCTACGTTGGCACTACGCATTCATCCCTAAGGAGCTGGGCCATCGTGACTAAACCTACCTTCATTCTCATCTTCGCCGTAGTTCTTTCCATGGGAACGCCGGTCCTGGCCCAAAAGAAAGCAACAGCCCAAGACCCGCAGGACAAGCCACGCAAGATCAGCCAAGAGCCAGATGACGCGTTCAAGAAATGGCTCGAAGACGTTGGGCCAATCATTAGCTCGCAGGAAGTCAAAGCCTGGAAAGAATTGGACAACAATGCCGAGCGCGAACGCTTCATTGAAGAGTTTTGGGATCGCCGCAACCCGGATCGCGATAGCACCGAGAATGAATACCGCGAAGGTTATTACGAGCGGATTGCTTACGTGAACGAGCACTTCTCTTCCGGCATTCCCGGGTACAAGACCGATCGCGGTCGCGTCTATCTGAAATACGGCAAGCCTGACGAAGTGGAGTCTCATCCCGCCGGGGGCGCCTATCAGCGCGAGCCGTCAGAGGGAGGCGGTTCGACTTCGACGTATCCATTCGAACGGTGGTTCTATCGAAACATTCCCGGCCGCGCGGGCGCGAGCATAGAGTTTGTCGATCCCACCAGCACTGGCGAATATCGTCTGGCGCGCAATCCGTTTGAGAAAGATGCGCTGTTGACGGTCCCCGGCGCCGGTCCGACGACCGCCGGTGTCAATCAGGCCGATATGGTGGCGGCCGCGAATGGCATCGGGAATCCGTTTTCTCTGAGTGAACAGGATTCGCCGTTTAGCTGGCAGGAGTTAATAGGAATCATCAACTCGCCGCTGCCGGCGCCTAAGTACGATCCGTTCGGCGGAGGAATTACGAACACGCCGAAGATAGAAGACAATCCGCTGGGCTTTGAAACCAGCTTTGGATTTTTCAAGCTTGATGACAATCGCGTGATTACCACAATCACGGTACAAGCCGACAATGCAGAGCTTTCGTTCATTGACAGCGGCGGAGTCCAGGTCGCGGGCTTGAACATCACGGGACGCATCGTCAATCTTGCCGGGCGCAGGATGAACTTCTTTGAAGACGCAGTCAGCACGACAGCGACGACGGAAGAATTGATTGAAGCCAGAAAGCGGAAGTCCGCTTATCAAAAGACAGTCGTGCTCGTCCCCGGCCATTACAAGGCCGACCTAATGGTTCGCGACACGAGAAGCGGAGCAACCGGGATCAGAAATGTCGGCTTCACGGTACCTAAGTTTGGTTCTGAGTTGGCGGTTTCTTCGATGATCCTTTGCTCAGTTCTGCAACACGTTACCGGCGAAACACAGAGTCGCCAATTTATGATCGGTGATCAGAAAGTAATACCGAACATCTCGGGCGTGTTTCATCGCGGTTCGCCGGTTGGTCTTTATCTGCAAATCTACAACGCCGGCACCGATCAAACGACCTTGCGACCCGCGCTCGAGGTTGACTATGCAGTGCTGAAAGACGGCAAAGACATTCAAATAAAGCACGAAGACTGGCGAGCTGTTAAGACTACGGGCGAGCGTCTCACATTGTCGCGGATGATAGATTCGCGTGTCTTTACGCCCGGTGTTTACGCAATCGAACTGCGGGTGCGCGATCGCGTCACCGGACAGACACTGACGCAGAAAGAGAAATTTACGATCGCGCCGTAATCAGGATGAGGTCATCTATGAAGCGCTGATCGAAGTCAAGAGGTTTTAAGACAAGACTCCGCCCTGGCGCCAAAGGGGCCATTTTCAAATAGTGTGTAGTTCGCTCTTTGACATGAGACTGATAGTTTAGTTTACCG
>Ga0193730_1000212_pt1 | contig 18608 bp, 18 predicted proteins | sample U1a1metaG_FD_144919 | JGI IMG/M metagenome (GOLD analysis project Ga0193730, IMG submission 144919) | Soil microbial communities from a riparian zone of the East river system, Colorado, United States - U1a1 | ecosystem: Environmental > Terrestrial > Soil > Riparian zone | place: USA: East River...
TATTAACAGCGAAACAAGCGAACCGCGTCGATCACCTGCGGCTGTTCCAAGTCGGTGATTCCAGCGGAGAACGGCAGACGCAACAGCCGCCTTCGCGTCCGTTAGAAGTGCGCCGCCATAGCTCTGCGACAGAAGCCTCGCCGTTGTAAACTGGCGTGACGACCGAAAGCGACCGCGGTTCGAGGGATTGCGAGCATCCAGCCATTCAGAAAGCTCAAAAAATTAATGCGCAGCTTGGACTTCGTCACGATCTAATTCAACGCGGATCGTCCTTCGGGGTGGAATCAAGTTCATGACCCGTCAGTCGGCGAAATGCTTCACCATATTTCGCGGAGGTTTTTTCGATAACTTCCTTTGGCAAGCGCGGGGCCGGCGGAGTCTTGTCCCAATCGAGCGTCTCCAGATAATCGCGCACGAATTGTTTGTCGAAACTCGGTGGGCTCTGTCCGACGGCATATTGGTCCTTTGGCCAGAAGCGAGAAGAGTCCGGCGTGAGGCATTCGTCAATCAAGAGCAAATCTCCATCAACAGCGCCGAACTCAAATTTCGTATCCGCAACGATGATTCCCTGCTGATCGGCGTGATCGCGTCCGCGCGAATAAATTTCCAGGCTTAGCGTCTTCACGCGGTTTGCGACTTCTTCACCAAGAATCTGAGCGCATCGTTTCATGTCGATGTTCTCATCATGACCTTCTTCTGCTTTCGTTGCCGGGGTAAAGATTGGTTCTGGCAGTTGCGATGCGAGCTTTAGTCCGGCTGGAAGCTTGATTCCGCAAACGCTATGCGATTGCTGATATTCTTTCCAACCGGAACCCGCGAGATAACCTCGCACGACGCATTCTACTGGCAGCGGTTTCGTTTTCTTTACGATCATCGAGCGTCCGACAAGCTGCTCGCGAAACTCCTGCAGATCGTCCGGGAACTTTTCGAAATTCGCCGTGACGAGGTGATTCGGAACATCGCCGAACCGCTTGAACCAAAACGCAGAAATCTGATTGAGCACTGCGCCCTTGTGCGGGATTGGGTCGGCCAAAATCACGTCAAAAGCCGAGATGCGATCGGTAACGACGAAGAGAAGTGTTTCCCCAAGATCGAAGACTTCGCGCACCTTGCCACTGCGCAGTTTGTTGATGCCGGGTAGCTCGATTGAGGATTGGGTGGCGATTTGCATGACGAATGCTGAACGTTTAGCGCCCAATTTTCAACTCGCTTGCTGTTTTGTCATGTCCAGCGAAGTCGCCTGCCAAGCCGTAGCTTTATGCGAAGGTCTGGAGACATCTCTGGATTATGAGAGAATGAGAGATTTGATTCGCTCACTGCCCGTTCGCTCAGCCTTCGGCCTTCCCGTCTATGTCGCGGCTTCCCAACCCGCTCCGTTCTCGACGGAGCCTGTCCTGAGCGAAGTCGAAGGGCTCGGAATGACACTTGGGCGTTGACAGTTGGGCGGTTGGATGCGCGGAAGCGTTGCGAAGGTGAATGGGGTATTGGACGTTGAATTCCTTCTATGGCCGGAATCGTTGTCAAACCGCGTGCGCGAATTTTACACGGACATGATTGGGTATTTTCCAGTGAAGTCCTCAAGGTTTTTGGCACTCCAACGGATGGCGACGTGGTTTCACTGAAGGACGGCAAGGACCGTTTAATTGGGAGCGCCATTTACAATTCTAAATCACAAATCGTGGCGCGTCGGTTCTCGCGGCGCCGTCAGGATCTCGATCGCGATTTCTTTAGGCGCCGAATCGCGCAAGCTTCCGAGTACCGCGACCGCCGGAAGGTCGATCCAAAGCTGCGTCGCGTTGTGTGGAGCGAGAGTGACGGTCTGCCCGGCGTCATCATCGATCGCTACGGCGATCATTTCGTTTTGCAGACTCTCACGCTCGCCATGGATCTCCGAAAAGATTCGATCACGGCTGCGATGGTCGAACTGTTCGGCAATGTTATCATCATCGAACGAAACGATGCGCCAATCCGCAACGCGGAGGGATTGGAGTTGCGTAGAGGCATTTTGCGCGGAACTCCATCGCAAACAGCGATCGAAATCGAAGGCATAAAGTTCGAAGTCGATCTGTTGCACGGTCAAAAGACCGGTTTCTATCTCGACCAGAAATATAATTACGGAACCGTCGCGGGATACGCCCGCGACCGACGCGTCCTGGATTGCTTTGCAAACCAAGGAGCATTTGCGTTGACGTGTGCGCGCGCAGGCGCAGCGGATGTGACCGCCGTTGAAGAAAATCGCGAGAACATTGGCACAGCGAAACGAAACGCGGCGCATAATGAGCTGAAGGCGCAATGGATCGAGCAGGATGTCTTTCAATTCCTTCGCGCGGCCGAAAAGGCGGAGGCACAGTACGATCTGATTGTTCTCGATCCGCCTTCGTTTACGAGGACGAAAAGCGGACTGCGCGATGCGTTGCGCGGTTATCGGGAATTGCACATGCGCGCGTTTAAACTGCTGTCGAAAGACGGTTTGCTGGCGACCTTTTCGTGCTCGCACCACGTGAGCGATGCAGCGTTATCCGACACAATCGTTGACGCGCTTGTAGATGCCCGGCGTTCCGCGAGACGCGTGCGCCGGTTCGAGCAGGCGCGTGATCATCCTATTCTCCCGACAATTCCTGAAACCGAATATCTCAGGGGTTTTCTTCTCGAGATGATGCCGGGGCGCTGAGGCAAAAGCTCGGAAGTGAAGCTGCCAGCTTCACTCGGCTGACGAGCATCTTGCTCGGCGAAATCACGTCGGGCTAGAAGCCCGACTGCCGAATCAGGCAAGATGCCTGACTTCCAATGCCACCTTCCAACACCGTGTCGCTGCCCAATCTGCTCGCTGCGCAAAAAATTTTCGCGCGTTTATTGACGGAAATATCTGGAATTCTCGAGTCAGCCATTTAATATGCGCTACGGCGAGCCCGGACCGGGGTCTCGACTTAATCATGGCGGAAAAAATTCGACCGATTGAACAAATGCTGGAGTTGAGCGGGGACGAAGCAATTTCTACTGAGCATCTGGATTCACAGGTGCAAAAAGCGCAGGAGCAACTGCTCCAGCTGAAGCGCCAGCAGGAGCAGATCGAAAAACAGAAGCGCGAATTGGAAGAATTAAGCCGACGCCAGGACGAACTGGAGAATGGGCGGACGGAAATGGCCGACAAATTGACACGCGCGCTGGTTGTGCTCGAGCGAGAAGCGTACAGTGCGCAAAATCGACTGGAGCAAATCCGGGCGACCCGGGAAAGTTTCTCTCAACATTTGGAATTAATTGAAGCGATCGATCCCAGAAGCTGGAACCCCGCAGATTTGCACAAGGAGCTGAGCCGGGCTTTGAGCACGGTGGATGACGCGCGGACCGAGTACGGCGAGCAAAGCAGCCGGTTACAAGCAGCGGGCGCAACACCTGGCGAGATCGCGTTGCCTGACGTCGCGCCAGAAGCTTATGAAAGCAGCAACGGGCGTTCGTTTGCTCAGTGGTTGCAGATTGGCGTCGCTCTCACCTTGCCGCTGATTATCTTTGGCGCTGTTGCGCTTGCGCTTTTCTTTTGGATGGCGAGCCGGTGATGGGGATGTTTCGTCGTTCGCGCAGATCGAACACGCCGCTTCGCTACAGGCAACAAGAAATAACACGACAGGAAGCGGAGCTGCGTGAGAAGCTCGACAAACTCGAGCGCATGGTCACAAAGGGGCGGGCGACCCCGAACAAGTCTCCAGCGCAAACCCGGAAATACGACGCAAAAGGCAACAACCCGGAGAAGCGATTCCACGTCTCGCTAGCAATGGAAGGTGGCCACGCCATCGATGCCGGCCGCAGTACGCGAAGGCCTCGTTCGCTGCGCAAAGTGCGACGGGAAGGCCGGGTAATTTTTCTATTTCTTTTGATGGCGCTGGCGGCCGCTGTGATGTGGCTTATCAGCCATCTGCATTCTTGAGCGACAATCATGGCCAGGAATTCCGACCTTGATGTCGCGGACGTTGCCAGGCTCGCGCGGATAAATCTAACGGACGCCGAAGCCAAAGCTTTTCAGAGGCAACTGAGCGATGTGCTCAAGTACGTCGAAAAGCTTCATCAAGCCGACGTAAGCCATGTGGAAGCGGCGGCGCACGCCCTTCCAATTCATAATGTCTTTCGCGAGGACGCGCCGCGTGACTGGTTCACAGCGGAGGAAGCGCTAGGCAACGCGCCCCGACAGGCAAACGGCCTTTTTATCGTCCCGAAAGTCGTCGAATGACGGAGAAAGATCTGCCGGCGCTGAACATCGCCGATCTGCAGTCGTTGTTGCGTCGCCGCGAAGTTTCCGCGCGGCAGGTGATCGATGCGCTCCAAGCTCGCATTGAAACCGTTGATCCGAAAATCGGCGCTTATCTGTCGCTCGACACGGAGGCTGCTGCTCGAGAGGCGGAGAAGTCGAACGTCGATCTTCCGCTCGGCGGCGTACCGCTTGCAATCAAAGACATCATCAACGTCATGGGTCAGCCGTGCACTTGCGCATCGAAGATTTTGCAAAATTATCGGGCCACCTATGATGCCACCGTAGTTCGAAGATTGCGCGCAGCGGGTGCGATTCCATTTGGCAAAACCAACCTGGACGAGTTCGCCATGGGCTCATCCACCGAAAATTCTTCCATGAAATTGACGCGCAATCCCTGGGACTTGTCGCGCGTCCCTGGTGGGTCCAGTGGCGGTTCGGCAGCCGCAGTTGCCGCGGACGCAGCTTTCGGTGCACTGGGATCGGATACTGGTGGCTCGATTCGGCAACCGGCTGCGCTTTCCGGTGTTGTTGGTTTTAAGCCGACTTACGGGCGGGTTTCGCGATTCGGTCTGGTCGCGTTTGCTTCATCACTCGATCAAATCGGGCCGTTGACGAAAACCGTTAACGACGCCGCGCTGATCATGAACGCGATTGCGGGTCATGATCCGCAGGACTCCAGTTCTCTGAACGAGCCGGTGCCTGACTATGCCGCGAGGCTCGGAGAAGATTTGCGCGGAGTTCGGTTGGGCTTGCCAAAGGAATATCTGATCGAAGGGATTGATCCACAGGTCAAAACTGCAATCGATACCGCGGTGAAACAGATGAATTCGTTGGGCGCGGAAATTGTTGAAGTCTCGTTGCCAACTACTGAATACGCGATTGCGGTCTATTACATTGTGGCCACGGCCGAGGCTTCGACCAACCTCGCTCGGTTTGATGGCATCCGTTACGGATATCGGGCGGAAAATCCGAAGGATATCCTCGATCTTTATGGCCGCACTCGTGGAGAAGGCTTCGGGCAGGAAGTAAAACGGCGCATCATTCTCGGCACTTATGTTTTGAGCTCCGGTTATTACGACGCTTATTATTTGCACGCGCAAAAAGTGCGTGAGCTGATTCGCCAGGATTTTACCGGAGCTTTCGAAAAAGTTGACGCACTGGTTTCGCCGACCTCGCCAGTTCCAGCGTTCAAGTTAGGCGAACGCGTCGCCGATCCTTTGCAAATGTATCTCGCCGATATTTTCACCATCGCAGCTAACCTGGCGGGAATCTGCGGAATCAGCGTGCCGTGCGGTTTTGCCGACATGGATGGACAACGCCTGCCGATCGGAATGCAATTGTTAGGTAAGCCGCTGGATGAAGCGCGTATTTTGCAAATCGCATATGCATACGAGCAGAGCACAGACTGGCACAAGGCACGTCCGCCCACCGCCGCCAGCGCGCAAAACGAATGAGAAGCTCCTGTTTCGGTCGCCGCTATCTTTGAAAGCTAGTGTGGCATTTCATAGTCACTTTTATGAAAGCCCAAGGACCGGCGGGCACCCTTGTGGATCAGTCCGGCGACGTATGCCGAGGAGTTGGAAGGAGCGCAGGACGTTGAGGCGGTGCGGAAACACCTGTGGCGCTATCTCTGGCAGGGGTTGCATCATGCCCAGGCGGAACCCGCCGTGGTCTTGCAGCGCCTGCGCGGCAACGCATGGGTGAAAATCACGCGTGGCAGGCGGGCGACGCCTCTGACGATGAAGGGCGCGGTAGTCGGCCATGACCCCCCAAAGCGCTCAGCCGTTTAGGCGAGGCGTATGTGCGCCACAGAGGTGCTTGATGCGCGAAAACCCGTTGCTCCTGTCTGTGCAAGGCCCTAGTTTCGGAGGAGTCAGGCCACGGTCGCTACAGTTCCTTCTCGAGCACAATCTCCGATCCCCGTTCGTCGTCCGCGGAGAACTGCACGTGCGAGAACACCCGGCGCACGAGCGCCAAGCCGAGGCCGCCTTCCTTGCGGGAGCGAGCATCCGCCTGCGCGGCGGCCTGTTCCTGCGTGATGCCCACGCCGTGATGCCGGATGATGAAGCGGATGAGGGAGGCTGAGATCTCAGTGCCGCACCAGAGCGGGCCGGGAGGTTTTTCCAGGCCGTATGCGTGCTTGATGACGTTCGTGAGGACCTCATCGCAACCGACCAGCAGCTTGAGCAGCATGTCTTCCGGGATCCCCGCGAACCGGCCCCACTGCTCAAAGAAGGTGCGTGCCGCCCGGATGCTCTCCGCGGTGCAGACAGCGGTGAATTCACGCGGGGGCGTCGTTGTGCGATCTTCTATAAGCAGGAGGGTGGCGTCGTCACGTGCGCCGCTGGCGAGATTCTTCCGCCAAGTGTCCACGATCAGGTCGAGGGCGCGTGCGTTCGTCCAATCGTGGGATTCAAGCAGGCTCACCAGCCCGTCACGGGCAAGCTGGCCGCCCGCGGCGGCGGTGGCCTCCGTGATGCCATCAGAATGTACGAGCCAGTGCGAGCCGGCAGCCAACGGGATGGTGATGGTGTTGCAAGCGGAGAGGCGGCGCTGCCCAAAGAAGCCTTGGCGCGGACAAGCCAGCTCGCGCCACGTTCCGGTGGCATGGTCGCGGTAGAGTGGCGGGTGTTGCGCGAACGCCGCCGCATGAACCCGGCGGAGCCCGGTGTCGAACAGAAGCGCCGTGAGCGCCACGGCGTTGTCATCCGCGTGCATGGCCTCGTAGAGCACGTTGTTCAATTCGACAAGCCATCCGGCGAAGGATTCCGGCGTGCAGCGTGAGGCCGCCACCTCGATTTGCGTGGTGAGCCTCGCCATGTCCAGCGCGGCGGAGGATCCCTTGCCCGTAACATCGCCGACGCCAGCGAAGAGGAGGTGCGATTGCGGCGCGTGGAAAAAATAACAATCACCGCCGATTCCGGTGACCTGTTCGAGGAAAGCCCGAATGCGCAGCGGCCCATGCTCCGCGTCCGGCTCCGGCAGGAAGGTGGCCTGCACCTGGCGCGCAAGCTCCAGCTCGGCCCGGCGCTCGGCCTCCTGCACGGCGCGTGCCCTGGCCTCCTCCTCCGCCTGCCGGCGACCCAGTGTCACACAAACCAGCGAGCCGAAGGCCATGAAGATGCGCATGTCCTCCGCGCTGAATTGGGCGCGGTCCCGCGGATTCATGGCCTGCATGACCCCGCGGCATGACGCGCTATCCATGAGTGGAATAGTTAAAAGCGCCTGGGTAGGCAGCCCGGCGTCCACTCCAATGCGCTTGTAGTGCGCGGGGTGCTGCGTGGCGTCCGCCGTGTTCACAGGCTCGCAGGTTTCGAAGACCCGGCCCGCGATGCCCTGGCCCTTCGGCAGACGCCACGGCCCCTCTTTGCGCCAGCCGCGCTGGGTGCTGTGGATGAGGAGATCGCCTGTCGCGGCATCCGGCAGTGAAATGGAGCACGCGGCGCAGCGCATCACCTCGTGCGCGCCTTGCAGGATATTCGCCAGCAGCGTATCGAAGTCCGAGGACGCGCTCAGCGAGGCGGCGACGCCGAGTAGCGTCTCGACCAGCAAGCCGTGGCTTTTCGCACTGGAATCTGGCGGCGGGGTGGTCACTTTCTAACCGGCGTGGCGGATGGCCGCCTAGTTGCCGGAGCCTGATTCATCATGGTCCGCTGCTGGTCGCTCAAGCCCCAGACGAGGGCGCTGGGTTTGACCTTCAGCACCTGGATGAAACCGTTCACATTGTCCGACGCACTTCCGAGTTTTTCCGAAGCGCTGCCGAGTTTCTTGATGTGGCTTTCGCTGCGGATGATCGCCTGGCCCGCCTGGTTGAGGGTCGTTTCGCTGCGGATGACCGCTTGGCCCGCTTGGTCGAGGGTCGCCGCCACTTTCTCAAGGTCTTGGCTCGCCTTGGTTAGAGCGGCGTTGCTCTGCTCAGCGAGCTCGGCCGTCCGGTGCATAGTCTTCGTGGCGTCGTCGATCGCCGCGTCGCCTTTTGCGTCGAGGCCGGGCTTGATGGCATCCAGCCGGCTCAGTTCGACGCCGTCGACGCGGTAAAGTCCATCTTTGTCGCCTCCCTGAAGCCGGCGCACCACGTCGGCGAGCAGTTCCTTCATGCCGGTCTGCTGCTCAGTTCGCAGGGCGATGTTCGACTGGCCCATGAGCGACTTCTCCACGTACGGTTTGATGTTGGCGGGCACGTCCACCTGTTTGGTAATTTCAATGCGCACGAGGATTTTGTCCGTGGCTGCGTCATAACGCATCTTCCCGACCGCTCCTACCGGCATGCCCTTGAAGAGCACGCTGGAGCCTTCCTTGATCCCGCCCACCTCATTGAAGGCCGCATCGAAGCGAACCCCTCCCCGCGAGCCCACCTTCAAGGCGTAATACAGCGCGCCAATGAGCAGCGCGGCGGACGCGATAACGACCAGCACGAGCATCGCCTCGTAAAGGGCGCGGACTGATCTGACGAATTTCCGGTTCATGGTGGGCTGGGGTGCGGTGAGTTGATGAGTTGTGCCTGAATCCTGTTCATATTCCTAATACCGACTAAGATTAAGACTATGAAATAGGCTTACCTCAGTCACGTTCATACTCTTAACTCTCAACTCTCATCTCTCAACCCTGCACGGCGCCTCCTTCCTCCAAATGGAAGAAGCCCCGCACCAGCGGATGCTCGCTGGCAAAAAAATCCTCACGGCTCCCGGCGAGCAGCACCGTGCCGCGCAGCGCTCCGTCGCGCTCCGCGCCCAGCATGATGCCGCGGGTGGCGATACGCTGGAAGCTCAGCAGGTCGTGGGTGACCACCACCACCGTGGTGCCGCTCTTGCGGCTCAGCGTGATAGTTAGGTCGTCAATCTCCTTGGTGCTCACGGGATCGAGGCCGGAGGTGGGCTCGTCGCTGATGAGCAGCCTTGGGTCCAGTGCGAGGGCACGGGCGAGGGCGGCGCGTTTCTTCATACCGCCGCTAAGCTCGCGCGGATACTTCTGCGCATGGGCGTCGAGCTTCACGGCACGCAGCTTCATGAGCACGGTGTCCTCGAGAAGATCGTGGTCCCGCGAGATCTTGGGATGATGCTGTTGGAAGGGCAGGGCCACGTTTTCCGCAACAGTGAGGCTCTGAAGCAAGGCGCCAGACTGGAAAAGCACGCCCACATCCCGCATGAGCCTCTTGCGCTGGCGCCGGGGAAGGCTGTGGATGTTTTGGCCGAGGACATGCACGGTGCCGGAGGTGGGTTCGTCCACGCCGATGAGGATGTTCAGCAGGGTGCTTTTCCCACAGCCGGACCCGCCGAGGACGGTGAAAACATCGCCGGCGAAGACATCGAGGCTCACGCCGTTGAGCACGTTGGCGCCGTTTGGGAACGCCTTGACCAAATTCCGCACTACGAGCAGTGGCTTGGCGGCGGGCGTGGGCGCGGGAGGCGGCGGGGTCATGAGCGGGATGAGCAGTAATCAGTTATCAGGTCGGAGGACTTAGTTAGCAGTTGAATGTGATAACCCATCACTCACGCGTGTTTAACTCGTTCCCACTCGTTACTACTGGCTATTGACTAGTTGCTTCGTTACTCACTTGTTCATCAACCGCGCCGCAATCAAAACATTCTGCAGCCCCGTGATGACAGCGTTGACAAGCGTCACCGCCGCGAGTGAAGACACCACGGCCGCCGTTGCCACACGCCCGACTGCGTCCGACCCGCCAGTGGCGTTCAGCCCTTTGCGGAAGGCGATCATCGCAGCCACTACCGCAAAAACCGCCGACTTGCCCACGCCGATGAACGCGTCCTGCATCCGCGGGGGGACCAGTGCTCGCAGAACGAACTGCTTTCCGTCCATGCCCATGACCAGCGAGCACACTCCGTGTGCTCCGAGCAGCCCCACACCCACGGTGTAGATCTCCATCACCGGCAGCATCACGAGGAAGGCTCCCAGCACCGGCAGAAGCAGGTAGCGCGAGACATCCACGCCCATAGTCTCCAGCGCCTTGATCTCCTCCCCGATTTTCATGTTCGCCAGTTCCGCCGCCGAGCCGGACACGCTCCGCCCGATGAAGACCACCGCCGCGAGCATGGGCGCGAGCTGCTGGTTGAGGATGATCCAGATGAGCCGTGGCACGGTCTCCTCCATGCTCAACTCTTGGAGCTGCTCTACCAGCACCATCGCTAGGACGGATCCTACGCAGAACGCCATGAGGAACACCGTGGGCACCGCCCGCACGCCGATGATCAGCGACCGCCGAAAGAACGCCTTCCACATGCTCAGCGGTAGCCACGGACGCTCGAACGCGCCCCTACACAGCGACGCGCTCAGTCCTGCATAAGTATATTCGCCGCCAGCTCTCATGGCGCCGATGGCGCCGCGGCCAGCGCCGAGTCAAGAGTTTCATACACCGCGATGCATCCACCCTCGGCCGACCCCAGACCGACGCCGTTAATGTCGAAGGCCGCCTTCAGCGCCTCATTCATGCCGCAGAGCGCAAGCCGCGAATTCGGGTGCCCGTCAATTTGGTAGCGTTGGAGGGCCGCCCAGAATGGCGTGTTAAGAAACGTTACCCCAGAGAGGTCCACGATGAGAAACGGGATGCGCTGCCCTAGCAGCTTTTTGAGCAACTGGCGCACCGCCGGCACGGCGAGGAAGTCTGCCTCGCCCGCGAACCTCAGGATCTTGCCCCGAGGATGGGCTTCTTCTTCACATAGCAGGTGGGGGGACAGGCTCATGGGCCGCGTTTTCCTAAAGAAGCTTCCGATGGTGCCGCGATCATGGCGGTTCGTGATTGCAAGCGCAAGTGCAAAGGCAAAGCTGGCCGGTAAAGTCCAAGGTCCAAACATCAAGGTTCAGGAAACGCTCAAATTTCAACTGAGAAACGCGGCCCCGATGCGCGCTTCGAGTCGTTCGCTCTTTGAGTTTTGGAGCTTGAACCTTCCTTGAGGGCTTGAGGGGTTGAGTCTTGAGCCTTTTCCTGCGGGACTTCGGCATTGACTTCATCGGGCTCATCCCCCACACTCGCTTTGCAATCGCACGGGCGCTGGCTCGGCTGGCTGAGACGTTCGGAACGGAACGAACCCTTTAAACCTGAAGCCGGGTAATGCCGCCACAGAGAGCAAAGCCAGTCTCAGCGCTGACGCCATGCTGCCCCGCGCGCATGGCTTTTTGTTTTTTCCAGGCCAACAGTCAGGCTATTAACCATCACCTTTCAACCATCAACCAGCAATGATCGGCACCAAAGAATGCTTCGAGCCGCACAGCGAGCACGCCGTCGAAAACATGAAAAGCTTCGGCAGTACGAGCCACGAGGTTTTCTGCGAGTTCTCGAAAAGCGGCGCCGCAGCGCCGCACTCCTAAAATGCAGTTGGGTGCTGTGGGCAAGGACGGCCACGTTTTGGAGTGCGGCAGTGTTCTGGCGCTTTGGGGCTAACCGGGATTGCATGCGAACATTCTTGAAAAGGCGCGTTTCATTTCCGCGACTCCCAGCGCCGCCTGATTGGCCTGGTCTCGTCCGGCGATTCAACAGCCCGCAAGGCCTGTGCGCGTTCGCATGGATTTTTGTCGTAACGGCGATTGTGTTTTCTGCTCTTCCGCTTCTGCGCTACTTCCGGGGCCGCACTCTCTTTGATTACAAACTTTGGTACGAAACCGGCCAACATGTCCTCGCAGGCCATGAAATTTATTTTCTTCGCTCTGGGAAGTACGATTTCATGTATCCGCCGCCCTGCGCGCTGTTTCTCGCTGGTGCAAGCCTCCTCGGACAAGGAGGGTTGATTCTTCTCCTGGTCGCGATCAATTCTGCGGCCTGGTTTTATAGTGCCCGGCTGAGTGCCATCCTCGCAGGAGGAATGGCCGGAGCGAGAAATGTTTGGCTCTACGTAATTCCGAATCTGCTGGTGATCGTTTATATCTGGTCCAGTTATCACCTCGGCCAGCCGAGCCTTGTTTTGCTCGCGCTGATGCTTGGCGCTTTTTTTTCTCTGCGCGCGAACCACGAAACTGTCACCGGCAGTCTGATTGCAGTTGCTGCGGCCATCAAAGCTTTTCCGGTAATTGCGATCGTTTATCTACTTTACCGGCGCTATTGGATAGCAGCAGTCAGCCTTGTCGTGACGCTTGTATTTTTAGTTCTCATTCTACCGGCGCCATTCCGAGGCTTTGAACGAGCGTGGCGCGACATTGAGAAGTGGAGGGCCGGAATGCTAAAATACAGTGAAACCAGCGTGGGACAGCGCCCTATGCGCAGCTACACGTGGAAAAATCAATCTCTGGTTGGGGTCAGCAATCGCTTGCTTCGCCACGTTGATGCCGATGCTGCCTCTGCTCCGCATCAGCCGATTTACGTGAACTTGGCGAATCTCAAATTTTCGGTCGTAAATGCAATCGTTGTTGGCATCGCACTGGCGTTGGGCAGCGTGTTCATCGCGGTAATGCCACGGCGGGATATGCGAACCGTGGAGACCGATGCGATCGAGTTCGCTTTGCTCCTTTTATTGATGCTGATGGTTACACCACTTTCGTTCGGCTACTTCTATTCCTGGCTGATGCTGCCGTTTGCCGTCGTAACGCAACTCGTGCTTGCTGCAAAGCATTCTGCGATTCTGTGGTGGAGTCTGCCCGCGATGGCGCTGCTTGCTCTCGGGTTGTTTTTTTCCCGCGGCGCGCAGCTTTACGGCAATACATTTTTTGCCACGCTGCTGCTCTTTGTCGGATTATCGATCGAGCTTCTGCGCTGTAAGAAACGATCGAAACAAATGCAACCAGCCGCCAGCTAACCGCCCGGTTAATACATCGGTCTGATTGTCGGAGCAGAGCCGGTCAGACTAACACCAACTGCCGATCTAGCGATCTCGATGATCGCTGTTTGGATGTGCGCGACAACTCAGCGCCATGGGAACAAGTTTTCGGTTGCTAGGAAACTAAATATACTGGAATAGTTTCCTAAGTAGATCTACAGTTAGCAGGAAACGAAAAATAGCATGAAATCGCGAAAAGAGCTTCAGCAGGAATTGCGGCAAACAATTCTCAGTCTCCAGGGTGTGACCGAGCGGCAGAACGCAGGTATTCACGAAGATGCCTTTTTTGTCGGACGAACCATGTTCATGCACATCCATGGGCATGGTCATTGCGACATTCGATTAGCGAGAGAAAATCAAGAGCGAGTTCTTGCCGAAGGCAAAGCGCGTTCGCATCGCTGGGCGCCTGAACGAGGCTACATAACGTTCGTCGTCCGCAACGAAAACGATTTGGCCCCGGCACTGGAGCTTATACAAATGTCGCACGATTACTTCGCCGGTGTAGCACGCCCATGAAGAAAATAGTTTTGTTCCTCTCGGCGTGCTCTTTTCATTCAAAGCTCTCGACACCTGTTACGCGATCGGCAGCAGGACAACATTGACGTGAAACGCCCAAAGAAAGCGCCGCCGCGCAACCGAAAGAACGAGTTCGGCCAGCAACGAATTGTCGAAGCGGCTCGTGCACATTTCTTCTGCCACGGATTCCGAAGCGTGACGATGGATGAGCTCGCGGAGGAGTTGGGAATCAGCAAGAAGACACTGTATGCCCATTTCCCAGGGAAAATCGAATTACTCGAGGCGGTGCTGACCGACAAGTTTGCTGGCGTCGAAGCGAAACTGAACGAAATCGCGCGCGCGCATCCGCACGATTTCTCGGCGGCGCTGCACGAACTGCTAGCCAACATGCAACGCGAATTGGATGAGATTAAGCCGCCGTTCGTTCGCGACATGCGACAGAAAGCGCCGCACGTGTTCAAAGTTATCGAGCGTCGGCGAGCTGCTTTAATCGAGCGCTTCTTCGGAAAACTTTTCATTGAGGGTCAACGCGCGGGAATGGTGCGCAAAGACGTTCCGGCCAAGCTCACGATCGAGATTCTGCTCGCCATCGTTCAGGCAATCATGAATCCATTGAAGATGGAGGAGTTAGGCATGACGCCGAAAGAGGGGTTCGCCGGAATTCTCAAAATTATTCTCGAAGGCGCGCTGACCCGACGGGGCCGCACCATCGGCTGATCGAACCTTTGGCTGCTCCAATGCGACTGGTGAGAAAATCGTTCGTCCGAAATCAGACGTTTTGGGCTTTCGCCGCGCTCGCAGTGTCGATCTTTCTTTGCGCGTGTAACACTCGAAAGAACGCGGTCTCGGGAACGATCGAGGTGGACGAAGCGCACGTCGGCCCGCGCGCAGCTGGACGCGTAGAGAAAATTCTCGCGTGGGAAGGCGATCGCTTGCACGAAGGCCAGGTGATCGTTCAACTGGATGCGTCAGAGCTGCGAGCACGCCGCGAACTTGCCGCCGCGCAAATCGATACGGCAATTCACGATGCGGACGCGCAGGAAGCGCAGGTCCAGTTTTTGCAGGATGAAGCACGGCGCCAGCAGGATTTATTGAAGCGAAGAGTCGTTTCCTCGAGTGATGCTGAACGTGCGGAAAGCTCCTCGAAAACACAGGAGAAGAATGTCGCCGCGGCGAAGATGCGTGTCGCGCAGGCGCGTGCACAGCTGGCCGACATCGACGCGCAGTTAGCGGAAATGCAGGTCATCGCACCAGCCGATTCCATTCTGGAGGTGCTCAGCGTCAAAGTTGGCGATGTGCTGCCTCCGAATCGTGAGGCGGCCACGCTGTTATTGACCGGCCATCTCTGGGTGCGCGTTTACGTCCCGGAATCCTGGCTGGGTTTAATCAAACTAGGCGAGCACGTCCGCGTCCGTGTCGATTCCTTTCCGCACACGGATTTCGATGGCGTCGTCGAACAGATAAACCGGCAAGCCGAATTTACCCCGCGCAATGTACAGACCGTCGCGGACCGGATCAAACAGGTATTTGGGGTGAAGGTTCGTTTGCCGAGCGACGACGATCGTTTGCGCGCCGGAATGGCCGCAGATGTCTATTTTCCAAATGTAAAATGAGGAATTGCGAATGGAACAAAGGAAAGGTGGAACGCGTTGTCCCCAACGCGTTGTCGCCGGCCCGAGCCATCGGCTTGGGGACAAGCCGATCCACCACATGATTTCGTTCTTATGAGTGAACCAATGATCCAAGCTGAAGGGCTGACCAAGCGTTTCGGTACATTCACCGCAGTTGATCACGTTTCGTTTACTGTCGGAAAGGGATCGATTTTCGGCTTTCTCGGCCCCAACGGCTCCGGAAAAACAACCATGATCCGGATGTTGTGCGGGATCCTGGAACCCACCGAGGGCACGGCGCGAATCGGCGGCCACGACATTGTGCGCGATCTGGAGCCCATCAAGGAAATGATCGGCTATATGTCGCAGAAATTTTCGCTGTACGACGAGTTGACCGTGAATGAGAACCTCATCTTTGCAGGAAAACTTTATGGCCTGAGCGGCCGCGAATTGAACCAGCGGCGTGACGAAATGATCGCCACAACGCATCTGCAGCCGTACATCGACAGGCGTGCTGCGCAACTTTCCGGCGGCTGGCGTCAACGCTTGGCGATGGCTTGCTCGCTCATGCACAAACCGACCGTGCTTTTTCTCGATGAGCCAACAGCGGGCATCGATCCGGTCGCGCGGCGTGAACTCTGGGATTTGCTCTTCGAATTTGCTGGTAAAGGCATGACCCTGTTCGTGACGACCCATTACATGGACGAAGCGGAGCGCTGCGATCACGTGGGCTACATTTACATGTCCAAGTTGATCGTATGCGGCGAGCCGGACGAGTTAAAAAAACTGCCGGAGGTAAATCCCCCGGGAACGCGCCGGCTCGATGTGACTTGCGATCATGTGACGACGGCCCTGCATGCTGTGCATGAGATGCCGGGAGTGCGGAGTGCCACGGTGTTCGGTCAATCGATGCATTTGCTGGTTGATGAAACCGTGAAGCGCGCGCAGATCGAGGAACAACTGCGCAAAGTCGGCATCAGTCATCTCGAGATTCACGAAATGGGTCCTTCGCTCGAAGACGTGTTTGTCGAGCTTTCAGCAAAGCACGCTGGGGAACAGCAAAAAGCCGCATGAATAAATGCATGTCATCCTGAGCGAAGCGAAGGACCTCACAGTTGGAATCCGCGTTTACTCCAACGAGTTGAAGATCAACGAAGAGAAAGATTATCCCACATTGGTTCGAAAGTATTGTCCACCGATGAGAGGTCCCTCGCTTCGCTCTTGATGACAGAGTAGCAAAGCGAAGCACCTCACCAATTGATGAAAACATTCTACGTCTACATGATGACCAATCGCAGTCGGGTCGTTCTCTATACCGGCATTACAAACAGCTTGGTGCGACGAGTCTGGCAGCATCAGAACAGCGAAATCGAAGGTTTTACTAAGACGTATAAGGTTAATCGATTGGTCTACTACGAACGCTTCAATGAGCCTCGCGACGCGATTGCGCGTGAAAAGGAGATCAAGGGATGGCGGCGCGAAAAGAAGAATGCATTGGTCGAGACGATGAATCCGAAGTGGGCGGATTTATCGTCGATGCTTTTTCAACATATGAGAGGTCCCTCAATTCGCTCGGAATGACCACTTAAATGAAACGACAACTTTTTCGCGGCGCATGCTGTCATCCTGAGAGGAGCGAAGGATCGCACATTTGGAACCTCCGTTTACTGCAATCAGTTGAAGATCGACGAGGCGAAGATGATCAATGGTAGTTTGAAGCTCTTGTGTGCCTATGAGAGGTCCCTCGCTTCGCTCGGGATGACCGCGGAAACATGAAACGCAAACCTTTTCGCGGACTCAGCGCAATTTTGTTCAAAGAATTCATCGTCGTCTGGCGCGATCCGTTGACACTGTTTTTCTTTTTTTTCCCGCCGCTGATCGAGATGATTGCATTCGGCTACGCACTCGATAACGACGTGAAGCATATGGCGATGCTCGTTCTGAACGAAGATCGCACCGTCGAGAGCCGTCAGTTGATCGACCGTTTTGTGAACACGGAGAGTTTTCGTGTAGTGGGCGAAGTGCAAAATTTGGAGCAGCTGAAGAGCGAAATGCGTAAAGGCCGCGCCTACGCCGCGCTCGACATTCCGCCGAACTTTACTCGCGAACTGATGGCAGGGCACTCCGCGCAGGTGCAATTGCTCGTCGACGGATCCAATTCCACTACAGCGTTGCAGGCTCTTCAGACCGGACTCGGCGTGGCGCTGACGCAATCACTGGAATCGCTTTTGCGTGAAACCGGACGGCAGGGGATGCCGATCGATGTTCGTCCTCAAATGCTTTACAACCCCGCAATGCGCGCGCCGAACTTTTTCGTGCCGGGCGTTATCGGAGTCGTCTTGCAAATCGGGACGACGGTTGCTGCCGCCATGGCTCTGGTGCGCGAACGGGAACGTGGCACGCTCGAGCAACTACTGGTAAGCCCATTGAGCCGCGCAGGCCTTATGCTCGGCAAGCTGGTTCCATATTTGTGCATCGGTATGGCCATGGCGTTGGTTTTGTTCACCATCATGCGGTTCGTTTTTTTCGTCCCAATCGTCGGCAATGTGTTCGCGATGATGTTTTCGACGCTGGTGTATGTCTTTGCGTTGCTTAGCCTGGGTTTGCTCGTCGGGACTAAGGCCGAAAACCAAATGCAGGCGCTCCAAATGTCGATGGTGTTTTTGTTGCCGAGCGTTTTCTTCTCCGGATTTATTTTTCCAAGGGAAACCATGCCGTGGATCTTTTACGCACTCGGTGCGCTCTTCCCCACGACTTATTTCATCGCGCTGATGCGCGCAATCATCCTGCGCGGCGCAAATTTTTTTGAATACTGGCCAAATCTCGCCGTGCTCATTCTGATGTCCAACCTGCTGTTCATTCTCTGCGCGCTGCAGTTCCGGAAAAAGATCGCGTGACGTGCGGCGCGATCCCTGTCTGGGGAGCGCGCGCGTCTCGCGTGCTGGCGAGCGCGTCCTCGCGATCGCGAACTTCTCCCACGAATCACCCGGATGCCATGGCGTTGCACAAGAAAAGATTGTTGCGGCGGAACACCGCGACCAGCACGCGAGACGCGTGCGCTCCGCGGAAGCCGCGCGAATGCGCTTCTGGTTATCAAGTTCCTTTGTAGTTTGCTCGCTGCGTGTCCAAACGAATTCTGTTCAGCGTCTTGCGCATTGGCATCGCGGTCGCCGCGTTTTTCGCGTTACTCTCGTGGTTTGGAGTGAGAATGCCCGGCAAAAATGTTTCCAAGGCGGCGCCACTATCGTCGGATGAAGTGGCGTTACGCGAAGAGCTGCGTGCCGATGTGCAAAGGCTCGCCGGCGAAATCGGCGAGCGAAACATGTGGCATTACCCTCAGCTCAACGCCGCTGCAGATTTCATCGAGGATTCCTTTTCACGTGCCGGCCTTCACCCGCGGCGGGACAGTTACGAAATACGTGGGCAGGCCTGCCACAATATTGAGGCAGAAATTCCAGGTCAACAAGGAGCCGCCTC
>Ga0193730_1000213_pt1 | contig 18489 bp, 20 predicted proteins | sample U1a1metaG_FD_144919 | JGI IMG/M metagenome (GOLD analysis project Ga0193730, IMG submission 144919) | Soil microbial communities from a riparian zone of the East river system, Colorado, United States - U1a1 | ecosystem: Environmental > Terrestrial > Soil > Riparian zone | place: USA: East River...
CGCTTCTCCGACTTGGACCTCACTTTCGGGATCGCTGACGGTGTGCCGGTCGCGCACGTTCTCGACGGCTGGACGCGCATGCTCACCGAGGAGCTAGACGCGGTACAGCTCGTCGACCTCGAAGCCGGGCCGACCATCTACCGCGTATTCCTCCTGCCAGACGCACTGCAGTTCGACCTCTCCATGACATCGGCGAAGGAGTTCCGCCCCGCAGGACCGCGATTCCAGCTTCTCTTCGGCGAGAGGGCTGCGGACGAGCCCGAGGTTCGCCGCCGTCCGCAGGGGGACCTCTTCATTCCCACGCCCGCGGTCGCAGGGGACATCTTCGGGTGGGGCGTCATCTATGCGCTGCACGCACGCGCGAGCATCGAGCGTGGCCGCGTGTGGCAGGCGGAACATTACGTCGGCGCGGTGCGCGATCATGCTCTCTCGCTCGCGTGCCTCGGTCGCGAGCTACCGGCCGTGCAGGCGCGTGGCTACGACCAGCTTCCGCCGGAGACTCTCGAGGGCTTCGAGCGTACACATGTCGGGTCGGTCGAGCCTGCCGCACTACGCACAGCACTCGCCGCCTCTGCCGTCGCCCTCCTCAACGAGGCTGCGGAAGCGGACTTGCCGGACGTGGGTGTAGTCGCAGAGCGACTCGCTGAGCTTCACTAGGTCGATTTCCAGTTGGGGCGCGTTGCACGAGGGACACCCAGCAAGACCCAAATGCACTAGCTAGCGTCAACGCGTGATCGCGGTTCCCTTGCGCCGAAACCGCGACTTCATGTTGCTTCAGGTTGGGCAACTGCTCTCCAACGCCGGCACGCAGTCGACCTCGATCGCTTACCCGCTGCTCGTGCTTGCGGTGACTGGATCCGCGGCAAAGGCTGGCATCGTCGCCTTCGCACGCATCTTCCCGGCGGCTCTGTTCGCGCTGCCTGCCGGGCTTGCGGCTGACCGTTGGAACCGCAAATGGTTGATGATCGCGGCCGACGGCGTTCGCGTTCTCGCGATCGGCGGGCTCGCAGCGGCGATCTTGCTTCACCGGATCGCCTTCTGGGCGATTCCGCTCGTTGCCTTCATCGAAGGCGCGGGAGCTGCCTTCTTCTCGGTCGCCTACACCGGCGCTTTGCGCGCCGTCGTGCCCAGGCGCCAGCTCCCGGCGGCTGCCGGCGCGCAGACAGGGCGGCAGGCGGCGGTGCAGCTTGCCGGGCCGCCGCTCGGAGGTGCGCTCTTTGGCCTCGCCCGCGCGCTCCCATTTCTCGTCGACGCGGTCTCATACGCGTTCTCGACCCTCTCGCTGCTCGCGATGCGAACACCGTTCCAGGAGGAGCGCGAGCCCGATCTCTCGCGGCTGCGCTCTCGGCTAGCGGAGGGGTTCCGCTTTCTCTGGAGACAGCCGTTCCTTCGAACCTGCGCGCTCCTCTTTGGGCTTGCGAACTTCATCGGCCCAGGCCTGCTGCTCGCGGTTGTCGTCATCGGCACGCGGCAGGGGCTATCGGGAGGCGAGGTCGGTGCGCTCGTCGCCGCTTTCGGCGCCTGCCTCCTGCTCGGGTCGGTCTTGTCGCCGTTCGTGCGCCGCGTCCTCCCGGTTCGAGCCGTGCTGCTGCTGGAGCTCTGGACCTGGCTCGGCTGTACGGCCTTCCTCGTTTGGCCGAGCGCCTACGTCCTGACGGCCGGCATCCTCCCAACGGCGCTTGCGATTCCATCGACCGACTCTGTCGTCCACGGTTATCGGATCGCGATGACCCCCGACCGGTTGCTAGGCCGTGCCGAGTCGGTGCGCAGCATGATTTCACTGCTGATCGCGCCCCTCGGCCCGCTCGCGGCCGGCGTCCTCCTCGGCGCCGTCTCGGCGCGCGCCACGATCGCGGTGTTCGCCGCCTTCGGGCTCGTGCTGGCCGTCTGGGGCACGCTGAGCCCTTCGATCCGCGCGGCTCCGGACCTCAACCAACTCGACCATTGATCATTCATCCATCGGGGCGACGCGCGAGTCGACTGTGAGGATGAGTGTTTTGGCCGTGACGAACGCGGACCGTGGCGCCGAGCAAGCGCTTGAACAGGCCGGCAGCGACGACTGGACGATCGTCAGCATCAAGGACGACTGGGCGACCGTCTTCTGATCGGCTTCGTAGCGACGAACGCGACGAAGTCGCTGTCTCTCGTCGGTGCCTCCTCGCGGTGGTCGCCGTGGACGACGATGTCTGTGAAGCCCGCGCGTTCGAGCATCAATAGGAGCTCGTTCTTGAAATAGAAGTTGATCCGCAACGAGTGCTCCTCCTCTTTGACGAGCTCACCGTCGTGCCACATCGCGGCACGCATCTCGTAGGTCGCGAATTGCTCGAGCGGGTCGAGATCGAGGAGTCGCGATTCCAGCGCATAGTCGGCTCCGTCCGAGCCGCGCCTGCGTTCAGCTTGATCGAGCGGCTCACGCGGCCGGGGAAGTCCGGCGCGCTCCGCTCCGCGCCAGGATGCCCATGGGTAGCTGCCGGAATAGGGACTCTCATTGTCGAGGACGAGCGTGCCGCCGGGCTCGAGATTCTCGTAGAACCGGCCCAGCGCCTGGAGATCTTGCTCGCGGCTGCTGCCGAGCCCAAACCCGCCGCAGACAAAGATCGTCCTGTAGGTGCGCGGCGGGTCGAGCTCGTGCATCGGCTGCACGAACAACGTCGGCGTAAGGCCTTCGCGCTCCGCCTTCTCGCAGCAGAGCGCGATCATGTCCGGGGAGACGTCGCAGCCGTCGACATCGAGTCCGGCCTGCAGGTACGGGATCAGTAGTCGCCCAGTGCCGCAGGCGACGTCCAGTGCCGGCTGACCCCGCTCGACGTACTTCTGGAAGTACGCGATCTCCGGGCCGTCCTGGTTGAACTCGGCCCACCATTTCGCAACGAGGCCGTAGTGCCAGGTCTTTGGTGTTTCGGACATAAGAGGGAGCGCGACTCGCCCTATCCAACGCTAGACGTGTCGTGGATCTTCTTGAGGCCGTCGAGGATGAGGTCGAGCCCGAACTCGAACGCGCGCACCTCGCGGTGGGTGCCTTCGCTGAAGTGCTGCTGGGCGTGTTCGTGGAGGTACGGATACTCATCGGCGGTGATCGTCTGCTCGAACCTCGCCTTGAAGGTCGAGACCTGCTCGGCTGTGTAAGTGTGACTCGTCTCCCAGAGCGAGAAACCGAAGATGTGTCCGTCAAGGACGTGGTAGGCATGGTAGGTCGTCTCGGCTGAGAAGCCGGCTTCACGAAGCCGTCCGAGGAGCGAGTCCATGTATCGGGCCCGAGCTGGGCGAGCGTGTTCGGGCGCCATTAGCAGGGTGCACGACCAAGGGTGCCGGCGGAGAGCTTCGTGCACAGAGATCGCGCTCGTTCGTATGGCCGCGTCCCAGTCTCCGGTCGGCGAAGGCGGCTCGCTTTCAGCGAGGACGAGGTCGAGGATGCCGTCGAAGACGTCGTCCTTGTTGGCGACGTGGTTGTAGAGCGACATAGCCTCGAACCCGAGCGCCTGACCGAGCTTGCGCATGGTCAGCGACTCGATTCCGCCCTCGTCTGCGAGCTCGAGAGCTGCATGGAGGATTCGGTCCCGGCTGAGGGGGAGGCGCGGCTCAGTCTCTGTGGTCATTGACAAAGCTTACGTCGTACGTCTATCTTACGCTGTAAGCTTACACTGTACGAAAGGGAGGCGGCATGGCACCTACGGCGATGGAGCGGGCGACCACGATGAAGGCGATCGTCCGCGACAAGTACGGCTCGCCAGACGTTTTGGAGCTCCAGGAGGTCGAGAAACCAGAGCTCACTGACGACGGCGTCTTGGTGCGAGTGCGCGCCGCTTCGGTCAACCGGCTGGACTGGTTCGACGTGACGGGAACGCCGTGGATCGCACGCCCCATAACAGGCCTGCGCGGGCCGAAGTCGCGTCTGATCGGCGTCGATTTCGCCGGGACGGTGGAAGCGGTCGGAAAGGAGGTCACCGACCTTCAACCCGGTGACGACGTATTCGGCGGGAGGAGCGGATCGTTCGCCGAGTACGTCTGCGTGCCGACCGAAGTCGCGCGGAAGCGAGTCGCCGGGAAGCCCGCGAATCTGACGTTCGAGGAGGCAGCAGCCGTCCCTGTGGCCGCGATCAGCGCGCTGCAAGGTCTACGTGACCACGGGCAGCTTCAGCCGGGGCACAAGGTCCTGGTCAACGGCGCCTCCGGAGGCGTGGGTACCTTCGCCGTCCAGATCGCGAAGGCGCTCGGGGCGGAGGTAACCGCCGTTTGCAGCACAAGGAATGTCGAGCAATCGCGATCGCTAGGCGCCGATCACGTGATCGACTACACCCGGGAGGACTTCACCCGAGGCGGCCGGCGCTACGACGCGATTCTGGATGTCGCGGGGAGCAAGTCATGGTCGCAGTGCAGGCGCGTCCTGAATCCGCAGGCGACGCTTGTCATGGTCGGAGGGCCGAAGAGTCCGCTGCTGGGGCCTCTCGGTCACATCGCCAAAGTGCGGTTGGCAGCGTTTCGCGGCAGCCAGAAGGCGGTCTTCTTCGTTGCGAACTTCAACGGGCCGGACCTGGGTGTCCTGCGCGAGTTGCTCGAGTCCGGAAAGGTGAAGCCGGTCGTGGAGAAGCGTTACGAGCTGGGCGAAGTCGCCGACGCTCTCCGGTACATGGGCGAGGGACATGCGCAAGGGAAGCTCGTCATCAACGCCTGAGGAATCCCGTTGCGGCGAACAGAGGGCTGCCCCCGTAGGCCATGCGGCTTCTGGCGCGCGGACTAAACCGCGACGACCTTGTCCTCGCGCGCCGAAGCGCGCGCCGCATCCAGCACCTCGAGTGCCGAGACAGCATCTTCCGGGTCCACCGGCGGCGGCGATCCGTCCCGAATGGCAGCGGCGACGCCCTCGTAGAAGCGCTCGTACGCGCCGGGGTCGGTCCGAATCCGCTCGACGCGGTCGCCGGCTCCGAGGAGGCCCCAGTGCTCCTCGGGCTCCTCGCCCCAGCCGGGATCTCGCGGCCGGAGTCCCTGGTGCAGCGCCTCTTCCTGCACGTCCATTCCGTACTTGACGTAAGCGGCCCGGTCGCCGAGCACGCGCAAGCGCGGGGCGGACTGTGCCGCAACGGAGCTCATCCAGAGGTGTGAACGGACGCCGGTCACGTGGGTCAGGGCAACGAAGGAGTCGTCGTCGACGGTGGCGCCCGGGCGACGGACGTCGAGCTCGGCGTAGACCTGCCGAACCGGACCGAAGAGAACCAGCGCCTGGTCGACGAGATGGCTGCCCAGGTCGAAGAGGAGGCCGCCGGCTTCCTCGGGCCCAGGGAGCTCGCGCCAACCGCCGGAGAGCTCGGGCCGCCAGCGTTCGAAGCGAGACTCGAACCGAAAGACGCGTCCGAGCGCCTGCTCGGCCACCAGCCTCGAGGCGGTGAGGAAGTCGCCGTCCCAGCGGCGATTCTGAAAGACGGTCAGCACAACGTCGCGCGCGCGGGCAGCGTCCACGAGCTCCCTTGCCTCGGACGCAGCGGCCGCGAGCGGTTTGTCGACGACCACGGCGATTCCGGCGTCGATCGCCGCCCGCGCCAGCGGAACGTGGACCCGATTCGGGGCCGCGACAACGACCAGCTCGAATGCGCCCGGCCGCTCCCAGATCTCATCGGCGGACTCCAGCAACTCCGCGCCCGGGAAGTCACGCCGCGCTCGAGCTCGGCGCTCGGGCTCGCGGGTGACGATCGCGCTCAACTCGAGGCCGTCGACGACCGCGATCAGCGGAGCGTGGAACACGGCTCCCGCTAGGCCGTATCCGACCAGGGCCACGCGAATCGTGCCGGTTGCGGGCCTCATGAGCGCCGATTCTCGCGTTTACCGTCGCCGGGCCGCAGAGCGTGGGCGATTTCAAGGAACCGCGGGCTTCTGTCGATGCAGTTGACGTGTTTGGAATCGTCCCGCTTCAGGTATCCCAGAGAGAAGCCTTGTGCTTGTCCAGTGGCCAGTCCCAATCGTCGCGCGCCGCGGTGGCCTGATTCCGTTCGGCGTGTTCGCGCTCCTCTTCGTCGTCTTCAGCGGCTATTCGGAGCCGTCCGTCCTGCTGCCTCTGGCGCTCTTCGGCGGCATCGGCGGCGTCGTCTCGCTGATCGTCCACGAGCTTGGCCATGTGAGCATCGCGCGGAAACTTTCCGGAGTCAGGCCGGAGAAGGTCGAACTGATGAGCCTTGGCGCCGCAGCACACTTCGAAGGCTCCTACCGAAGCGGCCGCGAGCAGGCGCGGATGGCCCTGGGCGGCCCAGAAGCATCGTTTGCGTTCGCGCTTGCGCTCACCGTACCCGTGCTGCTGTCCGTTCCAGGACCGGTCAAGGTCGGCGCGCTTGCACTTGCGTTGCTCAACATCGCGATCGGGGTTTTGAGCCTTTTGCCTTTCCACCCGCTCGACGGCCACAAGCTGATCGTCGGTCTCGTCTGGTCAGTAGTCGGGTCGGAGGCGAAGGCGAGGCGGATCGTCAAGCGCATCGGAATGTGCCTCGTCTTCTTCGATATCTCGATGGCCGTGCTTCTCCTGGCTGAGAGGCCGGTACTCGGGGCCGCAGTCATCGGCCTGGCAGCGGTCGCATTCGGCCAGAAGCACGTTCTTCGCCGGCTGACCAGCGCCTGACCCGCGGGCTTGCGAGGCCCGACCGCGAGGTTCCCTATGCAACGATCTCGGCGATGGTCGATCCACGCGCACGCAAGCAGGTACTTGGTCGCATCCGGGAGATCTGTCTAACGCTGCCCGAGACCAGTGAGCGCCTAAGCCACGGTGCCCCGACGTTCTTCGTGCGCGGCAAGCGGGCGTTTCTCATGGTGCTGACGGACCACCACGGCGACGGTCGCTTTGCGATCTGGTGTGCAGCGCCCGATGGCGTTCAGCAGCTACTCGAGGAGGCCGACCCGGAGAGGTTCTTCGTGCCGCCTTACGTCGGGCATCGCGGCTGGCTCGGTGTCCGGCTCGATCGCGGCCTGGATTGGAACGAGCTCGCTGGAATCGCCGAGGATGCGTATGCCGAAGTCGCGCCCGCAAAGCTCGTCGCGACGGCTCGCGATCTGGCTTCCGATTCGTAACCACACGACTCGAAAGGTTCGGGGTTTCTCGAAATCGCGGCAAGCCCAGCGAGGTTGTGACGACCAGTGCCGGAATCCGGGCGTCAGGTTCGTAACCGTCGGCATCGTCACCGGTTACGTCGCGCAGCACAATCGGACCCTGATGGCCGAGCTGGAGGTCCTGGCCGAACGGGACGGTTCGAACGCGCTCTCTCTTTACCGGCCGCAGACCAACGGCTTTACGCGCGCCGGATCATCCACCGGCGACGGTCTTTCCGCTTCCTGCGGCAGCCGGCTAGTTCGACGAAACCTGGACGAGAAGCTCGGGCTCCACGTAGGCAAGTGCGGCGCGGTCGAGGACCGCCAGCACCGCCTCTTGCGTCTGCTGCGGATCGTCGTTCCACTCGGCGAGCGATTCCGTCGCGATCAGCCCGGAGAGCGCGTACATCGCGGCCGCAAGGTCGTCGAGGGGTATCTCGCCCCACACCCGGGCCTCCTCCTCGAGTACGGCGACCATCGCACCGAGCAGGGACCAGCTCACGGCGTCCTCGTCCCACGGATCGACCTCGAATCCGTGCGCGTTTCGGGCGTCGGCGCCGCGGCACCATGACTCCGCGATGTGCCGTCGCGTGTCTTGCAGGAGCTGCCGACCCCGCGAGTCCATTACCGGTGCCGTCTCCGCGCGTTCCCGAACATAAACACGCGCCTTGCGACTTTGAGCGAAGCCACCGGAGTAGGATCGACGATGGTGGACGAGCGAGAACGACGGATCGGACAAAACGAAGCGCTCTTCCGCGAGGTCAACGAGCGGATCGAGCGGCTTAGCCAGACGCTGCAGGCGACGGACTCGATCACAATTCTCTGCGAGTGTGGGGACGCGTCCTGTACGGACCAGATCGAGATCTCATTGCCCAAGTACCAGCGGATACGCCAGGATCCGACGCTCTTCTTCGTCCGCCCGGGTCACGAACAGACCGACATCGAGTATGTCGTCGAGCAGGACGAGAGCTACAACGTGGTTCGCAAGACGGATGGCGCCGCGGAGGTGGCCCGCGAGCGCGATCCGCGCGGCGACTAGAACGCGGCGGAAAACCCCGAGCGGTCGCGACTAACGCCGGCGCCAACGGCTTCGGCATCGGCGAGGGCGGCCCATCGTGCCCCCTGCGAGACCGAGACGCGGTCGAAGCGGTAGGCGTAACGGTTACAGGTTGCGCGGCCCGCGGCCCAGCTTTCTGCGGTAGCGACGGCTCGCCAGGAGCCTCTGGTCGTGGGCAGGTATGCGGGCACGCCGACAGCGCGGCCGTTTACGAAGGCGCGCCAGACGTCGCGGCCGGTTTTGACGACCCGAACCCGGTAGCGTCGGCCGAGAACGGCCGGGCCGAGCTCGATGAAGCGGCGCCGCTCGCCACGCGAGACCGCCTCGACGTAGAGCCGAAGCCCCACCCCCGGGAAGGCGGCGACGCCGGCCTGGAGCCACTCGCTCGCACCGCCTGGACCCTCGTGGATGCCGCCGACGCCGACCCAGGCGGCCGCGTGCCCGGTCTGGACGGAAGGCATGCGTAGCGCCCCGATCGTGGCGGCGACGCCGTCGACCCCCGCCCGACTCGCGTAGCCCGCATAGCTGTATCCGTGGGCGCACGGGCGAACGCTCGCCTGCGACGTCGACGCCAACGACGGCGCGACGATCAACGAGGCGACGACGACCAGCGCCGCTACCGCGACTGCCCTTCCTGTCAGCGAACTCCCCTCCTCCCAAAACAAACGGTACGACAGTTGGGTGGGTTACGGCAAGTCGCCGACCGGTTCGGCGTAGCGGACTCGCGTGGCCACATAGGTGGCGAGGCAGATGCAAGCTAGGAGCAAATAAGGAACCGAGTCTCCCGCGACGCCCGCCAGGGCTCCGCCCACGGCGGGACCGATCAGCGCGCCGATCCCCCAGCAGGCATTCATCAGGCCGAAGGCGAGACCCTGCGCCACGCCTGCCCGCTCGGCGCCGTGCGAGATCAGCGCCAGAGCGGGTGTATAGAAGGCGCCGTAGGCGACACCGGCGGCGAGGACGAGCGGCGCGATTAGCGCCGGCTGCGTCGTTGCGGCTAGGGCGACCGAGACAGCGACCGAGCCAATCAGCGCAGCGCGCACCGGCCGCAGCCGGCCATAACGGTCGGTCAGTCGGCCGAGCATCGGGTTCAAGACCGTCTCGAGTGCCGTCGTGGCGACGAAGAGCGCGCCGATCGCGATCGTCCCCCAGCCGTGTCGATTGAGCTGGAGCGGGACGAGGACGATCAGAACGCCGAAGAGCAGGGCGGGAAGCGTGACCAGCCACAGTCCCGCCAGGAGCGGCCGTTCCCGCAAGGCAAGCAGCCCGGCCCGCAGCGCCTGCCGCTCCCGCGGCACTCCCGGGGTCGTCGCGGCCCAGCCGACAAGCACTGCGCCGACGACGGTGACTCCGAGAAAGGCTGTGCGTGTGCCGACGACGCCTGCGAGCGCGCCGAGCACCGGGCCGAGCAGGGCGCCGAAGACGGCAGCGCCCATTGCCGTGCCGAGCAGCTCGCCGCGGCGCTCCCGCGGCGTCGAGCCGATCACCCAGGCCAGGCCGCCGGCCCACGAGAACGCGCTGCCGATTCCCTGGAAGAGGCGCGAAGCCCCCAGCGCCGGGACATCTCCGGCCAGCGCAAAGCCGAGGCTCGCGACCGTCATCAGCGTCAGGCCGACGAGGACGGTGCGTTTCGGGCCGAACCGCGTCGTGGCGAGCCCCGCGGGGACGGCGCCGAGCAGAGTCCCGGCGGCATATGTCGAGATGAAGACGCCTGCGCCTGCCTTCGACAGGTCGTACTTGTCCGCGAAATGGGGGAGCAACGGCGTCAGCGCCGTGAAGAACAGCGTGTCCACGGCGACGACCACGCTCACGAGCACGAGCAAGCGGCGCACAGCGCCGACGCTACCAACGCGGAGTTGCGTTACGGTGCCGCCCTATGAGCACCGCGACGATGCAAACAAACCATGGCCCGATCGAGCTCGAGTTCTTCGACGAGGACGCGCCGAAGACAGTCGAGAACTTTCGGAAGCTCGCGGCCGACGGCTTCTACGACGGCGTCATCTTCCACCGGGTGATCAAGGACTTCATGATCCAGGGCGGAGACCCGACCGGCACGGGGACGGGCGGGCCTGGCTATCAGTTCGAGGACGAGTTCAACGACCACAAGGTCGAGCGCGGAGCGCTGGCGATGGCCAACGCAGGCCCGAACACGAACGGCAGCCAGTTCTTCATCGTCACCGCCGATGCGGCCCCCTGGCTGGACGGCAAGCACACAGTCTTTGGACGCGTGACTGCCGGCATGGACACGGTGGACGCAATCGAAGCCACGGACACGGACGCGGCCGACAAGCCCAGTGCCGACGTGGTGATCGAACGCCTCGAACTAGTGGCCTGACCGGCAACGTCCGCCGGCTCCCTGGCCCGCGATCACGCTGCGCCAGAGCCCACGCTCGCCCTTGTCAAGGCTGCCAGCCTTGCCTGCGGACGACCGCGGCCTCTGGCTTGGTGCTCGCGACCCAGGAAGTCGGCAACGTCACCGGCCAGGCCACTGCCGCGTAAAGCGTTCGTAACTCCTTCGTAACACTCCACACGAGCCGCTAACACCGGCGACGGGTTTCCGTCTAACTGTTCTCGGAAAGGTCAACAGACCAGGGCGCGCCCTATGTGCCGCAGCGCAGGCCGTGCCCGCCGCCGCCACTTCGACGTCTACGAACCCAGGGGGTCTCACACGTGCCTGTAAGCAAACGCTGGTTGTTGCTGTTAATGAGCGCGTTCGCGCTAACCGCCGGAGTGGCGCGGGGTGGCCTGCCGCTCTCGGGGTCGAAGGTTCTCGAGCGCGCCGCCGGGCATGGACGGCTGGGGCAAAAGCAGAAGCACGTGAACCCAAGGCTCATTCACCGTTACCGCGCAGCGACATGGCATTGGCAGGCGCTGATGGGTGCGGTCAGAACGCATCGTCCGATCAGGCCCAGCACAAGGAAGGTCCTGCGCTTCTGGGTCGGCGCCGCCGGCCGTGCCTACATCAGGGCGATTCATCCGCCGCACAAGGGTGCCTGGCTCTGCATTCACCGCTACGAAGGTTCCTGGCGCGACTCCGGCGATCCGTACTGGGGCGGGCTACAGATGGACCGTGGCTTCATGTCCGGCTACGCGCCGCGCTACCTGCTCCGCCGAGGTTTGGCCGACCGTTGGTCGCCTCTCGAGCAGATGTGGGTCGCGGAACGCGCCTACCGCACCGGGCGTGGGTTCTATGCGTGGCCTAACACGGCGCGGTTTTGTGGATTGATTTGAGCGTTTTAGGTGAAAATAGGTTGATGCCCGACGAGCAGATTCGCGCGTTGCTGGAGAAGGGGGATGAGTTGGGTTGCCTCAACCTCTCACAGTTCAGCGAGTTCGTGCAGGAACACGAGCTCGACGACGAGCGGCTGGCCCACCTCTACGAGGAGCTAGAGGCCCGCGGCATCGACCTCACCGACGATTGCGCGCGCGTCGAGAGCGAGCCGACCTTCGTCAACGGCGACCTCGCCGTCGCGACGACCGACGCGCTCCAGCTTTTCTTGAACGAGGCGGCGAAGTGGCCACTTCTGACCGCCGAGGAAGAGGTCGAGCTCGCAAAGCGGATCGAGCGCGGCGAGCACGAGGCAAAGGAGCGCATGATCAACTCGAACCTGCGCCTCGTCGTCTCGATCGCAAAGCGCTACCAGGGTCACGAGCTGCACCTGCTCGACCTGATCCAGGAAGGGATCATCGGCCTGATCCGCGCCGTCGAGAAGTTCGACTGGCGCCGCGGCTTCAAGTTCTCGACCTATGCGACCTGGTGGATCCGCCAGGCGGTTCAGCGCGGCGTCGCGAACAAGTCGCGGACGATCAGGATTCCCGTCCACATCGTCGAGCGCGAGCAGAAGATGGCCCGGGCGGAGCGCGAGCTGGCGACGCAGCTCGGACGCGCGCCGACCGAGCATGAGGTTGCGAAGAGGGCGAAGCTGCCGTTGAAGCAGGTGCGCGAGGTACGACAGGTGGCTCGTGCGGTCACGAGCCTCGACAAGCCGATCGGGTCCGAGAACGAGGGCTCGTTCGGCGAGCTGGTCGCGGCCGACCAGGAGACGCCCGAGGAGGAGGTCACCTACAGCCTCCAGGAGAAGGCGTTGCGTCGGGCCGTTGAAGAGCTGCCGGAGCGCGAGCGGGAGGTTGTCAAGCTCCGCTACGGCCTGAACGGCGACAGCGACCCGAAGTCACTCGAGGCGATCGGCCGCGCGTTGGGTGTCAGCCGCGAGCGCGTGCGCCAGATCGAGGCCGATGCGCTCGAGCTCCTCGCCGTCCACCGCGAGATCGACGCGGTCTCGGCGGCTTAAAGGGCCCCCTAGGTGCGCGGGGTCTTGACGATCCCGAGCTCCTCGACGAGCGTGAAGAACCCCGGGGGTCGACGACGTCGACCTGATCCTGCTCGCCGGCGATCTGACGACCCACGGCGAGCCCGAGCAGGCGGCCGTGCTCGCCGACGTCTGCGGCTCCCGCGAAGCCCCGCGTGGTGGCCGTGCTCGGCAATCACGACTGGCACGCGAACCGCGTCGGCGAGCTCGATCGAGACGATGCTGGCAACGAGAACGACAGCGGCGAGAAATGCTGCGAGTTGTACTCGGCTCACGGTGGCCTCCTAAGCGTCGGTGAAGACGTTCGGTAGAGGCCATCAGCCGGTGAGGGCGGTTAGAGCGCGAGCCTCATCGCGCCCTTCGAAGACACCTGCGGTCTCCGATCAGGTTGGCCGGTAATACAGGTCGAGGCTGTCGACGCGCCCGGACCAGCGGAGAGTCAGACGCCAGCAGCCAGGAGCCGGCAGGTTGACGATCGAGGGCCCGGGACCACCTGGCACCTTCCGGCTCACGGCCGACCCCACCGGGCTCGAGCCGCTCATGCGCTGAGCGCGGATCCTAAGAGGAGACGCGTCCGGTGTTCGTCGGGCAACCCACAGAATCTTGTTCCTGCGCCCGGCACGGGGCGGCGATCGGAGCGGGTAGCCGAAGAGGGCTGCGACGATTCGTTGTGCTCGTCCCAGCACGTGGGGAAGCCGCGGGTCGCTGAAGCCCCCGCGAGCCCAAGTAGGCAGGGCTCCCATCCGAACCTGGGCGTCGCACGGGCTAGCTGCAACCGGAGCAGAAGAGGTGGCGGGCGCGGCGGCAGCCGCCGTCGCTCCTACCGCCAGAGCCAGAACGGCGAGAGCGCCTCGCACGCGCTTACGTGCCGACGACCTGGACGATCCAGCGGCGGTCGCGCTCGCGGTCGAGCTCGAGGAAGAGCACCCGCTGCCAGGTGCCGAGGCAGAGCTCGCCCTCGCGCACCGGGATCGATTCGCCGGCGGTGCCGAGCAGCATCGCCATGCAGTGCGAGTGGCCGTTGCCGAAATCCATGTCCTCGGGGCAAATGTTCTCGGTGCGCCGGTCCCAGTCGTCGTGTGCGTAGTAGGCGTCGCTCGGAATCAGCCGCTTGAGCATGTTCGCGAAGTCGTCCAGGAAGCCGCTCTCGAACTCGTTGACGCGCACGCAGCACGTCGTGTGCGGGGAGTAGACGCAGGCGATCCCGTCGACGACACCGCTCTCGCGGACGACGTCGATAACTTCCTCGGTGATGTCGCGGACCGACAGTCCGCCACTGGTTCGAAGCTGCGTCTCTTGCTGGAAGACCTTCACCTTTCGCTCACCCTCCTCCGGTTGTCGGCGGCCGCGGATGTGCGGGCAGGGCCTATTTTGCGCATTTCGCGCGAAACTTGGAAATCGAACCGGCTGGAGGGTCTGGTCGAAGGGCGCTCGCACCCCGCGGCACCGACTCCGTTTCGCGAAACCCTCTTAGTAGCCGGTCGAATACGTAGTGGTCGGCTCGGTCGTGCCGGTGTTCTCGTCCATGTGCGTGCCCCCGGTGGAGCTGCTGCCGCCGACCGTCACTTTGCCCTCCATGCCCAGGCCTTTGTGCCCGTCGATCGGGCAGTAGATCTCGTAGGTGCCGGCTTTCGGGAGCGTCACTTTGAGGGTGCCGCTGCTGCCGGGCGAGATCCCGGAGGCGTCCATGTCGACCCCGTTCCCCTCGATCGCGAGCGAATGCGTGATCGTCCCGTCGTTGACGCCCTTGAAGACATAGGTGCCCGGCTTGGTCAGCGAGACGCTGCTCGGGCTGAGCTTGTACTCGGTTTCATGAACGGTGACCGTTTTGATCACGGAGCCGCTCGACGACGACGAGCTCGCCGTCGAAACAGCTTTGCTCGTCGAGCCACCACCGCCGCCGCAGCCGCCGGAAACGGCGGCCACGACGACGACGACGGCACCAAGCAGGGAGTATCGGTGCGTCCTCATGTTCCGGATTACGGATGTTCTCATTGTTCGGTTTTCGGGCTGAAGCCGAGCTCGCGGTTTGCATCAACGGCTGGGGTGGAAAGCGGAGATCGAGCAAACAGTTCTCGAAAGGAGGACAGCCGTGGGAACGAAGATCTATGAGGTGATGACGGAGCGGCCGCGGGCCGTAACGCCGGAGACGCCGGTTCGTGAGGTGGCGCGACTTATGGAGGAGGAAGACGTCGGTTCGCTTCCCGTTGTCGACGAGGGAGCGCGGCTCGTCGGAATAGTCACCGATCGTGACGTAGCGGTTCGCGTCGTCGGGGGCGGCCTTGACCCTGAGGCAACGCGCGTCGGTGAGGTCGCGTCGGCTGATGTGATGACGCTCGGTCCTGACGACGACCTCGACGAAGCGCTCGGGCTGATGGCGCGCGCGAAGGTGCGGCGACTACCGATAGTCGTTCGCGAGAACGAACTGGTCGGGATGCTCGCCCAAGCCGACATCGCACGCACCAGTAAAGAAAAGTCGACCGGCGAGGTGGTCGAGGCGATCTCGCAACCGCCAGGTGGCCCCAGGGTCGCCGGTCCCGACGAGAAAGAACAGCCCCGCCAATAGGGCAGGGTCAGCAAGAAAGGCCGGAGAGAGGCGTGATCGCCTCTCTCCGGGTGACTTCAGGCTTCGATTCGTACTAGCTGGACTGCTTGACCTTGCCCGAGACGCACTTCCCGAACGCGTTCGACTTGTTGGCGTTCGTTCCGTACTTCGCCTTGAAGGCCGCCGGGTCCGCCTGTCGCTCGGTCCAGCATGCTTTCGACGCGTTCACGGTCGCGTGCACCTGAGCAGTGGCAGCCGCCTTTGCGGTGGCCGAGACACACCTGCCGAAGGCGTTCCGGTGGTTCGGGCCGATGCCGTACTTTGCCGCGAATGCGGTGGCGTCGGCCGTGCGCTCGGTCGTGCACTGCGCCGAGGCGTTCGCGCGGTTCTGTGCGTTCTGCCGTGCGAGCTTGGAAACGCACTTGCCGAACGCGTTCGACTTGTCCGCGTTCGTCCCGTAGAGCAGCCTGAACGCTGGTACGCCCATCGCGGTTCGCTCGGTCGAGCATTGCTTGACCGCGGCGGCCGTATCGGCAACAGTCGGCGGCGGGCCGGCAACGGCAAGCGCAGGCAGCGCGAGCAGGCCAGTGACGAGAACGAGGATCAGTTTGCGCATGTGGCTCCTTTCGTCTGTCCTAGCATGTAGGGGCCCACGTAAAGCTGTGTTCGGGCGGTGTAAGCCACGTGTAAAAGCGCTGGCGCAGGTCTTTGAACGAGCGAGCCGCTACCCTCGCGGCGCCGGGCCCGTAGCTCAGCTGGTCAGAGCAGCGGACTCATAATCCGTTGGTCCCTGGTTCGAATCCAGGCGGGCCCACTTCGAAAGCCCCGCTAAGGCGGGGGTTTTCTCTTTGAGAGCCTCGGACGCGGGCAGCCAGCTCAACGTCGAATCCTTGATCCCCAGGCGTGGCTCCCACCGCGAACTACCGTGTTGCCTGTTTGGATAGCGGTCTCGCCCTTGATGTTCTTCCCGTTGCGGTTTTCCGGGCCTGTGGTCTCCGTCCATCCACCGCTCACTCTGGGATAAGCTCGACACCTGTGGCGGTCTTGACCCCGCCGAGAACTCAGACGCCGCCTTTATCCGTGCTTAACGGCGGCGCGCGGCCGACGTCCGGCGTGGAAACGCTTGAGGTGATCAGCCCCGAGCTGGCGCTCGTCGACCCGGAGCTTGCGACTCGTGCGCGGGCATCGCTTCCGACTTACGGCAGCGATGAGCTCGTCGATGCCGAGCAGCCCGCGCCTTACGCCGATGAGATCGCGCCTACGCCTTCGGGCGATGAAGAAACGGTGCTCAGTCCTGAGCTCGCGCTCATCGACCCGGAACTGGCCGATAGGGCGCGCGCACAGCTTGCTGCCGATGGCAAGCAGGCTTCGCCAGCGGCACCTGTACGGCAGCCGGGGCAGCCGTCGCGACTGCTTCGTCCTTCGCGGATGCCTCCGCGCGCCGAGCGAGCGGAGCCAGTCGAACCCACGCGTCGGGTGCGGAGCAGGGGCAGCCTCATCGCGGCGGTGATCGCGCTCGCGGCCGGGCTCGGGGGGGTGGCTGCGATCTGGGCTCAGTACGACGACGGCGGCTCGGGCTCCCGAGGAATGGAGCAGGCCCCGTTTCAGCCGCTGCGCGAGCGCTCGCCTGCGACTGCCACTAGCGAGCGCGGCGAAACGACGACAGCGAGAGCATCGAAGCAAGGCGTGGCCGGTCAGAGATACGGCAGACGCGTGACCCGGTCACGCCGGCTAGGAATAGGCGGCTCCGCTCCACCGAGCGGCGTCCGAACGCAAACTCTCAGGCGGCGGCCGGCCGCTTTCCACGTGCCAGGTGCGCCGAAGGAGCCGCTCGACGAGATCCCCCTGCCGGCCCGCGCCCGCCGCCTCGAGGCCTGGCTGACCCGCGGCCCCGACCCGACCGCCGCCAACCAGCGTCATTGGCTCTACCAGCACGCCTGGATAGTCACCGGCGCGAGGTTTGGCTGGTGGCACGGCGCCGAAGCGCTCCGCATCCTCATCCGCGTCGACCGCCGGGTCGAGTCGCAGTGGAGCGTCGGCTACCGCAGCGAAGCGGCCGCGCGCTTCGCCCTCGCCGCAGTCGAGGCGAGTGCGAAGTGAGGCGACCGGCGGTCGCTAGGGGTCCGGCTCAAGGGCGATTGCATGACCGCGGATGATTGCGACCAAGGAACCGAAACAGGTGCGAGGGCCGGGGCAACCGCCGTAGCGCTGCTCGCGGGATTGCTCCTGAACGCGCTCTCGGCTGGTGGTGGGCCGATCCGGTGGCGGCACTCGTGATTGGCGCCGTGGCAGCGCGCGAGGGCGTCGAAAGCTGGCGCGGGCGATGCCGCGATCTCGTTGCCGATGAAGCCGAGCACGCCTGCGGCCGCCAGCAGCCAGAGGTGAGACAGACTGCGCGGGCGGACACCCAACAAGAGCGAATTGACCTCGCGGCCCGAGAACTAGCTGAGGTCAGTGACCATCTACAGGCTGCGGCAAGGGCGCTGCGTCAGTCGATCTAAAGTCGCTTTTTTGGACCAGCGGGAAGTTGGCCGCTGGTGCCGAAAGGGTCACTCGAGCCGGGGCACGCCTCTCTCCCTGGGTTGGCGGGCCGTCAGCCTGCCGCAGGCATTCGGCGGCCAGTCCCGGCTCACCGGATTACTGCCTTTGTTAGGCGGGGTGTAACGATATCCTCGAGCCGAGCGGTTCCTGACTGACGGCGAGGCGCCTCTGTGCCTTTTTTGGCGGCCAAGGGCGCCTGTGGGATCGCTCGGCTCCTCTCCTTCGAGCCAATGCCGACTGCGATCGGCGTAAGAGCGAGTCGGGCTTCTGCGGTCACTCGACCCGGCCCGGCACCCATCCCTTACTCCCGGGCGGCAGGCCGGTGCGCCCCTCGATCTGCGCCCGTAGCTCCTCGAGGAAGCGGGCGCAGTCGGCGCGCAGGTCCTCGGAGACAAACTCGCCCGGAAGCTCGGACTCAGGCCCAGGCGCGCTTTCAGGCTGTTGCTTAGGGTCCAGAATTCACTTTCCACTACCTGTGGAAACTGTGGGTAACTCGTGTGTAAACCGCAGGCGCTGCGCGCCTCGGGCTCTCAAGCGGCTACGTCGCGGCGCGACTCTACGCGGTTGCGTCAGGCCCGCCAACCCCCCGAACGTTCGGGCAGACCAGACCTACGGGGGGCGCGGTCAAACTCAGCCGTCAGGATGATCTTTGTGAGCCGGGGCGCGGCGCTTGGCCCTTGCGGCTGGCCAAACGCCGGCGGTCGGCGGGGAGAGAGGCCGGTGCCCCGGCTTTACTCATTGTTGGCGGGACGACAAGGCAATATCAAGCGGACCAGCAAGATCACCCCGCAAGGCGTGCAGGCACCGGCCGCGCTGCAGCAGGCTCACGCGAGGGTAGAGGGCCTCAGCTCGGCGAGCGAGCCGAGGGTGACGTCGGCCAGTGCGAGCGCCTCCTCGGCGGGTGGGAAATGCGGGTTCGGAATCGCGACGACGCGCATTCCTGCTGCTTTCCCAGCCCGGATGCCGTTCTC
>Ga0193730_1000214_pt1 | contig 18431 bp, 20 predicted proteins | sample U1a1metaG_FD_144919 | JGI IMG/M metagenome (GOLD analysis project Ga0193730, IMG submission 144919) | Soil microbial communities from a riparian zone of the East river system, Colorado, United States - U1a1 | ecosystem: Environmental > Terrestrial > Soil > Riparian zone | place: USA: East River...
CCCCGGGCTCTCGGAGCGCAATGGCGGGCCGAGAGCCCTTCGAAACCCGGCGAGCGCTCGCTCCGTAGGGATCGGCGCGACCCTCCGTACGAGCCCCGTGACGCGCCCGCTTGCCCTCGGCCTTCGGATTGCCCGGGCCTGCGTGGCCTGGATGGCACGCGCGCGCGGCGTCGCCGCGTTGATCAGCGCGAGCGCCTTGTCCACGTCGTCCTCGCCGACGACGTAGCGGCCGGTCCCGCTCCTGCCAGACGTCCTAAGTGCCTTCGCCGCCTCGACCTCGTCCGGCTTACACGTCGTACGTCGCTCTATCCCGGATGAGCTTCCAAGCGCGGGCGAGGACGAGTTTCAGTGCACCCCGCCTAACGGTTCCTTCAATCGGATGCCCGGGATCTCAGCCAGCCGGCACCGGTGCGCAGACCGCCTGCGGCGAGGCCGGAAGCGGGTGATCGGCGACGGGGCAGACGACCGCTGCCGCGCCGCCGCCGCGGCGCACAGGCTCGGCGGCCGCCTGCAGCTTTCCGTTCAGCAAGATCTCGATGCCGGTGGCCGCACCGATCTCGGGCGTCGGCGTGAAAAGCTGGCCGAAGCGCGACTGCAACTCGGCCCCGTACTGAGAGATGAATGCTGGCTCGGCCACGTTCGTCGGGGTGTTCCGCTGGGACGCCCGGGGGGCCGCGATCGCGTCGGGGAGCGACATAGCGAAGTCGAGCCGGTCGAGCAGGATTTGCAGCACGGTCGTGATGATCATCGAGCTCCCCGGCGTCCCGACGCCGAGGAACGGGCGGCCGTCGTGGAGCACGATCGTCGGCGCCATGCTCGAGCGGGGACGCTTGCCGCCGGCGGGCAGGTTCGGGTCGGGCGCGCCCGGGGAAGCCGGCGCGGGATCGAAGTCCGTGAGCTCGTTGTTGAGCAGAAAGCCGTACCCGGGCACGGTGATCGCGCTGCCCGCGATCTGCTCGATCGTGCTCGTGTAGACGACGACGTTGCCGTACCGGTCGACGACGGTGAGGTGGTTCGTCGACGTCCCCTCGGGACCGGCGGCCGCCGGTGCGGACGAGCTCGCACACGGCAGGAACGGCGGCACGGGGTCGCCCGGCAAGACCGGGGTCGGCAGTGCCGTCGCGCCGATCAGGCAGCGACGCTCGGCGGCGAAGTCCTTGGACAGGAGCCCGTCAAGTGGGACGTCGACAAAGTCGGGATCGCCTACCCAGCGGTTTCGGTCGGCAAAGGCGAGTTTCGACGCTTCGAGGTAACGGTGGAGAGCAAGCGCGCGGTCGGGAGTTGACATGTCGAAGCCCTCGAGGATGTTGAGCGCCTCGCCGACGGTCGAGCCGCCGCTCGAGGGCGGCCCCATCCCATAGACGTCGTAGCCGCGGTAGGTGACGTGAGTCGGCGCGCGCAGCGGCGTCGTGTAGCGCGCCAGGTCAGCTGTCGTCATCACGCCCGACTGGACGGCGAAGCCGAGGCTCGAGTCGGGCGCGACCGGCGGGTTGCGCACGGTGTCGACGAGCGCGGCGCCGATGGGCCCGTCGTAGAGCGCGGACGCCCCAGCGTGCGCGATCAACCGGTAGGTGCGGGCAAGATCGGGATTCCGGAATGTCGAGCCCACCTGCGGCGGCTGCCCGTCCGGAGTCAAGAAGAGGGCGCGCGAGGAGGTGAATGCGTCGAGCCGGGCCAGATTGCTTGCGATCTGGCCGCGAAAGGTGTCGTCGACGGCGAAGCCGCGCTCCGCGACGGCGACCCCAGGCTGTAGCAGCCGCTTGAGCGGCATCGTCCCGAACCGCGAGGCAGCCTCTGCCCAGGTCGCGAGTGTTCCCGGCACGCCGACCGCCATCCCGCTCGTCACGCGCTGCGGGAAGAAGTTGATCGGTTTGCCGGTCGCGGGATCGATGAATGCGTTCTCCGGGAACGTCTGCGGCGCCGTTTCGCGCCCGTCGATCGTGATCACGCGATGTTCGTGCGCGAGGTAAACGACCATGAAGCCGCCGCCCCCGATGCCGGCGACGAACGGCTCCGTCACGCCGAGCACGGCATTCGCGGCGACCGCCGCGTCGACGGCGTTGCCGCCCTCGCGAAGAATCTGGATGCCGGCGCGGGTCGCGTCCGGATCGACGCTTGCGACCGCCCCGCCGGTGCCGACGGCCACCGCCTCCTTCGTCGGCTGCGGCGCGGCCGGGGCCTTAACGCTGCCTGCAACGAGCACGACGAGAGCGACGAGCAGCGAGCCGACGAGACCGATGCGCATGAGGTGTTATTGCCGCTCGTCGCCCTATGCGAAACGCGCCGCCCCGGGACGGTGCACCGCGTGACGGAACCTGGCGATCAGCTTCCCCTTTCGCGAGCCAAAGCGCGGAGCGGCCGCGATTCGTTCCGGCGGTGTCGGGTGGCTGAAGAGGAGAGCGTTTGACGACGAGGAGATAGGCACGGGGCCGCGCGGGGTCACCAAGGCCAGAGGCGCCGATCGCGTCGATCAGCGCGGGCCAGGAAAGGAGCCCCCAGAGGACAAGCTCGACGGCCGTGGCGCGCGTCGGTGGCCGAGCTCGAGCGCGACGGTCTGCGACAACCAGAGCCGGTTCCGCCCCGCGACAAGACGACAGCTCCAGCGACCGGCTTCACGCCGTCCGACCCGAGTTCGCGCCCTGCACAGCCACTGCTAGCCTGGGCTGCTCCGACCGGAACCAACCAGGAAGGAGGTGAGCGCGCTGCTCGCACTCACCGACAACGCGGTTGAGGCCGTGAGAGAAATCGTTTCGTCCTCGGACGAAGCCTCCGAGACGGGCGGTCTGCGGATGGTTGCCGAACGGGCAGGAACACAGGCGAACTTCCAACTCAGCGTCGTTCCTCTGCCCGCTGAGGACGACGAAGTGATCGACGAGCAGGGAGCCCGCGTCTTCCTCGAGCAGGAGGCGGCCTCGCTCCTTGACGACAAGGTTCTCGACGCCAGCGTCGAGCAAGACCAAGTCGCGTTCACGATCGCCGACCAGATCGAGGAATAGCCAGGAGACTTCGCGTGGCGCGGAGAGGTCGCGCACCAGCCGGTTAACCTCTCCGCGTCCACTCCAAGGACGCACCCGGCTGCCAACGCTTCTGCCGATTAACGCATCGAGGAGCCCGTGAGAGTGGAGCGCGGGTTAGAGCGGCCAAGGACGAACCGTGGGAACTCCCGGCTGCCTCCGGGCACGCTCGGCCGAGACGGGCCGGACGCGGGCGACTCCTGCCGTCGTCGGCAGGGCCAAGCACGGCGGCTCGGTCCGCGGGGGCTGCTCGGCTCGGCCTGCCAGCAGATGCTGCAGTCGGCCGAGGACGCACAGCTTGAAGCAAGTTTTTGTATACAGATTGGGCAACCCGGCGAAAACGCCTAGGCGCGAGAAAGCTCCGCCGCAATACCCTGCTAATACGCTGCCTTTACGCCGGGCCACGGCGTTTCCTGGGCGACTCCGGGACCAGCGGCTTGCGCCTTCGAGCCGACGCCATCGGCACAGAAGGTACAGCTTCGGTAAAGGCTTGTTTACCTCCTAGACAACTTGCGTGTTACGTCTAAGCCGAGAAACCTTTGTCGCAACACGCTGCAAATACGCTGCTTCTACGCGAACACCACGGTGTTTCCTAAACCGCGTGCGCAAGTTCGATTCTTGCCGGGGGCATCCGTTCGTTTGCGCAAGATAGCCTCGTTAGCAGGCTCCCCTCACTCAAACGGACCGCCCTAGGCCGCAACAAGCCTGCCGCCAGCCCGCATACTGGCAAACGCTCCTCCACCGCTCAAGAGCGGGCATCCATTTTCAAACGAGTCCTTCGGCGACGGTGACGATCGTGTTGATCAGGTGGTCGCCGGTGCCTGCCTTGGGGACGTAGGCGGAGGCGCCGGCTTGGCCTGCTGTTTCGGCCCGATCGGCGTAGGCGGAGGCGCTGACCAGGATGACGCGGGTGCTGGGGAGAAGTTCGAGGATCTGTTTGGTCGCTTCGACGCCGTCCATGATCGGCATCTCGATGTCCATCGTGACGATGTCGGGTCGCAAGAGCAGTGCATAGCGAAGCGCCTGCTCGCCGTTGGCGGCAGTGGCGACGACCTCGAGCCGTTGGTTCGTTTCAAGCAGCGTCGTCAGTGCGAGGCGGAAGTTGGCGTCGTCATCGACGATGAGCACGCGAAGCTTCCGGCTGGTCACTCGCCGCTCGGACTGTGTCATCCGGCTTAAAGGCTGTGGGTCGCGCGCTGGTCTCGGCTTGCGAGGTCGAGCTCGAACCAGACGAGCCCGCCTTCGCCTGTGCCGTAGCGGTCGGCGAGCGTGCGCAGGAGCTGGAGGCCCCGGCCAGAGGTTTCCGTCGGCTCAGGGCGGCGGCTCGGTTCGAGTCTGATCCCGCTGCCGTGGTCGCGGACCTCGACCCGCAAACAGTCTTTGCTCAGTTCCGCCTCGAGCTCGACCCGGCCGTCGTCATCGGGGGTGCCGTGGCGGACGACGTTGGCGACGAGCTCGCTGACGAGCAGGCTGGCGTTGAAGGCGAGCGATGAGTCGGCCTGCAGCTCTTCAAAAGTGGAAAGCGCCTGGCGGGCGCGCCGCAGCGCGTCAGGTTGCGAGCGGGTGCTGAGGCGGAGTTGGATTTGGGGGGAGAGTGGGTCCATTGGCCCTCTCGGGACGACAACGCCAAAGGGGGGCCGGTTGGTTGCGGGGGCAGCTGCCACGAACCCCCCAGATCGCGCCGCCCAAACGCGCACGTTGGCCGTTTTTACCGAAAGGCGTTCGGACCGTTTGGGCTCCTTTTTGCCTCTTCCCGCGGCCACAATGGGGCGCAAACCCGCTTTCTTCCGCCGTTTTCTATTGTGGCCGAAAACGGCCAAATGGGGCGAAGCATCAGCATCGTCCGGATACAGGCCAGCGAGGAGCTCGTCGAGATGCCCTGTCAGACGGCCAAGCAGCTCCGCGGGCGCCTCCTTGCCGCCGACCTCTACCCGCTCGAGGATTATTTCACTGCGAAGGGGACGAGCGCGCCGGGCCGTTCTCGACCAGGCCGACAAGGAGCCGCTCCTCGTGGTCGTGGGCGCGTGGGTCGATGAGGTGGGTCAGGAGCCGGCCGTTGCGCTGGGTGGGCTCCTCGGTCTCAGGGATGCGCTTCGGGCTGACCTCGCGGATCCGCCGCCGGACTAGACGCTCAGACAAACCACCTGGGAATGGGTTTGACGAAACGATTTTGGGCAAGACGCCCATTGCTCGGGCTCCCGCCGGAGCCCTCCCGAAAACGGGCGACTTTAGATCGACTGACGCAGCGCCCTTGCCGCAGCCTGCAGACGGTCACTGACCTCGGCGAGCTCTCGGGCCGCGAGGTCAATTCGCTCTTGTTGGGTGTCCGCGCGGCTTTGCTGAGTCTCGGCTTGCAGGCGCATCGTTTCAAGCTGGTTCTTCATCTCTTCCACGCCGTGAGTGAGATCAGCCAGTTGGCCGGCGACTCTCGCGATGTCTTCACTGTCAGTCATGCGTCGTCTCCATCGTACGCGGGGGCCGAGCGCGCGACCCGGCCCTGCCAGATTGGACGCCGAAGCCGGCGACTCAGGCTCACGCGCTGAATCGAAGCGAGTCCCGCAAACTCCGACAAGTCCCGGTCGGCAACAAGGACCGTCGTCTTCCTCGGCTATACGGTGGATGGACCTTCCTGGATGAGCCTGTCAGAAACTCGTGGAGACCCCTGTTCGCGCTGTCGATGAAGCGGTCCTATGCCGACTGCGGCTTGCGATCGATGTCGAGGCTGGAGGCGAAGAGGAGCAGTTGGATGGGGTGCTGCGGATGCTCGCCGCGATTGGAGGGAGCGTAGAGTCTGCCCATGACCAGCCTCATGACGAAGATCCGTAAGTGGCTCGGGCTCGGTAAGAAGTCCTAGCCAACCGGGTCGGGCGAAAACGCGGGAGACGGATCCGGGGAGTAGACTGGTTGGACTGGCCCTGCGGCCAGAACCCCGGCCGAAAGCCCGAAGGCCGCCGACGCGCTTCGACGCCGCGAGGCGATGAGCCTAGGCAAACAGAGTTCGACTTGCAGGGCCAGCACTTTGCAGGCACTGCCTGAGCGAAACCGCTTCATCAGGCGTACCTTCCGAGCGTAAGCCTGTCCCGCGTTAATGAACTCCGAAGGAAAACGGTGCCGGCGCAGCTAGTCCTGCTCGGAGCGCTGGCGCTCGTACTCCTTCCCGCCTACATCGCCCCTGTCGTGTTCATTTTCGCTGCAGTGCTCGTGACTCTCGGCTCTGCACTTTTCCTCGACAGCCAGCTTGACTGACCCTGAGACGTTCAAAAACCCCGGCCCAGAGACGCGGGGGCAGGTCGGGGTAGGCACCGGGGTAGGCACCGCACGCGCATTCGCGATCTCGTCCGTCAGGTAGACCCTGGGTGACCATGCGGTTCACGCGGAGAAGGCCCGGCGTTTGCCGGGCCCCTCGATGACGCGAAGTACGGTCGGGCTAAACGAGGGCCGGGACGCGCTCGCTCTGCGCAACGACAACAAGCGGGCCGCGAACCCGACGGTGCGCCAGGATCGCGGCCAGCGTCGGTTTCAGCGTTCCGCGGGAAGAAGACCGGGGAGTATGGGAGGCCGGCTGCGCGGCGACGCGATTTATGCTCAGCCCTAGTGCGACGCGCGCTTACACGCGATCGGCTAAGGGTGCCCCGTTCGCGGCGCACCGCCGCCGTCGCGGCGATCGGACCGCTGATTGTGCTCGCGGGGGTCCTGTGGGCGCTCGCGCAGATGGATCGCCTCCCGCTCCTCGACCCGGATGGGCACGGCTTCTGGTCGCTCGCGGTGGAACCGCCGCTGCTCGTCCTGCTGGCCGGTGTCTTCTTCCACAGGTTCATCGCCTTGGGGCTGATCCGCGACCTCTATGGCTCGGAGGTGGACTAACTGGAACCGCCCTCCGAGCACGTCCACTGGATGTTCGCGACGGGCTTCCTGATCCTCGCCGCCTGTTTGCTTGCGCAGGTGATCGTCGGCGACGATGTCTGGAACCGAAGTGCCTGGCGCCGCTACTTCTTCCCTGGCTTCGGCTTCGTGATGGGGTTGGCGATGTGGGGCGTCGCGGTGCTTGCAAATGGCTCAATAATCCACCTGCTCGCGCACTTCACCTGGGCGCAGGTGATGATGCTCGCGGGCGGCGCGCACCTCGGTCTCGCGCGCGGGAAGCTCCAGCGCCGCTCCTGGCGGTTGACGATGCCGCTCGCGCTCGGAGTTTCGGGCCTTGCCTTCCTCGCTCACGAGCAGCACGGCTGGCTGTACAACCGCTCCGCGCTCGTGCACCACATCTGCGGTTGGACGCTCCTGGTCGGCGCCCTCTTCCCGCTCGGCGCGGCGTTCCGGCCACGCTCGCACTTCTTCCGCCTCGGTTTCGCGGTGACGTTCGTCGTGCTGGCAATCGCGCTGTTTGCGTTGCGCGATAGCGGCCCAGCACTGGGCAACGTCCCTTCGATCGCCCGCGGCGACTCGCGCAGCTGACGCCCGCGGGCGGGAGATGCGCCCCCGCAGTGGCCGTGTGCTACGCCTGATCGCGGCCGAGCGGGCCTTTGCCCGAACTCGACTCGGAGGCATAGAGGGCCGGGTACCCGCCTCTCGATGCCCTCTGTGCGCCCACGAGACTCCTCGCCCATACGTTCAGTTGTACGCCAGTCTGCATGGCGACGGATGGGCTCGTGGACGCCGGCTTCGTGTCCTTGGCGGGCCGCTCGACGACGAGCAGCGCCCGGTGCTCGTCGTCGAGGCCGAGTCCGATGACGCCCCACTTTCACGCTTGACGGCCGAGATGCTCTCGGCCGAAACGCAGCATGGCACTTCGCGCGTGAGCGGCGCGGGAGTCGGGAGCGGCACACGCTCCCTCCTGGCGCAAGGCGGGAGCGCGGCGTGCGAATCAGGAAGCCGGTGAGGAGTAGTCTGGTTTCGTTGATGCAGTCCCCGGACCCCGGGCTCGCCGTCGCGGAGCGGGAGACCGAACGCGCGGAGCGCGCACGGTTCCTCGGCGTCGAGCTTTGGTCGGAAGCGGGTCCTCCCGACGGAGAAGAATTGCGGCGGCTCGTCGCGGATGGCCTTGAGAAAGGGTTTCTGACCAATGACGAGATCGCAGCCGCGCTTGAGGGCGTCGAGCTAACGAGGGAGCAGAGCGAGGACTTCTGCTCCTACCTGGCCGAACGGTCGATCGACCTGCTCGAGGGTGAGCAGCACGAGCAGCCGCCACACGAGCAGCCACCGCTCCTCGAGGACGACGGGAAAGGGACCGCGAAATTGGACTTGAGCGTTGAGCCCTCTCTCGACTCACTCGGCCTGTTCATGCGCGAGATTGGGAAAGTGCCGCTGCTGAGGGTCGACCAGGAGGTCTACCTGGCGAAGCGGGTCGAGCGCGGCGACCTGGCGGCAAAGCGGCAGATGATCGAGGCGAATCTGCGGCTGGTCGTCTCGATCGCGAAGCCGCAACTCGGCCGCGGCCTCTCGTTCCTCGACCTGATCCAGGAAGGCTCGCTCGGGTTGATCCGCGCGGTCGAGAAGTTCGACTATCGCAGGGGCTTCAAGTTCTCGACCTACGCGACTTGGTGGATCCGACAGGCGGTCCAGCGCGCGGTCGCCGATCAAGCGCGGACGATTCGGATCCCGTTGCACATGGTCGAGCGCCTGAAACGGGTCACCTACGTTCAGCGGCAGCTCGTGCAGTTCCTCGGTCGCGAGCCCCGTCCCGACGAGATCGCCGCGGAGCTCGAGCTGACAGCCGAAGAGGTGCGGCAGATCTTGCGGATGGCGCAGTTTCCCATCTCGCTCGAGAAGCCAATCGGCGAAAACGAGGACGGGAAGCTCGGGGACCTTGTCAAGGATGAGTTGGCCGAGTCGCCCTTCGACGTGGCCTTGGTCTCGCTGCGAGGTGAGGACATCGAGCATGCGCTCGCGGCGCTGCCCGAGCGCGAGCGCCAGGTGATCGAGCTTCGGTTCGGCCTCCACGACGATCAGCCGCGAACCCTTGAAGAGGTTGGGCGCACCTTCGGCGTCACCCGTGAACGGATCCGCCAGATCGAGACCACCACGCTCAAGACGCTCGCGTCGCTACCGGAAGCGCAGCGCCTGAGGGACAGCTCCTAAATCCGGCTCGCGAGCATGTTCCACCCCTGCTCGATCGTCATCGAGCGGCCTTCGCTCCATGCCGCGTTCAGCTCGTCGCGATCTGGAGGAAAAAGCACCCAGGGCCCATCGCCCCCTAGGACGGCTCCCCGGCGAGGCCCGGAGGCCAGGTAGCCCAAATCGGCAGCCTCACTCGAAGCGGCGCGCGAGCACCTTGTCGATGATCCCGTACTCCTTCGCCTCCTCCGCGGTCAAGAAGTAGTCGCGCTCCATGTCCGTGGAGACCTTCTCGAGCGGCTGCCCGGTGTGCTCTGCGATGATCTCCTCCATCCGCCGCTTGACCGCGATCGCCTCGCGGGCGTGGATCTCGATGTCGCTCGCCTGCCCCTCGAAGCCGCCCCAGAGCTGGTGGATGAGGATCTTCGCGTTTGGGAGCGCCATCCGCTTGCCGCTCGTGCCGGCGGCCAGCAGCAGCGCTCCTAGCGACATCGCGATCCCGACGCAGGTGGTCGTCACCTGGGGCTTGACGAACTGGATCGTGTCGTAGATGGCGAGCCCCGCGTAGACGGAGCCCCCGGGGCAGTTGATGTAGAGCGAGATGTCCTTGCCGGGGTCCTCGGACTCGAGATGGAGCAGCTCGGCTATCGTCAGGTTCGCGATCTGATCGTCGATCGGCGTCCCCAGGAAGATGATTCGCTCGCCGAGGAGACGCGAGTAGATGTCGAAGGTGCGCTCCCCGTGCACGGTCTGCTCGACCACCATCGGAATCTGCGGGGTTATCGCTGCTCCCTCCTGCCGTGGTTTGCGCGCGCTCGTGCGCGTCTTCCCGCCAGCCAGGCGGCGGTTGGCGCTCACGCTTGCACATGCACGCCCGCGAGCGCGCACGAGGTGCACACGCCTGTGCGTGTCACCGCAACCGAAGCTACGAACACGAGACCGTTGGCGTCAAGCAATTCTTGCTTTCTTCCTCCGGCAGCGGCGCTCCAACAGCGACGGCCTTGCGGACTCCGCCGAGGCGCTCGACGTTTTCCGATGCAGCTTAACGCAGGAGCAACACGGGCTTAACGAAGCCGCAAAGGCAACGGCTTAGTCTCGGGCCGTCCAACGATGCTCGCACGCGAGCATGACTCTCAGGAAGGGATCAGCGAATCGCCTTCCTAGAGCGAAGCGGCCCGGATGCCTGCCCCGGGCCGTTTCGCCGGAGGAGTAATGATCGACGCATGAGCACGCTCGCCGACTCAGGAGCCGTTGCGCTTGAGGCGATCATCGTTGCGTCGATCGTCGTACCCGCGCTGATTCTCGCCGGCGTCTGTTGGATCTTCTACCGGGCGAAGAAGCGCGAAGATGAAGCTACACGTCCGGGCGGCAGAGCCTCGACCGGTACCAAAGCTACGCTCGCGGCCGGTACCGGGGATCGGCATCAGCTGGTAGTGGCAGACGAAGACGCGCAGGTCCGCGCGCGGCCCTCGAAACCCTCCGCGATCCGCCGTAACTGCTCACGGCCGATCTCGCCTCTGCTCGAGGTCGGGCTTGCAACCCGCGCAAGCCCAGACCGCGACGGCCGACGCCCGGGAGGATCACAGCACCCCAACCATGCCGGAGCTAGGCTCGGCCGAGTGGAGGTTGTGTTCGAGGTCGCCAGCGAGCCGTACCCGCTCGACGAGCGGGCGGCGACGCTGATGGCGGAGAACCTGAGGGTGAAGGCGGCGCACGAACCTGGCGCCGAAGGAGCCAGAGGGGCGCGGGCCGTCGCCGACGCGATCGAGCTCCGGCTGATCGAGGACACCGCCGACCCGATCACCCTGGGAGGAGACGAGGCCGAGGCCGTCTTCTACGCGCCGGAGGTCCCGAATGGCGGCAGCGACCGGCTATCGGCGCTCCGCCACGCCGTCAAACGGCTCCACGACGAGCGGATCCGCTAGATGAGCGAGGACGGCTGCCCCCGAGTTTCGAGATCCTCGGCAAGCGCTACGAGATCGGTAAGCGGCTCGTCGAGCTGAACGGCCTGGGCGTGCGCATTCACGCGCGCCGCCCCCGCGCAACCTGCTGCCCGGGAGCGGAGGCAAGTAGCTCCTCGTACAGGGACGCGAAGCGAGGGGCGATCTCCGCCCAGCCGTATCGGCGGCTGTCTGCCTGAGCGCGCCGGCCACGCGCCCGCCGTTCCTCCTGATCGCAAGCGGCCGCGAGGAGCGAGTCGACGAGCGCCTCCTCGTCGTCGGGACGAATAAGCCAGCCCGTCCTTCCGTCGGCGACGATCGCCGCCGGGCCATGCGCCCGGCAGGCGATCACCGGTAGGCCGCAGGCCATCGCCTCGACGAGGACGAGCCCGAACGCCTCGGCGACCGAGGGCAGGACGAGCACGTCGGCTGCGTTCAGCGCCTGCGGCAGCTCCTCGTGCGGGCGCCAGCCGGCGAGGAAGACCTGGCGGTTCCCGATCCTTCGCGCGGTGGCGAGCGGATGCTCCCCCTCCCACTCGCCCGGGTGACCGCCGACGAGTACGAGCGGCGCCGGCCTGCCGAGCCGCTCGACAGCACGCGCGTGGGCGCTGATCAGGAGCGGCAGGCGCTTGACCGCCGTATAGCGACCGACGTAGAGGAAGACCGGGCCGCCGGCCCGGAAGGGCGCGAGCTCCTCGTCACGGTAGGCGATGCTCCCCGGCCGACCGTTCTCGTCCCAGCCGCGCGGCTGCTCGACCAACCAGCGGCGCCAAAACGCGAGCCGCTCGCCTTCCGCGAGCGGTCGCCGCGAGAAGCGCTCAAGCTCGACGCCGCTCGGGAGGCCGCGCAGCTTTGCCCGCTCGAGGCCGAGCAAGAGGGCCGCGTCCGCCTCCGCCCCGGGGGGCACGACCAGCAGGGCGCAGCGCCGCGCCCAGGCTCGCAGCCGCCGGCCCCAATCCCGAGCGTAGCGCCAGCTCGGCGGCGCTCCTGCCTCGATCGTGCGCAGCATCGCGAGCTCGGTCCCGTGCAGCTGGCCCAGCACGGGCAACGCGGGGAAGCCGCGTGCGGCGGCCTCGTTCGCGGGCGTCAGGTGGTGCAGATGGAGCAGGTCGGCGGCGCCCGCCCCGGCGCGGGCGAGCAGCTCAATCCAGGCAGCGACGAGCCGTTCATAGGCGGCATCGTCGACGGCGGCAAAGATGCGATCGGGCGCGTCCGGGCGATCCTCGTAGGAGGGCTGGAAGGGAACTGGCGCAGCCAGTGGCTCTGCAAGCTCGAGCGCGGGCGAGTAGTCGAGCGCGTGGACGTCGATCCCGGCGAAGAAGCTGGCCGCGTGGGTCGGCTCGCCCGGCTGTCCGAGCGAGCCCGTGGCGAGCGTCGGCTGCCAGCCTGCGGCCGGCAGTGCGCGTGCGAGCGAGCGCGTCACTTGTGCCGAGCCGCCACGAGGGAAGAAGAAGAGCACCGAGACGACGAGTCCGCGCGCGTCCGGCCCGCGGCCGCCACGCTCAAGATGGTGCTTCCATCCCGAATTGCCTGCTACCTGCACGGTTGGATTCTCGTCCGTCAGCCGGACGCGGCGGCGCGAACGCGGCTGTCGGTGCCCCCGGGCTCTCGGAGCGCAAATGGCGGGCCGAGAGCCCTTCGAAACCCGGCGAGCGCTCGCTCCGTAGGGATCGGCGCGACCCTCGCCGCGAGCGGCTTTTTCACTATGTCTGAGGGGACTTGTCGCCCCTTGGCGGACGGCGACGCGCTTCCTCGCTCGTGCGGGCCCCCACAGGCCGTTAGCGGCCTCGCGCGCGTGTAAACCGCTAGGAGGAGCCGAGGTCGCCGGCTCGACGTCGCTGTCGGTTCGCAGTTCAGCGGATGCCGACGTCGAGCCTGAAGGCGACGCGCCGATAGACGCCGGCGCGAACGGCGACGCGCCACGGTGTCAGCCCTCGCCCCGCGAGATGGTTCGGCGAGGTGACCGTGTAGGTCCCGGCCGGCATCGTGATCCGATACCGGCCGTCGTCGCCGGTGCGGATACGCGCGGTATGACCGTGTCGCAAGAACACGAGCCAGACGTTCTTGGCCGGTCTCGTGCAGGGCACACCCACCTTGCACACGGGGTAGGCCGGGTCGATCAGCACCACGCCGTGTAGACCGCTGGGCGAGGCGCCACTCGCCACCGCGACCGAGAGGACGAGTGCGAGAGCTATAGCGGTGAAACTCCTCACGATTCTTATCTTCACCTATCGACGCTCCGACAGCGTGCCGGAATCTCACCGAACAGGCCGAGCTCGGGCGACTCCGGGACCAGCGGCTTGCGCCTTCGAGCCGACGCCATCGGCACAGGAGGTACAGCTTCCGTAAAGGCTCGTTTACCTCCTAGACAACTTTCGTGTTACGTCTAAGCCGAGAAACCTTTGTCGCAACACGCTGCAAATACGCTGCTTCTACGCGACACCACGGCGTTTCCTAAACCGCGTGCGCAAGTTCGATTCTTGCCGGGGGCATCTCCTTGGAGCCGTGATTGGGTCGCGCTCATTCATTCTTGCTGGAGCCGCTGGCCCGAGAGGCGGGACGTCACGACGCCCGCCGCCACAAGCGGCGACGCGGGTGTGGGCCGGTTGCTCCCTCACCCAGGGTTCGCGCGGCGGCGGCGAAGTCGGTTTCGTTCAGGCTCATCAATTCCTCGGCGTTTCGATGTTCCAGCGCTTTCTCGGGAGTCACGGCCAGCCGCAGCGCTTGTGCGTTCAGCGCCTGCTCGAAGATCGTCCGCGAATAGCGTGCATTGCCAAAGCCCTCTCCGCGTTCGACGCGACTAAAGATCCGGCGCAGTTCCTCAGCTGCGGCCGTAGTCACGCGGTACTCATTCTGCTGCGCGAACCGCTCGGTAATCGCCACCAGCTCATCGGTGGAGTAGTCCGGAAAGGTCAACTCGCGCGCAAAGCGCGAGCGCAGACCCGGGTTCGAATCGAGGAACTCGTACATCAACCGGGGGTAGCCCGCGACGATGACCACGAGCCGGTGCCGGTGATCCTCCATCCGCTTCAGCAGCGTCTCGACCGCTTCCTGCCCGAAGTCGACGCCTCGCTGCGCAGGCCGTGCGAGCGCGTAGGCCTCGTCGATGAAAAGGACGCCGTCGAGGGCCCGCCGGATGACACGTTCGGTCTTCAGCGCGGTCATGCCAACGAACTCACCGACAAGGCCGGCCCTGTCGACCTCGACCAAGTGGCCCTTCCTGAGCAACCCCATCGAGCGGTACATGTGGGCGAGTAGCCGCGCGATCGTGGTCTTGCCAGTGCCGGGGTTTCCGAGGAAAACGAGGTGCTGGGAGGTCGCCACTTCCGGTAGTCCGCGCTCGAGGCGCTGGCCTTGAACCTGGAGAAACGCGACCAGCGCGCGCACCTGTTCCTTCACGGACTCCAGTCCGACAAGTGAGTCGAGCTCAGCCCACAACTCCTCGAGACTGCGGGAGTCCGGCGGCGGCCGCCGCCAGGCGAGCCGCTCGAGCCAATGGCCCTCGCTGTCCAAGCTCTGCCGCACCTGCTCACGGAGGACACCGGCGCCACGGAGGAGATCATCGAGTGGATTTGCCATTCCAGGGAGACGTTTTACCCACGCCAACCGGAAAGATGCCGTGCCCGAAACTTGGCAAGTTCATCAGCCGTTGTTTTAGAGAGCTCCGACTTCAAGGGGGTTAGGAAATGGGTGACCGAACGCAACGTGTGAAGGGCAAAGCAAACGAAGTGGCCGGCAAGGCCAAGTCTGCCACCGGGCACGAGACCGGCAGCGGCAAGACCAGGGCAAAAGGTGCCGCCCAGACCGGGAAGGGGAAGGCGCAGCAGGCCGCGGGAAAGGCCCGGAGCGGAGCAAAGAAGGCGACCCGGTAGGCACCACCGAAGCCGAGGTACCGAGACCGGCGAGCGTCGGGCTAAGCCGCCCAAGACACCGTGAGACCCTTTCGGAGGGCTCCGTCTTTTTCACACTCGATTTGTCAGGGCGAGACCGACCCACAGAATGTCACCGCCTAGCTTCCAACCGGGCTTGGTGGGAAGATCCTGGGCGTGCCGATCGTCCTGTGAACGGCGGGCGAAGCGAACGAGAGGAGCGACCAATGTCTGACATGAACAGAGTGAAACTCGTGGACGCCGGCCAATTCGACGGACGGGGAGTGTCGACGACAATCGCGCGGACCGAGATCCAGCGCGCGCTCGACTCAGGTGAAGACGCCGAGCTGGTCCTCGATGTCGCTCGCGTAGCGCCAGGCGACGCCGATGTCGAGGCTCACACGCTCGCGCTCGCCTTGGATCGGACTGACCTCGAGAGTCTGCTCCGCGCAGACGACGGCGACGAGATCGGCCTGCTATTCCACGCCGACGAGCTCGAGGCGGTCCTGCCAGGCGACGTCGAGGCACACGGTCTTCGTGAGAAAGCGGCAGTGCTCGCCGTGGTGGCGACCGGAGCTGCCGCGTTCGCCGGCCACGCAGCAGCACAGCCGACGACGGACGTGGGCGGCCGGCCGGCGGCCGCGGCGCAAGGAATGACTGCGCAGCAGATCTGGGCGGCAGCGCCTCCGGCGGTCCGAGCTCAGTACGCCAAGGAGGATGCGGCGCGGGCGGCCCAACTACGCACGCCGGCACCGTTTCATCCGGCCACAAGCGGCGGGGGGCTCGAGATCTCGGCTCCGAGCTCATCCGAGGCGGGGCTCGCAGCTGGAATCGCTTTTCTGATCACAGGCGCCGCCTTCGCCGCCCGGGGGCAAAACCGACGTCCGGTGAAGCCGGCCTAGAGTCGCTGTAACGCCGAAAGGGGCGGCAAACCGCCGCCCCTTTCGTAAATGCCCCCAGGGTTAGCCGGGCACGGTCGCAGGAACCGCGACCTGCGCGAGCTGATTCTTGAGCCGCTCTAGCTCTTCGGTGTGCGCCTGGAGTTCGGCGGCGCTGGCACCGCGCTGCTTCAGGATCTCGCGCACGAGCACAAGGCCTCGGATGTGCAAGAGCAGGTCGTCGATCTCACGCGCGCTCATGCCGCCAGCTCCACCTGGACGAGCTCACCGTCGACGGTCTCTACCTCGGGGGCCACGGGATTCGACTCGATCATTACCGCCGCGACCACAGCGCCGAACGCGGCCACGGCCGCCAGGACGTAGAAGGCGATCCCGAAGCCGTGAGTCAGCGCCGCGCCACCAAGCGGCGTCGCTCCCGCATGCACGTCGACATAGCGGGTTGTGAAGGTAGTCGCGGATCTGCTGCGACGTGTTGATCAGCCCGGAGGCGATTCCCGCGTCAGCCTGGCGAACGCCGGTCAGGCCGCCGATCGAGATCGGCACGAACGCGAGCGCGAGCCCGATCCCGCTGAGCAGGAACGCCGGGAAGAGATCGCTGAAGTAGCTGCCGTGCACGGGCAACCTCGCAAAGAGCACAAGGGCTGCCGCCGTGAACAGGAGTCCAGCGGACAGCACCCCGCGAATTCCAAGGCGGGTCACCAGCGCCTGCGAGACCGCCGAGAAGCTGATGATCGTGAGCGTCAGGGCGATGTAGGCGACTCCCGTCTTGAGCGCGGAGTAATGGAGCACCTGCTGCATGTACAGGGTGAGCAGGAAGAACTGCGCAAAGATCGCGGCGCCCACCAGCAGTCCGGTGACGTTCGAGGCCGTGAGCGTCCGCAGCCGGAAGATCCGCATCGGCAGCAGCGGCGCCTTCGAGCGCAGCTCGATCACGACGAAAGCGACGACCAAGAGCGCCGAGGCCGCAAGGAGGCCGATCGTCTGCGCGGTCACCCAGCCGTGCTGCGTCGCGCGCGTCATCGCATAGACCAGCAGCATCAGGCCGCCCGTGATCGACGCGGCGCCCGCGAAGTCGAAGGTTCGGTGCTGGAGGTCGGCGCGGCTCTCGCGCAGCAGCCACGGGGTGACTCCCAGGACGAGCAGGCCAACCGGAATGTTGATGAAGAAGATCCACGACCAGCTCAGGGCGCTGGTCAGCGCGCCGCCGAGCAACACGCCGGCCGCACCGCCGCTGCCGGAAGCCGCGCCCCAGATACCGAGAGCGAGGTTACGCTCGCGGCCTTCCCGAAAGGTCGTCGTCAGGATCGACAGGGCCGCCGGCGACAGCAACGCCGCGCCGAGTCCCTGCACTGAGCGGAAGGCGATCAGCGAGCTCTCCGACCACGCCAGGCCATCCAGCAGCGAGAAGACGGTAAACAAGGCGAGGCCCGCCATGAACAGGCGCCTCCGGCCCAGCAGGTCGGCCAGCCGGCCGCCGAGGAGGAGGAAGCCGCCAAAGAAGATCGAGTACGCCGTGATCACCCATTGCAGACTCGTCTCCGAAAAGTGGAGATCGGTCTTGATCGACGGCAGCGCGACGTTCACGATCGCGACGTCGAGGACGACCATGAACTGGGCGGCGACGATGACGGCGAGCCCAAGCCAGCGCCTGTTATCGACGGTCTCACCCTGTTCGGCCGTAGCCTGTGCGACAATTTCGTTACTCATTAGTTGCCCTCCCTATCGTTGAACGGTTCCACGATAGCAAGAGCAGACGTTTGAGTGCTACATTTATTTACATGACAACCCAAGTAACTGAAATCACAGCCCCGCCGCCCCGCATCCCCAAGGAGCTGCTGGCCAACACCACCTTCGTGCTCGCGCGTCTCGGCTTCACCTTCAAGACGCGAGCGATCGAGGAGGTGGAGCACGCTGGCTTCAGCCTCTACGACTACAGCGTCCTCGCGATCCTCGGCGAACAGGCACGGGAGACCCAGGCGGCGATTGCCGACGGACTAGGGCTCGACCGAAGTCAGCTCGTGGGGATCCTCGACTCGCTTGAGGACCGCACTCTGATCGAGCGCCAGCGGGACCCGAACGACCGGCGCCGGCACATGGTCAGCCTCACGCCCGAGGGAAGGCGCCAGCTGGTCCGTCTGCGCTCGATCCTCAAGCGCCTGGAGGACGAGTTCCTCGCGCCGCTCGACGCCGAGACTCGCCGGACGTTGCACACGGTGCTGCTGAGGCTCGCGTGTCATCACGACCCGCGCTGCGGACCGGTCGAAGCGAGCCAGGCCTAGCCGGCGAGCTCACGTGTAGGGTCGCCAAATGGCGGTGCAGACCCCCACCCAGCTCGACCGTGAGCGCATTCGCGAGCTGACCGAGCGCGAGGAGAAGGCGCTGAACGAGCGGACGCCGAACTCGCGCGCGATGTACGAGCGGGCGCGAGTCTCACTCGCCGGCGGCGTCGCCTCCTCGTACCAGCTCCGTGAGCCCTGGCCCATTTATCTCGAGCGCGGCGAAGGAGCACGTGTCTGGGACGTCGACGGCAACGAGCTCTTCGACTTTCACAACGGCTTCGGCTCGATGACGCAGGGCCATGCGCACCCGGCGATCACCCAGGCAGTCGAGAGGCGGATTCGGCTCGGCACGCATTTCGCGGCGCCGACCGAGGATGCG
>Ga0193730_1000216_pt1 | contig 18356 bp, 14 predicted proteins | sample U1a1metaG_FD_144919 | JGI IMG/M metagenome (GOLD analysis project Ga0193730, IMG submission 144919) | Soil microbial communities from a riparian zone of the East river system, Colorado, United States - U1a1 | ecosystem: Environmental > Terrestrial > Soil > Riparian zone | place: USA: East River...
GATTCCCTCTCATTGGGAGAGGGTAAGGGTGAGGGACTAGAACTTTTCCCTCGCCCGCGTCTTGGTTTCTTCTCTTATCATCCTGCGCTCGGCAAGGGGCTTGGTTTTCTGGACACCGCCAACCAGGCCCTCACCCCAGCCCTCTCCCAGTGGGAGAGGGAAAACTAAGCGGGAGCTAATTCGTATTCATTACGGCTAGAACGCAAACTTCGGAAAACTCTTAACGTCATCACGATTGCCGCCGCAAACACCAGCGCGCCGCAGGCAACGTGGGCCACCGTTACCGCAATCATCGGGTTAAGTGGCTGCGGATCGTATGGCGACCTCATCCGCGTGATGTACGCCGCCAAACCCAGCCCTAACTGCACAACCAGTAGAACCGCGGCGATTGTCGCCGGTTTCGCCAGCCACGGCTGGCCTCGATAGCGCGCCAGAACCAGCGCGACGGTCGTGCCCAGGACCAACGTCACTACCACCGCTCCGCAAATATGAGCGACCACGAGTGGCGTCGGCAAGTTCTGGTCCCACGTTGCTGAATGTCGCAGCGTCGCACCCAATACCAGCTGCGTGAGAATCACAGCCAAACTGGCGACGCACATTGGCCGGAGCGATGCGCCGTTGTCGGGTTCAGTCGTAAGCGGCTGAGTCTCTAACCAACGTGGCGATGTAAACACCGCCAGGCTAACCGTAATGAGAAAGAACAACTGCGCCAGGGTCGCATGCGCGGCTGAAACCGCGAGAGGCAGATTCAGCTTTACCGTCAATCCGCCCAGCAGTCCCTGGGCCACAACCGCACCCAAAGCGCACCATCCAAGACGTTTGACCCAGACCCGACGCTCGCGAAGTTGAATGTAAATCGCCAGAGCGATCGTCAGCAGTCCGACAGCCGTCGCCACCATGCGGTGCCCGTGTTCCCAAAACAGATTGCCGACCATCTTGGGGAACACTTGCCCGTTCGAGAGTGGCCAATCTGAGGTCGCCAGCCCGGCATCATGGCTGGTCACATTGGCGCCGGCAATGATGAGAAAGAACGTCGCGCACGCCACAGACACGGCGAAGCGATGAACACCCTTGGACATAAAAGCATTTCGAATTGCGGATTTGCGACCGCGGATTTTAAGGCCTTCGGAAGTCTTTCAATCCGCAATCCGCAATCCGAACTTCGCAATCGATCAGTGCTTACCCAGCATCGGAAACTCGATCGCCGGCAACATCGGCAGAGAGCCCGGCTCACCCATGGCCGTCGCGCCGAACGAGAAGTCAGCTTTCGCGGCGCCACTTGCCGGGACGGTGACGTCCATCTTTTGTTCGGTGCCCTTGGCGCCGCCTTCATGCCAGGCGATGACAGTGTACTTGCCCGGCGGAACTCCCTTAATCGTAAAGCTGCCGTCCTCTGCACTCACCGCGAAGAGCGGGTGCTTCAGAACGCCGATATAGGACTTCATCCAGGGGTGCTGATTACACTTAACCGCCACCATAGTCTCAGCGTGCGTCAGCTTGTGCTGTAGCGCCGCAGCACCACTGGCCTGTGATTGGTTCCAGTCAGGATTCAGGCCCTGCGGAAAGTGAACATTGTGCGTGGTGGCATCGCTGTTGGTAATACTGATGGGTTCATTCACTACCACACCCAACACGTGCGGCTTATAGTGACATCCATTTTGATCCAGGGTCGCAGTTGACGGCGAGTTTGACCACGTCGAATAGTCTCCAACCTTCGTGTTGTCGGCCAGCGTTCCATCCTTAACGTAGACGAACGTGTTGGCAAGCTTACCGTCCTTAATGACCCAATCTTCGGTGGTGAGATTTGGACTCTTTGAAGCGCAAACCGAATCCGCGGACGTGTCGATCTTCTTGGCCTCCGGGGCCGCGCCATTGAAAGTGACCACTCCGGAGATCGTGCCTTCCTTACCAGTGGCTTTGTAGGTCTTGCCGGTTTCGTTCCCGCTTGTATCATCTTCGGTCTTGTTTCCGCAGGACGATGCGAGCGACAGCAAACTGGCGATAGCAATCAATCCCAGCCACAATCGTGCTTTTTTACTCAACATGTATTGAGTTCCTCCAAACTTAAAATAACCTTCTGAATTTGAAATCAAGCATACCTTAGTTGCCGCGGCAACGGGTAGCTATGACGCTAAATCAATTCTTAACGAAGTGATGGTTGCGACGCGATCGATGATTACTCAGGCGATCGCGCGCGCTATTTCCTCGATAACTACTTAACTGTTCCCTGCTATTCGATTTTCTATTATTACGCCCCGTCTTCTGGGCGGCCGGCGCTGTCGTCGCGGGCGCTTTCGCAGGCGCGGGTGAAGCAGACAACAGCTTCCTCTGCTCATCCGGCGTCATCATGAACATGTACCTGACCAGTAGCCGCGCATGATCGTCATGATAGTTCGCCACATCTGACGGCGGATTCGGCAGATTCACCACCCAATGGTCCTGGTCCTTCTTGAATAGACTGCTCGGCATCGCGGTGCCGGGCGCAATCTGCGCGGGATCGAGCAACCAACGGAAGGTCCAATCGGGCTTCAAACGCTGCGACGCCAGCAGGAAGTTTGGCGCGATGGCCTTCGCATCATGGGTCGGCTCGCCGGTGATGTGACACTTCAAGCAAGGTGTACCGGAAACGAAGATGTTGCGCGCGATCGACTTCTCAGACTCGGTTAAAGGAACCATCGGCTCCTTAATATATGGATCGTTCTGCGATGATACCGCCATGAAGAAACGGACCAACATGCGCAATTCATTCGGCGAAAAGTTGAACGTCGGCATGTGTACCTGGATATAAGGCCTTATGCCGTTGCGGTTCGCGCCCCATTGCGGTTGCAAACGGCCGTTGCTTTGATCGTTTGCGTTTGACGCAGCGGCAGCAGGCTTCGCCGCAGGCGAAGCACTCGCGCTCGGCGACGACTTGGGCGCGGCCGCAGTTGACGACGGCGTCGCAGGCTTCTCGCCCGTCTGCATCAATGATGGATCTTTCAGGAACCGCATGAGCCAATCAGGATCGACGCGCGCGCCTTCGCTCGTCAGCATCGGCGGGAGAAACTCTTTCTGATTTGCATAGAACGGCAATGCGCTCAAGACGCTGCCGGTCGTCATGGCCGGGTCGCCCGTGTTTGCAAAGACCGTGATGCGTTGACCCGGTTGCAACACGTGACAGCCCATGCAGTTGTACTTCTTGACGATCCACCAGCCGTTCTGAATATCCTGACGCCGCGAATCCTGCGGGTTATAGAACAGAGACGACGGAACATTCGCGCCTTCTGGTCCCAGACTACCGAGCAAGAGCGTCGTTAAACTCGTGCGCCATTCCTCAGTCAGGTAAGGCTTGGGCATGCGCAGACGATCCTTCGGCTCAAGGTATTGCGACTTCCCGCGATCGTAGATCGAAGGATCGGTCAGCTTGTGTTCGAAGAAGCCGCGGTGGTTGTACCATTCCTGTTCTTTGTCCTGCGGATGAATCTTGAGCGGATCGCGGCCGTACTCGGCGTCCTGAGTTAACAGAGCAAAGTCGAGACGCTCGAGCGGCGTGGCGCCTTCAGTCGTCAACTCCTTGCCGATGCGCTGCTCTTCTTCGAACCCTTTAATCTCATGACAACCCGCACAACCGTACTGCTTGATCTCGGCCTTCCCTTCCTCAGCCAACTTGGGATCGTCCATGTAGGAAACATCATCGGAAGTCTGGGGCGCCGAAAGCGAGAACAAGTACGAAGCGACGTCGCGCGCGTCCTGCTCGGACAGACGCAGGTTCGGCATGACCGTCATGTTCTGCACCTGCAGTTCTGCGCCGTCGTTCGGACAAGTGGAATGCAGTTCGGTATCAAAGAGATATGGCAGGCCGTGCTTGGAATAATCTTCCGGCGTCAGGTCGCGATGCTCTTTCGGACAGTAAGGCGCCCAGCGCTCGCGCGGGTTATAGATCCAGCGCACGATGTAATCATAGTTGGCCTTTTCACCGACACGCGTAAGGTTGGCTGCAAAAGCGCCGCCAATCTTCTGGTCTTCTTCGCCGATGGAATGGCAGGCAAGACAGCCGCGCGATTCGAATAAATCCTTGCCGTGACTCTTGTCGCCTTGCGCTTGTGCCGGCGCTTTGCCGTCAAAGCCGTTTTGCCACAGATAAGCAGCCACCGCCTTCAGATCGTCGTCGCCGTCTTCATCGACCTTGAAACGCCAGAACGTTGGCATCTTCGTGCCGGGACGAAATGCCTGGGGATCCTTAAGCCAAACCGGGATCCATTCCTTGCGTAGCTTGAGCCGCACGTCTTTCAGATTTGGGCCGACCTTCTTCTGGTCCTGTTGCAGAAAGCGCGTCTGCAAATTCAGCTCGTCGATGCGCGCCGCAAGCTGGCTGTTCTGCACACGGAGCGAATCAGCATGGGCCAGAAGTCTTTGTACTTCAGCGTCATCACTGGCGTTCGCGCTGTTGTCCGTGTCCAATTTCGCTTGTCGTTCGTTCGCGGAAATTTGATCCTGCAGCTGCGAGACCTGTTGTCGCGCATTTGACAGTGCATCGGCTTCGCGATCGAAGGACTCCATGCGATGACAGCCGACACAGCCGCGTTGATAGAAGAGATCCTTGCCGAGATTCAACGTGTCCGCGCCCTGCGTGACGCGATCGTTGGCGTGGCACATCTGGCATCCCGCTTCGGTATTCTCTTTATGAAACATCGGATGCAACCAGAATGGATTTTCGCCGTGCGCCTTCACCGCGCTGGTCGTGGCCCGGCCGTTGCCGCCATGACAAGCCGAGCAACCAAACTTCTCAGGGTTATGAATTTGCAGCAGTTCTTTGCGGGGGTGGCTGACAAAGGCGGCGGACAATTCGTCAGGTTTCTTACCGGGGCCATTAGGAGCGACGTCAGAAGCTTTGATGGTGAGCGGCTCGCGCGTGCCCAGGTGACAAATCTCGCAACGATCGACAACACCGAATTCGTTGACGTTGATTTGATGGCCGAGAATCGTGTAGTCGAACGAGTTCTGGTTCTTCCGAATCAGATCGTCAATATTCTTTTGTGGCAGCAGGCTGACGTGATTTTTCAGATACTCATCACGTCTCTTCGCAAGTTCGGTGGGCTCCTTGAGCAGTTCGGCCTTCTCACCCAGGGCCTTCGCCTTCTCGTCGCGGAGATCATTAAAGGTCTCCTCGAGCTGCGCATAATTCATCTTCTGGCGCGCGAGCTTGCCATTATCGTCTGGTAATTCGAGGCTGACCTGTTCCTTTTTCTTTGAGTCCAGCTGGCTCTTGTAATAACTCTCCCACATACTGCCTTTGCGAGAGGTTTCCAGCTTGAAAGTGATCACGACGATGCGCCCGCGCTGGTTCTGAAAAGGATCAGTTACGGCGTCGAGCTTTGCCTGGATCGCGGCGACCTGCTTGTCTTTGTCGGCGATGTCGGCTTTGACCGTGTCGAGAGAAGCGTTCGCTTCGTCGGCTAACTGCTGGTACTCAGGAGTCTCTTTTACTTCCGCTTCGGACTTGCCGGCGTCCTTGCGAATGCTTTTCAGGTAAGCGGTGTAGCGACGGACAAATTCCTGCTGCATGCCCCGCCACGGACGCTGGCCAAACCCTTCGTCATAGAGAGCCCAGAGCGTACAGACCATCAACAGCACGGTGGAAATCAAAATGAACGCGCTGGTCGAGCGACTGGCGATCGGATCGCGTTGCGGTTCCGATTCTTTCTTCACCAACGATTCGATCGGTTCCTGAGATTCGGCCACAGTTATGATTCCCTGTTCGACAAACTTCAGTTTGTCGTGCTCGTAAGAAACTTGTTATCAAGAACAACGACAAACTGAAGCTTGTCGGACATTAGACGTTGAACCACGGAGTAACCCAAACATATTTGATCGTAAATACAAGGCGTAAGAAAAGCTTTACCGGCATCGCGAGCAGCACGCTGACCGCAAAGAATTGAAACGTGACATATTGAAGCATGCTGGTGTTCGCCAGCAGTTTCAGCTCGAATGGATCTGGAATCTTCGCCCACGCGATAAATTTTTTCGGCGATAGCAGATAGCTGAACCGAAATGGCCCACGCTTCATCAACCAATGAAAGAACAGGGCCCCAACGAGGTAGAACGTGCCGACGACAATTGCGCCGAACACCATCTTCGCCACCCAGTTTGTCTGTAAGAATCCAAAGCCCGGAATTCCCGCAACGATCTCATGTAGATCGCGGTTGCGATCGAACACGACGGTGTTATGGTCCCAGGTCTCGCCGGGCCAGAACCAAATCCAGCCCGGTCCCCGAATGAATGTGCCGATGAAAATCAGCAAAATCCACATCAGGAACCCCCAGTTGAACATGTTCAGTGCGAACCGTCTCTGCCTTAGGGTGTAATAGCCGTTACCCAGTGGATTCGAATCGACATAGGGAAAGACCATCAACCCAATCATGATGATCGAAGGCATTACGACACCCGCGATCCAGGGATCGAAATAGACCAGCATCTCCTGAAGCCCCAGGAAATACCACGGCGCCTTTGACGGGTTCATCGTCAGGTTTGGATTGGCCGGCTCTTCCAACGGTGCGTTTAGCGCGATTGACCACACATACAAAACGACCGTCACGATGACGGCCGCCAAAAACTCAACGCGCACTAGATAGGGCCAGACATGAAGCTCTTTAGCCCAGCCCGGACGCCATGGCTCAGCTTTGCGATGATGAGACTTTGCGAGTTGCTTGTCGCCTTCCAGATTGACGATCAAATTGTCATTCGCGCGCGCCTGCTTAATTCCCAGCCAGGTAAAAAACGGGACCAGAAACAGCATCGCGACGATGGGCACGTTGTCAGCCGCCGAAACGATTTTCCAGATCTGGTGCCAATCCTGGACTGAATAGACAAAAAGACCCAGCAGCACAATCACCACCGCCAGGCCGATGTATCGGTTCCGGCGAGAATTAGCGTGCGGTTGTCGCTCGACGATTGCGCTCATTTCTTTTTCAACACCTTCATTTCCGACTCGAGCATCACCGGTGCGGGCCCGGAGATTCCGCCGTCTTTTCTGATGCGCCAGAAATGCACCGCCATAAAGATCGAAGCCACCAGCGGAATGCCGATGCAGTGCCAGATATAGGCGCGCAGCAAGGCATTCGCATCAACGATCGATCCCCCGAGCAAACCAAAGCGCACGTCGTTGTACGGCGTCAGCCCCAGCTTCGCACCGAAAGGGCCTTCATTACCCAGCATCGGCGTCGCGCGCGCCATGTTGGTGCCGACGGTTACGGCCCAAAAGCCAAGTTGATCGTCCGGCAGCAGATATCCCGTAAACGAAAGCAGCAACGTCAGCACCAGCAGCACCACGCCGACGCACCAATTAAATTCGCGCGGCCTCTTGTACGAGCCTGTCAGCACCACTCGGAACATGTGCAGCCAGGTCGTAATCACCATTAAGTGCGCCGCCCAGCGATGCATGTTGCGCAGCAGCTTTCCAAATGGCACGTCGTGCTCTAGATAAAGAATGTCGCGGAACGCAACGATCTTTGACGGGTGGTAATAGAACATCAGCAACACACCCGTGAAGGTCAGTACAATGAAAAGATAGAATGTGATCCCGCCCATTCCCCACGTGTATTGATAGCGCGTCGCATCGCGATTGATCTTTGCCGGATGCAGGTGAAGAAAGACGTTGGATAGAATTGCGAGCGAACGATTGCGTGGATCGGATCGTTCGTGAGACACGCGAAAGATCGATTTCCAAACCTGGGTCTGCTGCGGGTCCTTATAATCTTTGGCCTCTTCCAGCGCGCGATCCTTCAGCGACATCGCCGTGTCTTTCGCTCGCTCGACCAGCCCGACGTTTGTCTTTTCGCCGGTTAGTTCCTTCGTTTCTTTTGGATCTTTTGTTTCAGCCATCTGTTACCCGCCCGCGACCGCAGGTGGTATTGACCCTTAAAGCGGAATGTATGCCCCGGGATCGTTGAATTCATTCTTCTCGCCCTTTGGCCATTTATAGAGGGTGCTTACGTCCACAACGATCTGACCTTCGGCGTCCAGCTCAACGTGCGCGCGATCCATAGGCCGCGGCGCCGGCCCCTCGAAGTTAACGCCTTCGTTGTCATATCCGCTGCCATGGCACGGACATTTGAATTTGTTCTCGCTCGGCTTCCAGTCCGGTGTGCAACCCAAATGCGTGCAGCGAGCGTAGATGACGAACAATCGATCGGACGTCTTATCCACCCAGATGCGATACATCTGCTGGTATTTTGTATCGACTCCGAGGGCGTAATCGCCGGGAAAACCAACCTTAAACTTGCTGGAAGGTTCGAAGATTGCTCGAGGCAGGAAGAACCGCACGAACATCAGGAAGCACGTCGTCAGAAATCCGACGACGCTCGCCCAAACGATTCGGCGCCGAATTTTGTTGACGGGCGGATCAGGGGTCGACTCGACAATAACTGCCGGCGGTTTGCCGGCCGGCTTAGCGGGAACCTTAGGCGCAGATGGCGCTGCGGGACTCGCCGGTGGCGGGGCGCTTGCTGAACTCTTTGGGTCCAAGCTGCTATCCACTCGATAACCTCCGCGTGATCTGAATCACATCGTCGATCACTCACACTTCAACGCCGGGAAGTTGCAACAGCCTATACAATTCCCCGCGACACAGGGATTGATGTCTCTGTGAAAACCGATTCAGTCTTGTTCACTAGAAGTGCGGTTGCAAATAAAAATAAAATGTCTGACAGAAGGCTCTTTATACAACTTTCACGTTCAGGTTTGCAAGAGCATAGTTAACAAATCACGTTAAGTCTCTAACGACGGTTTGGATAATCGGGAGAAGTTCATGCGAGAAAAGTTGCGAGTTGTTCTTTATACGAAACCTGACTGCGGCCTGTGTAATGAAATGAAAGCGGCTATGAACAGCGCCGGCTGCGACGAATTATATACGCTCGAAGAAGTTGATATTGAACAAGACCCGGGAACATTCGAGTTGTATCGTTACGAGATTCCGGTCTTGTGTATCAATGGCGTCGAAGCCTTTCGTCATCAACTAGCTGCTGACGACTTTAAGGCTTACGTGACTTCCCTGTTCGTGAGTTCTTAAGAAATCTGCAGGTTCAGGCTCTTTCGCGCTTCGTCAATCGCCTGATAAAGGCGGTCGCGTTCAAGTTGATCAGTCGAACTGCGATAGCTCGCGATCAGCTCCTTCAAGGTTGCCAGTCCCTTATATAAGCCGGCGCTTTCGATTGGAGGTGTCAGGTAGGAAATCAGCTGGGCATAAGAGCGTCGCTTGGCAATCGTGCCTTCGGAAGGGTTGTTGACGCTGTAAATATAAATGTTCGGCAGGTCGCCAATCAGACGATCCGGCCAGCATTCATTTGATAATCCGACTTGCTTGCCCGGCATGAATTCCATTGCACCGTGCGTACCGACGTGGACAACCGCATCTGCTTCCAAAACTTTTTCGAGATAAGTGTAAAAAGCCGCAAAGCCATGATGAGGCGAGCCACCCCGGGACATTAGCAAGCGCATCGGATCATCCTCGAAGCCAAAGGTCGGCTGCACTCCGATAAAAATGTTCCCGAGCTGGATTCCCTGAATCAATAATTCGCCGCCCTCTGAATTAATCTTGCCGGGTGCGGTGCCCCACTCCTTTTCGATCTCATCGACGAACGGACAAAGTTTTCGGTATTCGTCGACACTCATCCGGTAAGCGACGTTCGCTATCGAGTTAGATGTTTCCGAATTACCAGCCAGCAACATCTCGCGCAACTCACCGACGCTCTCTGGCATATCGACGTGATATCCGTCGGACCTCAGTTGAGCAAGAATGTCGAACAAGCTCGCGAACACATCGAGGTCCGCGGCCGTGCCGATGTTTCCTTTAGTCGGCGGGAAGCAGTAAATCAGCAGCGCAAGTTTCAATTGAGCGCGGCTGGCGATCTGCAGATGGTTCCAACGCTTCAATCGCCGGGCAATGCGCTGGCACCGGTCTGCCAATGGCGCCGGCTCAACGGCGGCGGCGGAAATGCCACCGAAGACAAAGGGCTCAGTGCCGCCATCGATCTCAGGAATGGCGACTTGCATTCCGGTCTGCACCGGATTCAAGCCGGTAAAAGATTCGCGCCATGACTCAATCGTCTGCGTGTCGAGACTAACCAGCGAACGATAAGGAATGTTCAAGACGCGCAAGTATTCCGACGCGGCTTCGCTATCGTTCATCGCCGGCCCACCAACAAAACTGAAGCCGGTCAGGGAAACAATTTGGCTGACGCGCTGGGTACGCAGCCGTCCCGGCTGCTTAGATGACGGGAGGTTGGAAGTCTGCGTACTTACAAAGAACCTCTCGCACGCCTGACGGTTATCCATCAACGTCGAGATTGCCGGAACAACGCTTAACCCTTCGGCTTCGATTGCCCTGATCAATCCGTCGTAATGTTTTCGCGAGTTGCTAACGATTTGCGGCCGCATTAATAGAAGGCCAATCGTTGAGTTTGGCTCCAAAGGATTACCATTGATCCTTGGATGTTGATCTTTGGACTTTGAAATATGGTCCTGGTACCAGTTTGCATAACCTTCAAATGATTCGAACAGCGCAGGTGCATCTGGATGATAGATCGCAACCGCGGGCAAAGCTTCCGGTTGAGCGATGTCAATCGATCTTAGCCGCTCGCTCGCTCCATATTCTTTCAGCGCGAGCAAAATCATCGATTGAATATTGCTCGGCGTCGGCTGCAGAAAATAACTGACAACCAATAAGTAATTCTTCGCGTCGCGCAAGCGGCCGGCGTTGGGGACAAAGCGAAGCAGGCCCGGCAGGCGCTCGGCCCACTGCAAATAATCCGCGCGGCCGTGGCCATTCGATTTTCCATTGCGAGTCTGTCGCCCAATCCACGACGCAATACCTTTTAGTAAGTTACCGACGCTTGAAACTTCGGACTCTTTGCCCTCTCCTCTTTGCGCTTTGCCGGAACTAACTCCCGGCAGCTTCCCAAAATCCAACTTGCCCACGCGCGTCCGCTTCATCAACTCAGGCATGCAGTTGATGACGATTACTGTCGCTTTGGATCGATGGCGATCAAGCAAGGGCAGCAGACGCGCCGCATTCTCGCCGTCCATCACGTGAATCACAAAGATTATCTCGGAGGCGGCGAGATCGCTCTCGATTGTTCGCCATTCATCCTCAGTAAACTGCGAGCCAAAGTTGCGGACAGCCAGGCGCAGATCAAGCCCATACGCGCGATTGATCTCGCGCTCCGCGTTGCGCAGCGGCGCGAGCAGACTTGAACCTACGTAAAGGACGGTGACGTTCATTCTCGTTTCATGTGTCTTCCCGTTCGTGCTCGTTAGTGTGATTTTGTGGATCGTTCTTATGAATTGAATGGAAAAACTGTCCACTAAGCCACACTAACGAACACGAACCTAGTCACAGGACATAACGTTTCCATTCAAGCTGCGCAGAGCTGCCGAAATTGAAAAGCAAACCTACTCTTATTCCGGTTGCCTTGAGATAGTTCAAGAGTTGCGCTTCGTCTCGACCACCTAACCGATCGCAAGTCTTTAGTTCAGCAATGATCTGATCAAAAAGAATTAGGTCCGCTATGTACTCTTTCGTTAATGGCTGGCCCTTATATTTAATCGTGATCCGCTTCTGTGATTCGAACGGAATTCGTCTAATCGCTAATTCTATTTCCAGGGCTTCCTGATAAACAGGCTCGAGAAAGCCACGCCCCAGTTGCCAGTACCCCTCCAGTGCTGCACCGACAATTTGGTAAACCTCGTCCGCCAGAATCAGCTCCGCCATGACAATCTTTCGTATTGCTACGCCTAATCGCGATCCGCGGATTCCAGTTAATCATGATGATCAAGTATGAAAACTTGCATGGGTCTAAAAGGCGATCCACGAAACAACACGAACTAGCACTAAATTAGTGAAATTAATTCGTGTTGCTTAATGTGATTTCGTGGATCCTCTTAGTTGTCGCGAGCAACAGCCACTCGCACGAAGCTACGCATGGGCCTTCGCTTCTGCCTGGTCGTTTAAGTTGCCAATTAGTTCGCGGAGCCGCTCAAGAATCGCTTCCTCCGGATTCCAATAGCCACGCTCATGCGCTTCGAGCAAGCGTTTCGCCAGCGACTGCAACGAATGCGGATTCAACTCTTGCAATCGTTCGCACATCGCTTCGTCCAACAGAAACGTCTGCGAAATCTCTGTATAGATCCACGGGTCGACCGCATCCGCAGTGGCGCTCCAGCCAAAGGTGTTCGTTACATGATTCTCGATTTCCGCGACACCGCGAAAACCATGTTTCAGCATTCCTTCATACCATTTTGGATTCAGAGTCTTCGTGCGTGTCTCGAGCCGCACAGTCTCCTCGAGCGAACGAATCTTTGTTTGCGGTGAAAGCGAATCAGATAAGTAAATCGATGGACGAGATTTCGAGCGCGTCTCTACTGCTTTGGAAATTCCGCCGAGATATTCAAAGTAATGATCGACATCGGTGATGCCTACTTCGAATGAATCGATGTTCTGGAACGTCGCTTCGACGCGAGACAAGGCGTCATTCATCAATTCGGGAGCTTCGCGGCCTTCGACAGTTCGTCCTTTGGAATCGCGAGTGTAGGCAAAGCATTTGCGCGTGACGAAAAGGTCGCCGAGCGTTGCTTCGTCGTCCCAGGCCGACTGCATCACCATGAAATTCACATTCGCGCCGTAATTGCCAGGCGCATTCGAAAAGACGCGCGTAACGGCGTCGTCAAAACCAGCCGCGCCATTCTCGATTCGTTGCGAGACGTTGCGCCGGACGTAATTCATTTCAAGGGGCTCATCCAGTTGCGCCACCTTGCGAACAGCTTTATCAAGAAGCGCCATAGTCGGTGCGAACAGATCGCGAAAGATGCCTGACACCGTCATCACGATGTCCATGCGCGGCCGTCTCAATTCGTCGAGTGGAATCACTTCGATTTCCGTCGCGCGATTGAGCGCGTCCCGAAGCGGGCGCACACCCAGAAGCCACAGTGCCTGGGCGACGCCTTCTCCCTGCGTCTTGATGTTGTCCAACCCCCAAAGCACCAGTGCCAGCGCGCGGGGATGCCGCCCGTGCTCATCAAAATATCGCTGAAGTAAAGCTTCGGCAGCCGTCTTCGCGCGCATGAACGCCGCTTGCGATGGCACAGAATAAGGATTGACCGCGTGGGTGTTGCGTCCAGTGGGAAGCACGAGCGGGTTCTGAACGATGTCAGCGCCCGGTCCGGGCTCAATGTATTCGCAGCGCAGGGAGCGCAGCAGCGAATCGAGTTCAGAATTTGAATCGAGATGGTCGCTAATCGTCGCCAGCAATTTAAAAGTCGGCAGAGACTTTTCAATCTCGACGTTGGCTCGCGAACTCAAACATGAGCTCGCCGCGTTCGCGCCGCTTTCACAAAATCGATCGATGGTTTCTTTGACGATGTTGTCGATGAGATCTTTGGTTTCACTGCTCGTAGTTTGTTGAATGATATCGTCGTAACCATCGATGCCCAGGCCTTCAGCCACCAATCTGGGCAAAGAATTCACTCCAAGCTCGGGGCGATCGAACGACGCCACCATGCGAAGCAGGTCCGCTTTCTCATTTAATTCGGCGGCGCGACCAAAGACATGAAGCCCGGTGGGAATCAGCCGCTGCTCGATCTCAACGAGCTGCTCGGACAGTTGGGTTACCTGGTGATCTTGATCGGAGAGTGATCTCATTTGCGAAACGCTCGAGCCTTTTTACCTGAAAGCATCTCGTTTACCAAATCAACAGTAGCGGTGCGGAATTTTTTGCAGTTCAGACCAGATGCGTAAGCATTCGGTCGGTGAAATCAGCCCTCCTTGCCAAGCAGCATTATCGATCCTGATGCAAAATATTTGCTATTGACATAAACAAGTAACCGTATTAGAGTTCGCTCCGCTTGCAAACGGTCGTTGCTTCGCCCCCTCGACAGCGCCGACTAAGTAATATCCAAGTCGACGGTCGAGCTTCGCTGGCCGATTGACGAGAACGACCACCCACCTCATTTAGGCCAGCTTTTCGAGCAAAGGGTCAGGAACACAAACAAACCGGGAACGACGAAACTGCCGTTGGCAGATGACCCGTCGTTTCAACGCTCAAACTGTGCTTTGGGATTAAGGAGGCCCAGGATCATGTTTAACTACCTAAGGGTTTTGATCTTTGTTCTCTTCGCCGTGGCCCTCGCGTTGCCCATCTGGGCATCGAGGACAGTCGAAGGGCAATCAGCAACCGAGGCTCCGACAGGATTTGACACTCTCACTAACGACACAACCTTTGTCAGCCAGGCAACGCACGATGATGACAGAGGCACTTTCGAGGAGCGCGACGATGTCCTCAAGGGGCTGGGACCCGTTTACAACGCCCAGTCGTGCGCAGAGTGTCATCAAAATCCAGTCACCGGCGGTATCAGTCAGATCTCGGAGCTTCGCGCCGGACACAACGACAACTATGGCAATTTCGTTCCGGCCACACTGACCATCAATGATGGCGGTGGCCTCACTGGTGTGACTATTGCCAACCGGTCACTAATCAACCAACGCGCCACTTGTCCAGGAGTCGTTACCGACCTGGCAACGCACGCGATCATCTACAATCACCCAAATGAACAGGCGCAGGAACGTGTGCCCGGAACCGAAACGGTTCGCGCTCGCCGCATGACTACCAACCTGTTCGGGCTTGGATTTGTAGAGTGTCTCTCTAACACTACTCTCCAAAACATTCCCAACGGGCAACCGTCCGGGATGAAGGGAGAGCTGACTTTGGTGCCGGTGGCCGAGGCGAATAACGCTCTTCGCATCGGCCGTTTTGGTTGGAAGAGCCAGGATGCCAGCCTGCTCACTTTTGCGGGAGGCGCATACCTGAACGAGATGGGCATTACCAACCGCTTCAATCTGCAAGAGGTCACAACCTTGTGCGACGACGTTTCTGACACTACGCCGTGCACCAACAATCCGCAGATCCGTTGCGGAGAAGACAAGGACAACGACATTGACGCGTTTGCCCGCTTCATGCGAGCTACGAAAGCGCCCTCGCGGGATACGCGGCTTGCCGCGACGGCGAGTGCCCAAGCGGGCGCCTCGCTTTTCCACTCGATCGGTTGCGACATCTGTCACATTTCAACTCTGACCACGGCCGCGCCGGGCACGTTAATCAATGGCGGTGCGTTTGTGGTCCCGAATGCGCTCGGCAACAAGATCATTCACCCGTACAGTGACTTTCTCCTGCATGACGTGGGAACGGGTGATGGCATTGCTCAGGTAATTGACCCCAACACTGGCCAGCTCGACCAGACCATGAAGAACAAGATGCGTACGGCCCCGCTTTGGGGTAGTCGCACGCGCAACGAACTGATGCACGACGGCTTGAACTACACGCGTAACGAGGCAATTCTTCGTCACACAAACGAAGCCAGCGGCGTCGTCAACAACTATCGTAATCTGACCACGACACAAAAGAACCAGTTGATAGATTTCTTGAATTCTTTGTGACGTGCCTGAACGCGGTGGGCCGGCGGTACATCCGGCCCACTCAAAACTGAAAACATCTCGCTTGGAGACCGCTAAGGAATGCCTGCGAATTTGAAAGGTATGACGTTTTGTCGCTCGGGCTCATATCTGGCGACAACCTTTGTGACGTCTATCCTTTTGTTCTTATCGCTCGCGTGCAGCAAATCGGCGGAGACCGCAAAAAGCACCGAACCTGAGCCACTTGCCATAACCAGCAGCAACTCGCCGACACCGTCTCTCTTAATGACGCGGGCTACTCCGACGCCCGCTGCGCCAGATGAAAGTCCACTACCGCCTAAAGCGGATGAAGTAGTCGATGCACTCGCTCGAGTATTCGATAAAGCATTAACGTTGGACCAGAGCCATGCTCCTTCATTTGTCGCCGGTGATTTCAACGGCGATGGTTACGAAGACCTGGCAATTGTTACCAAAGCAAGTGAGAATTCGCTCGCGGACATAAACAACGAGCTGGCGAACTGGACTCTGGAAGATCCTCGCATGGTGCCGATTCCGGGAAGCAAAGCCGCGAACGAGTTGCAACGCCCAAAACCCGTCAAGGTGGAAAAGACGGATTCACTGTTGGCGATCATTCATGGGGTCGGCGCGCAGGGCTGGCGCAATCGCGAAGCCCGGCAGAGCTACTTGTTACGAAACGGGGCCGGGATGAATATTCTAGTTCGATTTGCCGGCGATCTGCGCCGTGACTCAGCAAACTCAAGATTGCCTCCCCTCAAGGGCGACGCAATCAGCGAGACGATGAACGGCCGCCGTGGTCTAATTTTTTGGACCGGTGCTAAGTACGCCTGGTCCCTCACCGGCAACTGAAGTCCGCACGAACAACTTCGGATCAAATGGAACCGGGAGTCGGTGATGCCATGACAATGACACCGTGACTCGACTATCATGCGAATCCAATCGCAAAGTATCGCACCGTAAGATCGGGTTGGCTTGCTTTCCGACGAACATCGATGCTCGAAGTCATCAATCTAACATGTGTGCGCGGCACGCGGCGCCTGTTCAAAGAGCTGAGCTTCTCTGCCGAGAGCGGTGAGTTGGTCGAATTGCGCGGTCCCAACGGCAGCGGCAAAACCAGCCTGCTGCGGATTCTTTGCGGACTCGCGACGCCCGCGGCCGGTGAAGTTCGATGGAATGAAACAAGTATTCGATCGTTGGGCGAAGAGTACTTTGGCTCAGTTGTTTACCTGGGCCATCAAAACGCGGTCAAGGACGAGTTGACCACGATCGAAAACCTGCGTATCTCGAGCGCCGTCTCCGGTTATGCTTTGGATAAGAAAGAAGCGCAAGAGATTCTCAAGCGTGTCGGTCTCACTCAACAGCAGAATCTTCCCGCTCGGGTATTGTCTGCGGGGCAACGGAGACGGCTGGCGCTGACGCGGCTGCTCACTTCGAAGGCCCGGCTCTGGTTTCTCGACGAGGTGTTGACATCACTCGACAACACCGCAATGAACCAGTCGCGCGAATTTATCAGCCAGCACCTTAAGAACGACGGCATAGCGATTGTCGCGACTCATCAGGATTTGGACCTGATAGCGCCGCGGTTCCACAGATTACAACTGTCTTAGTGGCGAACTCTTCAATTCAATCGATGTTCGGCTGGCTGGTGTGGCGCGATCTGATTCTCGCCTGGCGCAGGCGGGCGGACGTGCTGGCGACGCTTTTCTTTTTCGTAATAGTTGTGAGCTTGTTCCCGCTTGGCATTGGACCAGAGCGCGAAACGCTGCGCACGATCGCGCCGGGAGTTGTCTGGGTCGCGGCGTTGCTCGCTTCGATGTTGTCGCTGGGGCGAATTTTTGGCAACGATTATCAGGACGGAACACTTGAGCAATTGCTCTTGACGCGGCAGCCCGCGTATTTGGTTGTACTCGCAAAAGTGCTGGCGCACTGGATTGTCGCTGAAGTTCCGCTGGTCGTAATTGCGCCCGTGCTTGGACTTCAGTTCGGTTTGTCGCAAAATGGTCTGGCGACAGTAGTTGTTTCTCTCTTGCTGGGAACGCCGGTTCTAAGCGTCATCGGATCGGTTGGCGCGGCGCTCACATTGGGATTGCGCGCCGCTAATGTATTAGTCGCTTTGCTCGTCTTGCCCCTTTACATTCCGGTACTCATCTTTGGTAGCGGTGCGGTCCAGGCAAGTGTTACGGGATCGAGCCCGCGAGCGTGGCTCTTACTATTAGGAGCGACACTGATCGTTTCGTTAGTATTCGCTCCCTGGGCAACCAGCGCGGCTTTGCGGATATCTGTGGAATAGGAATTGTTCGACGAGCTTTAGTTTGTCGTGTTCGAGAGAAGCGTCAACATTTGAATCAGCGACAAACTGAAGTTTGTCGGACGTTCAATCATGAGCACACGCAGAATCAATTGGTACAAGTACGCCGCGCCGGCGAACTTCTACCCGCTGGCAGGGAAGATGATTCCCTTCTTCGCGGTCCCAGCGGCGATTCTCTTCGTGGTTGGACTGTATGTTGGTTTTTTTGTCGCACCCACCGATGCTGTCCAGGGTGAATCGTACCGAATCCTCTTCATACATGTGCCGGCGGCCTGGATGGGGATGTTTCTTTACGTGCTGATGGCGGTCTATGCGGGAATCGGTTGGGCGTTCAATGCGCGATTAGCCTCAATGATGGCGACCGCGATTGCCACGACCGGCGCGATCTTTACTTTTATCTCGCTGGTCACGGGATCGCTTTGGGGCCGGCCGGCGTGGGGAGTCTGGTGGGTCTGGGATGCGCGGCTTACTTCGACGCTGATCCTCCTTTTCCTCTACATCGGATTCATTTCGCTGCAATCATCGATCGACGATTGGCGGCGTGCAGATCGTGCGGGCGCCGTGCTGGCGTTGGTAGGGGTCATCAACGTC
>Ga0193730_1000217_pt1 | contig 18334 bp, 15 predicted proteins | sample U1a1metaG_FD_144919 | JGI IMG/M metagenome (GOLD analysis project Ga0193730, IMG submission 144919) | Soil microbial communities from a riparian zone of the East river system, Colorado, United States - U1a1 | ecosystem: Environmental > Terrestrial > Soil > Riparian zone | place: USA: East River...
AATTGAATCGCTGGTTGAGGAAATGCGCGAACGGGTGAACTCGCTGCGGGCGCACATTGAATCGTCAAACGCGGAAAAACTACAGCGTGAAACCGAGAACGAGACCATTGCCGAGCAACTGATCGAGATGGACGTCGAACGTAATGCCGGAGAGGCACGCGACGGATTGCTGCGGTTTGAATCGGAGCAGATGCGGGCCCGTCTCGGGGAGATCGAAGAATCTCTGCGTCAGGTTCGTCTGATGCTCGATCAGACACGGGATCGTCGTGGAGAAGTGTCGGCAGCAGCAGCGAAACTACAATCGGACGCGCAATATATGGGCGAGACCTGCCTGAATGAACTCGGTGTACAACGGCAAGAACTGATGTCGGATAGCACGATTCCGGTGGTTTTGGGCGAGCAATTGGCGGGGGAGGACCAGATCTATCGCGAGATGCGCGGCCGGCTGGATAATATGGGCCCAGTCAATATGATGGCCCTGGAAGAATATAAAGAGACTTCGGAGCGGCATACGTTTCTGGAGACGCAGCGGAAAGATCTGCTGGAATCGATCGAGAATACACAGGCGACGATCAAGGAGATCGACGTCTTCTCGCGTCAAAAGTTTGAGGAGGCATTTCACAAGATCAATGAGAATTTCCAGGCTACATTCGGCAAACTCTTCGGTGGTGGTCACGGGTTCATGCGTCTGACGGATGAAGAGAACAGCGCCGAAAGCGGCATTGATGTGGTGGCGTCACCTCCGGGAAAGAAGTTGCAAAATGTGCTACTGCTCTCGGGTGGAGAGAAAGCGCTCACAGCGCTGGCGCTGCTGGTGGGCATCTTCCAGTATCAGCCGAGTCCATTCTGTATCCTCGACGAAGTGGACGCTCCTCTGGATGAAGCCAACATTGGCCGGTTTACCGAGCTGGTGAAAGAGATGAGCGTGCAGACGCAGTTCGTGCTTATTACTCACAGCAAGAAGACCATGAGCATTGCGCCGGTGCTGTATGGAGTCACCATGCAGGAGCCGGGAGTCTCGAAGCTGGTGTCGGTAAGATTCGGAGCAACTGCCTAGAAACGAAATTCTGCGACAATGGGATGTGTGAAGAATTTTTCATCTGTCCCGTTATCCTCTGCTGTCCTCAGTTTTTCCACAAATGAAATTCATAGAAAAGCCTTGCGGGATGGGCGATTCACCGCCCGCCGCAACTGTCAACTTGTTTGCGGTCAATCTTTGTGTAGCTGGAAGAAACAAATCTGAGTAAGCCGTTGACAAAAATTTCTAGAGGGCTAGAATACGCGACGTTTTCTGCCTGTAGAATTTAATCATGACACCCCAACTACTCGACCCCGTGCTTCTACAGACAGACTTCCCAGACCTTGAACTGCACGCCAGCGGTAAAGTGCGTGATGTTTACCGCTTGGATAACGAGCATCTCCTTTTTGTCGCCACGGACCGTATCTCAGCCTTCGATTATGTGTTGGCTACCGGAATTCCTCACAAAGGGCGGGTTCTAACCCAGATCTCGCTTTTCTGGTTCGATTTTTTACGCGACCTGGTGCCGAATCACCTGGTGACTGCGGATGTCGCACGCTATCCAGCGTCGGTCCAAGAGTATGCTGCCCAGTTGCGTGGCCGCTCGATGATGGTGGTACGAGCCGACATGGTGCCCGTGGAGTGCGTCGTGCGCGGCTATATTTCCGGCTCAGCCTGGAAAGAATACCAAGCAAATGGCCGGGTATGCGGAATCGAACTGCCCGCGGGACTGAAGGAATCAGATCAATTGCCCGAGCCTATTTTCACCCCGGCGACCAAAGCTACGACCGGACACGATGAGAACATTCCATTTACTGAAATGGCGCGTCTGATCGGACCGGAGTTGAGCCGCGAGCTGAGGGATATCAGTTTGAAGATTTACACCAAGGCGTCAGAGTACGCTCGGCAAAAGGGCATCATCATTGCGGACACAAAGTTTGAGTTTGGCCGCACGGCGACCGGTATCACCTTGGCTGACGAGGTGCTCACTCCGGATTCTTCGCGTTTCTGGCCGGCGGACAAATATCAGCCGGGCAAGGCACAGGACTCTTTCGACAAGCAGTATGTTCGGGATTACCTGGAGGAAATTCGCTGGAACAAGCAACCGCCCGCACCGGCCCTCCCCCCGGAAGTGGCCCGCAAGACCAGCGAAAAGTATCTCGAGGCGTACCACCAGCTTACCGGACGTGAGCTGGATGTTTAGCAGAAGGGCCGTTCACCGGAGAGTGCGATGAGCGGCGCGGATTGGGTAATTATCGGGATCATCCTGGTGTCCGTTATCCAGGCGGCGAAGGCAGGTTTCTTCCATGAAGCCTTCGGGATTGGCGGCCTGGTGCTGGGATATCTGCTGGCCGCGTGGCATTACGATGAAGTGTCGGAGTGGCTTGCACCGCATTTGAAGTTGCTTTGGTTAAGTGATATCGCCGGGTTCTTGATTATCTTTCTGTCGGTAATGATCCTGGCGGGCCTTGCCGCGCGGATTGCCAGCTGGGTCACGAAGGAAGCAGGCCTTAGCGTTTTTGATCATATGTTGGGCGGACCACTGGGCTTGCTACGCGGAAGCCTGATTGTAGCCGTGGTCCTCATGGGCATGACAGCGTTTACCCCGACCTCGAAGTGGCTGGAGGGGTCGGCATTTGCGCCGTATTTTCTGGTCATGGGGCGGGCTGCCATGTGGCTGGCGCCCTCGGAGTTGCGGGCGCGATTTTATAACGGATTGGACATGTTGCATCAATCGCAGCAGTTGGGGACAAGTGCAGCTCGGGGCGATCGATCCGGCAAATAGCAGAGCCATCAGTTTCCTATAAAAACAGCAGCTTTTAAAAGAAAGAGACGTGCCATGAGAGATCAGCTCGAAGCCCTCATCATGCAGATGTACAAGAGCAACATTCTTTATTCTGAGGCGGTGCGTGAGTTTAAGAAGAGGTTCATCCTTACTGTCCTGCAGGAGAACAAGGGCAACCAGTGCCGTGCCGCGCGAGAGCTGAACATGCACCGCAATACGCTAAGCCGCACAATTTCGGAATTGAAGATTGACGTGCGTCAGCTCCGGGATGGGACCAAACGCCCGCCACGCAGTGCCCGGCCGATGACCTACGAGAAGAAGGTGGCACGATAGAATCTTCGCACCCAAGCAAAAAGGCAGCCGGTTGAGGCTGCCTTATTCTTTTTGGACTCCCTCAACGCTACCGCGTGGGACGCTTACGCGCTGGTTTCTTGGCCGGTGCAGGAGCAGCCTTGGTCAGCAGAGTGCCTTTCTCCATAACCATTACAAACGGACTTGGCGTGTAGGAGGCAGGCGTGCCCTCAAAGTCGAGCGTGGCCCCCTCTTTAGGCATGAGCCTGGCCGGGATCGGTCCCATCATGTTCAATTGAATGTCGGCTCTCTTCTTCTCGATATCGTCCTGGCTGGCGGCGATTTCAAGCTGGGTCGGAGTAACCGAAATTACGATGCCCTCTATTTGTAGAGGCAAACCCTTGATGACATTCCAAACCTTTTCCGCGTCCTCGGGCTTGCCGGCGGAGAGCACCAGTTCCCACTCCGCGAAGGTTAATTTCTTAATATCGTCCGGCGTTTTGTTCTTGATTAACTCCGCAGCCTGTTCGGCGGGCGTGGGAGGAACGTACTGAGTGATGGTGAAGCCCTGAGGAGGCAGGGGCGTGGTTTTAGCCTGAGCCAACAGCTCAGTCCACCCCTGATCGGAACCGTGGTACTTGGTGTACTGGCTCTTGCCGTACGCCATGATTTGAGCCTGCCCCGGCGAGCCTGCTGAGAGGTTGGCCGCACGCGCGATAAAGAATAGGCCGTTGACGGGGTCGGGAGGAGTCGCCGTCAGATACGCCAGGGCGAGCGGATAAACGTTGCGAAGGTCATTGGGGTCGCCCTGCACAGCCGCCCGCAAACGTTCCTCGGCCTGAGGAAAGTTTTTGCTTTGCAACGCGGCGATTCCGGAGACGCCGTTAAAGATCGTGCTCATCTGGCTCTTCAGCTTTTCGAAGTCGGCGTCCGACATTCCTTCCGGCTTGCTTGCAGTCTTCAAAGCCTGCAATCCACGGTCGGCGTACTGGGCCGCTTCGGCAAGATTCTGTTGCGGATTCTGGTTGGCCTCAGCGGCTGCACGTTTGGTGTAGGCCATCAAAGCCAATGCCCGCAGGTTGTTGGGATTTGCCTGCAGCAGGCGCTGCGCGGCCTCGTTCATCTTCGCCGCATTGTTGGTCTGCTGGTAGGCACCCATCAGCAACTCGAGCGCGTCTTCTTTCATGACGCTGTTGGGATATTGGGACAGGAAGGCTTCGAGGCCGCTGATCTTGGCGGCAGCATCCGACTGCTGCACCGCGCCCACGTAGGCGTTGTATTCCGCTGGATCCTTAATTTCTTTTTTTTGCTGTGGGGCTGCCGGCTGCTGCGGCTGCTGGGTCTGGGGCTGCGCGGTTCCGGGCTGCGGCTGCTGGGTTTGGGGTTGTGGTTGTGACTGCGGCGCAGGTGCCGGTTGCGCCGGCGATTGCGGCGCCGCGGCCTGGCCCACTGCCATTGCACTCACCGCAAGCACAACCGCGACTAGACTCGTCTTCATTCGAATGGCTCCTTGAAGTTGTCGGGAAACAGCGACGACATCCTATACCGGTATACCCAAGCTACTTTCGCTTGGGGTCATTCTCAGAACATGGGATCGACTTCAGCCATGTGATGGGCCGGAAAACTCAACGCACAGTACCGTCAACGAACCCCGAGCGCATTCCGGTGTGCCGGATTATAAGTATGTACCCCGCCTAAGGCAAGTTTGCTTTGCCCGTGCCGACTCGCCTGTCTTGTAAGATGCAGGAAAAGGTGACGCCGATGGTCCGTCCCGGCCATGGGCTGCGCCTTTCAGAGGCAACCTATTATGACTTCCGCAACTACGAGTTCTCTGGCTGGGCAAGTCGCGGTGATCACGGGCGCGGGTCGCGGCATCGGCGCGGCGATTGCACGAAGATTAGCGACGACGGGAGCGGTAGCGGTGCTCTGCGGGCGACAGCGCGCGTCTCTGGATTCGACTGCGAAGGGAATCTCCGAAGCCGGCGGTCAAAGCCACGTTGTCGAGTGCGATGTCACGGACCTCGCTTCCGTAAAACGGTTGGCAGCGGATGTGGAACGAACTTTTGGACGCACGGACATTCTGGTTAACAATGCCGGGATCGGCGGCTTCGGAGGGCCTTTGCATGAATTGCCACCGGAATCTTGGGACAAAGTCCTGAACACAAACTTGCGGGGAGTTTATTACTGCATTCGCAGCTTCGCTCCCATGATGATTCGCGCGCGCACTGGACACATCATCAACATTTCTTCTCTTGCTGGAAAGAATGCACTACCGAATGGGGCCGCATACGCGGCGTCCAAATGGGGTTTGAATGGACTGAGCTACTCGGTGGCCGAGGAGTTGCGGACGCACAACATACGGGTGTCGGTTATTTGTCCGGGATCGGTTCACACCGAATTGAGCCCACACGCGGGCAAAGATCCGGGAAAGATGCTGCAGCCAGACGATGTGGCCCACGCAGTGGAAATGCTGGTAACGCAGTCGCCACAGTCTTTTGCTAGTGAAATTTTGCTGCGTCCGACACTGAAACCTTAAGCGATTACTTCTTCTTGAAAAGATTTTCGAAAGCCTGGCGGGCATCGGTCGGACGCAAAGAGCTGGGGGTAGAAGTCTCCTTCTCGACCATCACCCGTATGGAGTAGAACGAGCATTGATTGACTTCATCCTTGCGCGGAATGCGCGCGGGAATGGGTTGCGTGCACTCGAACCGGCTCGAGGGATCGAAGTACGTACACTGCTTGCAAGAATGAAGTGCGAAGCCGCACTTGGGACACTGCTGCAGGGGTTCACCGACTGATTGCAGAACAGTTCCACACTGAGCGCACCGGGAAACGGAGCGTGTGCCAGGCATCTGAAGCCGACGTGGACCGAAGGTCTCGTCTCTCGCGGGCTTGTCTCTAGATTCTTCCTTCTGCCGTTTTTCGCCGTGATCCTGGTAACCGTGCTGCCGATACTTCCTATCCGACACAATCCCCTCCCCTGGCGCTTGACATTGTCTCGCGGGCTGGGAATCCTAACAAGCCCATCTGACTCAAAAGCGTTCACCACAAAGGATACGAAGTATCACGAAGGACGTACTTCATCCCATTGTGGGCTGAATCCGGCAGCCAACGCGCCACTCCACCATCTCTTACGACGCGGCTGAATTGTATTTCGCCAGAGCGGATGCTACCATCCGATTAGTTGGCAGTTATTGCTGGAGGTTCAGTTTATGTCTGACAGAGATAGCAATAGTTTTGGCTGGTTTCTTGCAGGACTGGGTTTTGGTGCACTGGCGGGCATTATGTTCGCACCGCGTCCGGGTAATGAAACTCGGGAAGCGTTACGTTCCAAAGCCGAAGAAGGACGTGAGTTTGTACGCAATCGCGCTCGACAAGCTAAAGAGCAAGCGTCGGATTGGGTGGATCGCGGCCGCGATGTGCTGAATCAGCAGAAAGAGCAATTCCGATCGGCGTACGAGGCAGGGCGGCAGGCATACCACGAAACCACAGCTGCAGAAGGCGGCGGCTCGAAGAATCTGTGATACGGCATCACGATACCAAGCACCCGTGAAGCAACACTTATGGAAAACCTGCTGACAATCTTTATTGCCATCACTGCAGCGGCGGTGGTGCTGCAGGCGGGCATTCTGGTGGCCATGTACCTGGCCGTGCGTAAAAGCACCGCACGGATGGAGTCATTGGCCGACGAGGTAAAGACTAAGGTTCTGCCCACGGTTGAAGTAGCGCATTCCATGCTGGTGGAGTTGCGACCCAAGGTCGAAGTCGCGGTGGAGAATGTGAGTGAGGCCAGCACCCTGGTTCGCAGCCAGATCGAGCGACTCGATGCCACGGTGAACGACGTGATCGACCGTGCCCGGCTTCAGGTAATTCGCGCCGATGAATTGCTTAACCGCACCATGGATCGCGTCGAGGAGACGACGGACATGGTGCATAGGACTGTGGTTTCGCCAGTCCGGCAGCTTTCGGGTTTGATGAAGGGTGTGTCTACGGGATTGGAATTTTTTTTGAGCAGCAAGCGGCGGCGGCGCGGGGCTGGCGTTCCTCAGGACGAAATGTTCATCTAATTCGTGAGACAAAAAAGGCGGCGCTCAGGCGCCGCCTTTTTTCGTGGTCAAGACAACGTGAAGTGGTCCGGGTCATTTCGGATCCATATTCCTACTCGAGGAAGCGCCACAGCGGCTAAAAGCCGTTCGGCCAGTTCGGTTTATCGGCACGGCTGGAAGCCGTGCCCTTCCACGGTCGTGCAGTTTGATGGGATATGATCCAGCGTCCGTGGAAGCGCAAGAGTACACGGCAACGACCCGGCAATTCCGTGCCAGGGCGGGCGTCCTCCAGAAGCGTGAATAGCTTCGCGGAAGCGCAGCGCGTATGGCAACGGCTTGGATGGTCCCGTGGAAGCGCACGGCTTTCAGCCGTGCGACAAAGCGTCCCAAAAAATGCGGCTTCAGCCGCTGTGGACAACCTTAGGGGAGAGCAGATGCCCGTGACATCCGCAAAGCACCTAAGCGATCCATCCACCGCCGACCACGACGTCGCCGTCGTAGAAGACAGCCGCCTGTCCAGGAGTAACGGCGCGTTGCGGCTGATCAAAGGTGATCAGTACTTCGTCCTTGCCCGAAGGTTCGAGTTGGGCAGAGGCCGGTTCGTGACGGTGCCGGATCTTCACCTGAACTCGCATCGGCTCGCTTAGCTCCGCCACCGAAATCAGGTTTATCTCCTTCACGCGCATCGTCTTGCTGTAGAGATCCTCCTGGTTGCCAACGACCACCTGGCGTGTGTCTCCCTTGATCTGAATTACGTACAGTGGGGAACCGGTAGCTACGCCGAGTCCCTTGCGCTGCCCAACTGTGAAGTGATGAATCCCGTGGTGCTCGCCGATCACGTTGCCATCGGTGGTCACAAGTTCGCCAGCGGTGTTAGGCAAGGCATCGCCCTGCTCCGCGAGGTATGCGTCAAGAAAGTTCTTGTAATCTCCACCAGGGACGAAGCAAATCTCCTGCGAATCCGGCTTCTCCGCGAGGGCGAGTCCGTGGTGGCGGGCCAGTTCTCGAACCTCGGGCTTCGTCATTTCTCCCAAAGGAAACAGCGTGCGACTGAGCTGTTCCTGGGTGAGTCCGAACAGGAAATATGTCTGGTCCTTGGAGCGGTCGGCGGGACGCTTGAGCAGCCAGCGCCTGCAAGCCTGGTCGAACTCCACACGCGCATAGTGACCAGTAGCAAGAGCATCTGCGCCAATCTGTTGGGCAACAATCAGAAGCTGGTCAAACTTCAAGTGATTGTTGCACAAGCTGCAAGGGATCGGAGTCCGCCCTGAGAGGTATTCCTCCACAAAGGGACGCACCACATCACGCTCGAACCGGTCTTCGTGGTTGACCACGTAGTAAGGAATGCCGAGGGTTTCGGCCACACGGCGGGCGTCGTAAACGTCGTCGAGAGAACAGCAGCGGCCTTGCACTGTTTCCGGCATGCCGGTATGTCCGGCCAAGCGGCGCTGATTCCATAGCTGCATAGTAAGGCCGATGACTTGATGGCCTTCGGCGCGCAGCATGGCCGCGACGGTGGAGGAATCGACTCCGCCCGACATGGCTACGGCGATGGTTTTGGAAGGCGGCATCCAGCACTCAGCAGTCAGCTTCAAATCGAAGGAATAGAGCTAATTGCTAACTGTTGTCTTATTGTAAACCGGCGAGAGTTCTCGTAGGCGGGATACGGTTTTGGGAAGAATGTCGAGAGCGAAATCAATCTCTTCCGGTGTGTTCTGCTTGCCCAGGCTGAAACGGATGCTGGCGCGCGCACGATCTGGGCGCAATCCCATCGCCGTTAGCACGTGCGAAGGTTCGATTGCGCCTGAAGAACAAGCCGCGCCGGTAGAAACTGCCAAGCCCTTGAGGTCGAGCGCGATGACCAACGCCTCACCTTCGATGTAGTCGAAATAAATATTCGTGGTGTTGGGAACACGGAGTGCGCCCTCGCCATTCAGTCCGGTGGCTTCTACATTCTCCAAAATCGTCTTTTGAATGCGGTCGCGAGACACTGCCATCGCTTTGTCATCGCCGCGCTGAAAGGTCTCCTGGGCCAACTCTGCGGCCTTGCCGAGCGCAACGATGCCGGGGACATTTTCGGTGCCTGCTCGGCGGGAGCGCTCGTGACGTCCGCCGTACAACATAGGCTGCAGCAGGGTTCCCTTGCGGACATAGAGCGCGCCGACGCCTTGCGGCGCGTGCATCTTGTGGCCGGAGATGGAAAGCAGGTCGCATCCGATGCGATTTACATCGAGAGGCACTTTCCCTGCGGCCTGTACTCCGTCGGTGTGGAAATACACGTCCGCTTCGGCGGCGATCTTGCCAATCTCCTCGACTGGTTGGAGGACGCCGGTTTCATTGTTGGCCATCATGATGGTGATCAGCCTGGTATTTTTGCGCAGAGCGCGGCGGACATCATCGGGATCAATCTGCCCACGGCCGTCCACGGGTACATAGGTGACTTCACATCCCATCTCTTCCAGGTGTTTGCAGGCATTCAGCACGGCGTGATGCTCGATGGTCGAGGAAATTACGTGGTCGCCGGAGCGGGCAAGTCCGAAGATTGCGAGGTTGTCGCCTTCGGTGCCACCGCTGGTAAAGACAATCTCGGACGGACGGCTCCCTACAAGCATCGCCACCGACTCGCGGGCACGCTCCACGGCTGCACGCGTGTCCTGTCCATGATGGTGGATGGAGGACGCGTTGCCGAAGCGCTCACCGAAGTAGGGACGCATGGCGTCGAAGACCTCGGGGAGGACGGGTGTGGAGGCGTTATTGTCGAAGTAAACTCGGCGCATAGATTTCGATAAGCTTATTTTACTCTTAGTGATGATGCGGCACGTCGGGGAGCAGATTCTTCGGGACGAAGAAGATCACCGGCCAGCCGAAACGGTGACGACCTCGGCTGAGACGCTGGGTTCAGGAATGGGCAAATTGTCTTCTCGTAGACCCTCTATATGGAATTCAATGGCCTCGCGGATTAAGTGTTGTGCTTCTTCCTTGGTTTTACCGGTTGTGATTACGCCCGGCAAATCAGGAACGTAAGCGCTCCATCCGGTGGCCGACTTTTCGAAGATGACTAAATAATTCATCTTTTGCCATTATGGCAGAGTGAAGGCCACTAAAGAATCGCTTTGTGTCTCTTCGTCAATTTTGGCGTGACCACCTGCGGCGATCACCAGATACTGTTTACCTCCCTGTTTCAGTTGATAGGTCATGGGCGTGGCGTGACCGCTGGCGGGAAGCTGTGCCTTCCAGAGTTCTTTTCCAGTTTCTATATCGAAGGCACGGATGTAGGGATCAAGAGTGCCGGCGATGAAAACCAATCCTCCCGCAGTGACGATGGAACCACCCAGGCTCAGCGAACCAGCGGGAACGGCGGGATGGCCTGGGGCGAAATCCTGGAAGGAGCCAAGCGGAACCTGCCACCGGATTGTGCCTCGGATCATGTCGACCACGGCTAGCGTGCCCCAGGGTGGCGCGCTGCACGGCAGGTGTGAGGCCGTCATGAAAGGACGGCGAAACATTCCGTACGGTGCGCCGGTTTGGGGCGAATACTCTCCCGGCTCGGTGCGATTCTCGTGATTGCCAAACTGTGCGCTGGGAATCAGCTTCACCTTTGCCGGCAAATTGTTGGTGTTAACGATCAGCAAGCTGCGCTGGGGATCGAAGGCATAACCGCTCCAGTTCATGCCGCCTACGTTTCCTGGAATGGCCAATGTCCCCTGCGGGCTGGGTGGGGTGAAGATGCCCTCATTGCGAAGGCCTCGCAGCCAGGTGCGACAAGTTTCGCGGTCGGCTGGAGTCAGTCCCCAGGCGTCATCTACAGAGAGCCCTTGCGGCGCCAAGGGCGGAGGTGCCACGGGAAAAGGCTGAGTGGGCGATGTCACTTCGCCGGGGACATCGCTCTGCGGCACTGGACGTTCTTCCACAGGAAAGATCGGGGTGCCGGTATCGCGGTTCAGTACATAGAGGAAGCCGGTTTTGTTGCCTTGGATTACAACTGGGACGTTCTTTCCATCGTGTTGGATCGTGGTCAACAACGGTGGGGAAGCTGAGTCGTAGTCCCAAAGATCGTGATGGACCAGTTGAAATCCCCAAGCCACTTCACCGGTTTTAGCCCGCAAGGCGACGATCGAGTTAGCCCATTTATTGTCGCCGGGACGCAGACCGCCATAGTAATCAGGGCTGGCGCTGCCAGTGGGGACGAATACCAAGTCCCGCTCTGGATCCACAGTCATGACTGACCAGGCGTTGGCCGCTCCGCTGCGCCATGTTTTGGCGGAAGCACCAGAGGCGGAATTAGGCGGAATTGGATCCCAACTCCAGCGCAGCGCGCCCGAGCGCGCGTCAAATGCGCGCACCACTCCGCCGGGCATGTCCACGCGACCGTTATCGTCAATGGCTGAACCAACCACGACAAGATCGTCAATCACCGCTGGCGGGGACGTCATGTGATACCAGCCCGGATGATACCCAGCAACATTTGTCAGGCTTACTTGCCCATTCTTTCCAAAATCGGCGCAGGGAGCGCCATTGGCGGCGTCGAGGGCAATGAGTCGGGCGTCTAATGTGGCTTCGAAAATTCGCCGATGGCATGGCTGTGCGGCGGGGCGTGTGTAATCGAGCCAAGTGGAGACGCCGCGATTGATGAGTCCATCGCCGTAATCTCCGGCCTGGTCGATCTTCGGATCATAGGCCCAGCGCTGCGTTCCGGTTTCAGGATCGAGAGCAATCACCCGATTGAAAGGAGTGGTTAGATAGAGTGTCCCGTCTACCAGGATGGGAGTGGTTTCAAATCCGCTTCGCCGCTGCTGTCCTTTGCCGTCGGAAATGTCGCCAGTATGAAATACCCACGCAACTTTGAGGCGGGAAATATTTTCGCGATTGATCTGCGTGAGCGGCGAGTAGCGCATGCCGCCCGGGTCGTGCCCGTATGCGGGCCAGTCATCTGACGAACTCCCAGGAGGACTCGACATCATGGCGGTAAACCCGATACACACGAGAGCCAGAGCAATGATCCAAATGAATCGAATGGACGTTTGCATAAGCCTCCGCCATGGGACTTCGCACCGTGGGACCACAGGATGGTAACCGATGACAGGATTTGTTCGCTGAGACTTCCCTACCGCTGTTGCATAGGCACGTAATGCTGAGGATACGCTGGACCAATGTAGTCCGCCCGCGGGCGGATAAGCCGGTTGTCCTCGAGCTGTTCGATGACGTGGGCGGTCCAACCGCTTACGCGAGAAACGGCAAACACTGGGGTGAACAAATCCACATTAATGCCAAGAGTGTGATAGGTCGAGGCTGAATAGAAATCCACGTTGGCGTTGAGTTTCTTGTCCGCCTTCACGAATTCTTCGATTCTCTTGGATGCGTCGAACCACTTGGCTTGACCACTGGATTGGCCGAGGTCGCGTGACATCTTGCGAAGATGAGTGGCCCGCGGATCTTCGGTGTGGTACACGCGGTGACCGAAGCCCGGAATCTTTTTCTTTTGGGCCAGCATTCCCTTCACGTATTCCACTGGATCGGCGCCGGAACTGTCGATAGCTTCCAGGATGTGGAACACAGCTTCGTTGGCGCCTCCGTGCAATGGTCCCTTCAGTGCGCCAATCGCAGATGTGACTGCGGAATGCATATCGGACAGGGTTGCAGCCGTGACTCGGGCAGCAAATGTCGAAGCGTTGAGTTCGTGATCGGCGTGCAGGATTAGAGCAATATCCAAGGCGCGCTCGGCAGTCGCAGAAGGAGGAGTTCCGTTCAACATCAGTAGAAAGTTTGCCGCGTGTGACAGAGATCGGTCGGGGTCAACTACGCTCTTCCCTTTGCGGATGCGGTCATAGGCAGCCACGATCATGGCGATCTGCGAGGTCAGGCGGATGGCCTTGTGCACATTGGCTTCGCGATCATTATTTTTTTCTTCGGGATCGTAGAACGACAGAGCTGAAACCGCCGTGCGCAGTACATCCATGGGCAGCGCATGTTTGGGAGCCATACGCATGAGGTTGAGGATGGACGCGTCCAGCTTGCGCTCTTCTGCCAAACGTTCGTGGAGTTCTTTCAATTCATTGCGCTTGGGCAGCCGGCCGAACCACAGGAGGTAGCAAGTCTCCTCGAAGTTGGAATTGTCCGCCAGTTCATGGATATCGATACCACGATAGGCCAAAACTCCCTGGTCTCCATCGATGTAGCAGATGCTGGAAGTGGTTGCGACTACTCCCTCCAGCCCTCCTTTGGAGGCATGGGTGGTGGACACGCTGGACATAGTACCTCGCGAGCTCCTGAATTAGAGTTGTTGCCGCACGGGTGGGAAGAAGACGACGCGTGCTGCCGCAACTAACTTTTATACGCCAAAATCGTTAAGTTTCCAACTCAGATACCGCCCGTTTCGGATCATTTCAGGTGGCGTTGTGTAACCGGATCCCCAGAGCAACAGCCAAAACGCAAAGAAGGTTATTCAATATCAGATTGACCAGGAAAGCGCCAATTCGGCCTTCATGCCAATAACCCAGACTCTCATAAGCAAACGCGGAAAAGGTGGTGAATGCACCACAAAAGCCGGTGGCGGCAAACAAGCGCCAATAATCGTGCTCGTGATCGGCAGACCAGGTGAGCACGTATCCCACGAGCAAACTTCCTAAAACATTGACCAGCAAAGTGCCGTATGGGAATCCGTGATGATGAGACAATTCGGACGAGTAGTGGGTAATCAGGAAGCGCAAGATCGCGCCGAAGATTGCTCCGATGGAAAGATACAAAATACCTATCGCCACATGGACCTCCTACTTGTGAGTTGGTAGGAGTCATCAGCCCCGTGGGCGGTTGATGGCGAACTCCATCGCCGCGCATAGCTTAACAGAAGTGTTTCAAACTTGCGTAGCCGCGAGTTGCCGTGTCTCGTAAAAAGAAAGGTACAAGCAACTTTAGAATTGGCTCAATTCCCTGCTTTCCCGGTTACAATCGATGCATGCGTTGGGGATGGTCAATTCTGAGCGTGGCAGGTCTGGCAGTCGCAGGTCTTTGCGCCGACCAGCCGGTCTTACCCGTGCTGCCCTGTGCGCAAGGATTTTCTGACGCATCCACCTGCAATCCTTCCAAGAACGATCTCAAGCTGGCCAAGAAAGCTTTTGATAAAGGCCTGAAGCTGCAGAACGCCAAACGCACCGGCGAGGCACTCGAGCAATTTGAGACGGCGGCTCGCTTGGCGCCACAAGCCGTCGATTACGTTACCGCCCGCGAAATGGCGCGTCAGCAATTGATATACGATCACGTCGAGCGCGGTAACGCTGAATTGCTGAAAGGGCGCCAGGTGGAAGCACTGGCGGAGTTTCGCACTGCCCTGCACTTCGATCCGCAGAACGAATTTGCGCAGCAGCGTTTGCAAGATGCGGCCGCCGAGTGGGCGCCCAAGCTGCCCTCGACTCCCTTTGTATTGGAGGACGCGGGCGAGGTCCGCGTCACTCCCAAGCAGACACGCGTCGACTTCCATTTTCGTGGAGACAGCCGCGGGCTGCTGGCGCAAGTGGCGGCTGCCTTCGGGGTGACGACCGTTGTCGACGATTCCGTGACTCCACGCCGGGTCCGATTCGACATTCAGGATGTGGACTTCTACACCGCGATGGGGGCGGCGTGCGGCGTGACTCGAAGTTTCTGGACCCCGCTAGCTGAAAAGGAAATCCTGCTGGCATCGGAATCGCCGGAAAATCATCGACAGTTCGATCGCATGGCATTGCGCACGTTTTACGTGCCGGGAATCACAGCTCCGAAAGATCTGAACGACATAGTCAACCTGCTGCGTACGGTTTTTGAGGTACGCTTCGTGACTCCGCAGGCGCAGGCTGGAACTGTCGTGGTACGCGCTCCACAACGGACGCTGGACGCGGCTACACAGTGGATGGAGAGCCTAGGGGATGCGCGTCCCCAAGTGATGCTGGATGTGCATGTGTATCAGATCAGCCACACATTGACGCGCAATATGGGATTGCACATTCCCAACCAGTTCCAGCTGTTCAATATTCCCATCGGAGCGTTGCTGGCTCTGGGAGGACAGAATATTCAGGATCTAATCAACCAGTTGATCTCGGGAGGCGGCATCAATCAGGGGAGTTCGCAATCAATATCGGCGCTGCTGGCACAGCTGCAAAGCCAGCAGAACTCGATTTTCAGCCAGCCGCTGGCAACTTTTGGCGGCGGCCTGACTTTTATGGGACTCGACCTCGGTACGGCCAGCGCGCAGTTATCACTCAACGAAAACTGGGTGAAGACTCTGGAGCGTGCCAGCTTACGAGTAGCGCAGGGCAACGACGCTACCTTCCGGATAGGCACCCGTTACCCGATCTTGAACGCAACTTTTGCCCCCATCTTCAACACTCCAGCTCTCTCGCAAGTGATCCAGAACAATTCTTTTCAAGCAGCCTTCCCTTCCTTCAACTATGAAGATTTGGGTCTGAGTATAAAGGCGAAACCAATGGTGAATGGGAGCTCCGACATCAGCTTGCAATTGGAACTACAATTTCGTTCGCTGCAAGGGCAGTCGATTAACGGAGTGCCCGTTATCTCCAATCGCGAATACAAGGGCAGCATCAACCTTATGGACGGAGAGCCAGCCGTCGTTGCTGGATCTGTATCGCATAGCGAGCAGCGCAGCCTGAGCGGCATTCCTGGGCTGGGATCGGTTCCCGGATTGAACAAGGTGATGACCACTAACAGCAAGCAAGAGGATGACGACGAGTTACTGGTCGTAATTACGCCGCGGGTGATCAGCGGGGACTCGCAAGAGCAGAGCTCGGAAGTGTGGATGACGAAATAAAGTGGCTAGTGAGTAAACCTAGTGGCTAGTGATTAGTGACTAGTGACTAGTATCCAGGGGTTCACGGCTAGCTTTTACTAATCACTAGCCACTAGCCACTATTTCTTCGCGCCGAATTCTACCAGCTGCTTGAGCACCTCATAGGGAAGGCCCGTCACATTTCCTACTTTGCGGCCGTTGATAAACAACGTAGGCGTCCCGTTGACGTCCACGGATTTTCCCAGGGCTACGGAATGTTCCACGCGACTGACGGTTTCCGGTTTGGCGGCACACGCGGCAATATCACTTCCCTTTACTCCGCTCTTATCGGCCACCGCAGTCAGCTTCTCGTCGGCATTCGATGCCAAGATGTCGCTTTGCGAATCGTAAACACTCTGCACGAATTTCCAGAAGGCATCACTAGAATTGCGGCCGATGCAATCGGCGTAGGCGGCTGCTTTGGCGGCCCAATCGTGGGATTGCAGGGGGAAATTCTGAAACACCAGGCGCGCGTTTTTCTCCTCTGACAATAGTTTGTCTATAGTGGGCTGCGCTTCTTTACAGTGAGGACACTGCAAATCGCTGAACTCCACGATGGTGATGGGCGCATTCGCGGGGCCGCGTGATGGACCGTTAATGCCCTTGTCTAGAGCTTTGCGAGCGCCAGCGAAGGGATCGGCTCCGAATGGAATAATATCGCCGATCAATGCATGTTGACCGTCTGCTGAGACGTAAAGCTTGGTGTTCTGTTGTCCCTTGGGATTTTTGAGCGTGACAGTCACTTCAGAAATTCCGGGTATCGGGGACGGCTTAATAGTCAGCACTTCCCAAGACACCGAGGGATCATAACCAAACATCTGGTGCATAAACGCGTTGACGGTCTCTTCCGAGGGCACATTGGCGGTCGGAGTTTTCGCAGCAGGCTGGGATGTAACTGGTTTCTGTTGAGCGCCGGCCAGGGTGACCACCATGAGCGCAAAAGATAAATAGATCTGGGGACGATTCATCAGGATCCTTTCTGGGTTCCAACTCTTGCAAACGGCGAGCGTAGCTTACACGTCCGACTTGGCGGCGATGGGAAACCGGCGGCCGTACCCGAAAGCTTTGGCAGAAATCTTCAGCCCCGGGGCCGCCTGCTGGCGCTTATATTCGGTGCGCTCGACCATTCGAACGACGCGTCGCACTAGCGCAATGTCGATGCCGCGGTCAGCGGCGATCTGCTCCGGGCTGTGCGAGTCCTCAACATAATCCTCAAGGATGGCATCCAGCACTTCGTATGGCGGCAGGCTGTCGCTGTCCTTTTGATCCGGGCGCAATTCCGCCGAGGGCGGCTTCTCCAGAGTGGACTTGGGAATCACTTGTCGGCGCGAATTTACGTAATGACTGAGACGGTAGACCATGGTCTTTGGCACGTCCGAGATGGCTGCCAACCCACCCACCATGTCCCCGTACAACGTGCAATAGCCCACACCCAATTCGCTCTTATTGCCCGTGCTGAGCACGATAGCTCCGAGTTTATTGGACAGCGCCATCAGGAGCGCGCCGCGGGCACGAGACTGAAGGTTCTCTTCGGTTTCATCTTCCTTGCGTCCCGCGAAGACTTTTTTTAGAGCTTTTCCGTAGCTTTCATAGATCTCTTGAATGCAGATTAATTCGAAGCGAATGCCAAGATTTTCAGCGAGCCGACGTGCATCATCGATTGAGCCCTGGGAGGAATATGGCCCGGGCATGCCGACACCAATGACATTTTCAGGACCCAGGGCTTCCACCGCGATAGCGGCGGTTAAAGCGGAATCAATGCCTCCGCTGAGGCCGATGATTACTTGCTTAAAGCCACATTTACGCACGTAATCGCGCGTGCCAAGGACCAGTGCGGCATATGCACTGGCTTCTTCTCCCTGCGGTTGTTCATGGACTTCGCCGGTGAGGCGATCGGAGTCAAAATATACCAAGTCTTCTTCAAAGGACTTTCCCTGCGCAATGACGTTTCCCGCCGGATTGAGAACCACGCTGGACCCATCGAAGATGAGGCTGTCGTTGCCGCCCACCTGATTGACCATGGCCACCGGCACCTTGTAATTGCGGGCGATCGTGGCCAACATGTTGCGCCGCAATTCGGGCTTGCCAATCCAGAAAGGGGACGCGGAAATATTCAGCAGGAAATTGCCTCCGGCATGAATCAGAGCTTCGACCGGATCAAAAGTATAGAGACGCTTGTTCCAGAAATGCTTGTCATTCCATGCATCCTCACAAATGGTGAGCGCCATCTGCTTGCCGCAAAATGGAAATAGCACCTGACTCCTGGCGGGCGCAAAATTGCGCATTTCGTCGAAGACGTCATAGGTGGGCAACAACATTTTGGATTGCAGGAACGCCACTCTGCCGTCTTTGAGCAAGGCTGCGGAGTTCATGACCGATTT
>Ga0193730_1000218_pt1 | contig 18310 bp, 17 predicted proteins | sample U1a1metaG_FD_144919 | JGI IMG/M metagenome (GOLD analysis project Ga0193730, IMG submission 144919) | Soil microbial communities from a riparian zone of the East river system, Colorado, United States - U1a1 | ecosystem: Environmental > Terrestrial > Soil > Riparian zone | place: USA: East River...
CCGATGTTCTCGCCGTTCGCGACGTTTCCGAGCAAGTAACAGACTGTTACTTGGCCCACGACCACGCTACGGGTAGAGGCCACGCGTGACCGTCGCATCGGCGACGCGGCGCACCGCCAGTCCGTAGGCCGACAGCCGCATGCTCGTCTTGCGGTCTTCTGCCGTGCGCCAGGTCTCGTTGAACGCTCGCGTGGTTATGTCGCGGAGCTTCGAGTTGATCTCGTCCTCCTTCCAGAAGTACTCCTGAAGCCCCTGCACCCACTCGAAGTACGAGACGACGACGCCGCCTGCGTTGGCCAGCACGTCCGGCAGGACCAAGACGCCGCGCTCGTCGAGGATCTCGTCCGCGCCGGGAGTCACCGGCCCGTTCGCGCCCTCGGCGATGATCTTGGCCTTCACCTGGTCGGCGTTGTCGCGCGTGATCACCTGCTCGAGCGCGCACGGCGCCAGCACGTCGCAGTCCAGCACGAGCAGCTCCTCGTTCGTGATCGACTCGGTGCCGCGCAGCCCCTCGAGCGCGCCGGTTTCTTGCTTGTGCGCGAGCACAGCGGACATATCGAGGCCGGCCTCGTTGTAGATGCCACCGCGCGAGTCGGAGACGCCGATTACGGTCGCTCCCTGTTCGGCCAGGAACTTGGCGAGGAAGCTGCCGACGTTGCCGAAGCCCTGAACGACCGCGCGCAAGCCATCCATCTGCATCTCGCGCTTGCGGATCGCCTCCTGGATGCAGTAGAGCGCCCCGTGGGCGGTCGCCTCCAGCCGGCCGAGCGAGCCGCCGACGTTCAGCGGCTTGCCGGTCACGACTCCGAGCACCGAGTGGCCCTTGTTCATCGAATACGTGTCGAAGATCCACGCCATCACCGAGGGGTCGGTGCCGACGTCCGGGGCCGGAATGTCCTTCTCAGGCCCGATCTCGTTGATGATCTCGCTCGTGTAGCGCCGGGTCATCCGCTGCAGCTCGCCGGGAGAGAGCTTCTTCGGATCGACGGAGATGCCGCCCTTCGCGCCGCCGAACGGAATCCCCATCAGCGCGCACTTCCACGTCATCCACATCGCGAGCGCCTTCACCTCGTCGAGCTCGACGTCGGGGTGGTAGCGGATTCCGCCCTTCGACGGCCCGCGGGCGATGTTGTGGGTGACGCGGTAGCCCTCGTAGGCCACGATGTTTCCGTCGTCCAGAGTCACAGGCACCGAGACGACGACCGATTTCTTGCATTCCTGCAGGATGTTGACGAGGTTCGAGTCGACCCCAAACAGCGTCGCGACGCGGCGCAGCTGGTCCTTGGCGATGTCGTACGGGTTCTCGAGCAGGTGCGATTGAGGGACTTCGAGTGTGGTCACTGACGCTCCTTCGACGCTCGGCAGATGGAAAAGTCGCTGCAAATAGCGGGTCGAGTATACGCCCGGTCACAGCCCTACTTGATGGTGAAGGTCACCTTTCGGTACGTAGCGCGGCTGCCGTCCGGGGGGACGGCCGTGAGAGCGAGGGTGTAGTCGCCCGCCGGCAGGAGGTTCCCGTTCAGGTCGCGACCCGTCAGGCCGAACGCGTAGCTGCCGGGCAGCAGGTCGCGCATGCGCACGAGCAGGCCGAGGTCGCTTCCGGACGCGCTCGTCAACACCATGTCGAGGCGGCCGACCGGATGAATCTCGGCTCCGTCCTGCCCGCCCGTGACACCCCCGGCGCGGAAGGAGAGCACCGTCGGCGTCGTGTCGGAAGGCTTGAAGCTCTTCTTTTCGAGCCGCACGTCGGAGAGGAGCGGCCCACTGTCGCGCCCAAACGGAATCGCCCACGGCACTCGCAGGGGCAGCGTCGAGCGCGAGCCAATCTGGATCGTCCCCTCGGCCGGCGGGCCGACGTCGGGCGTCCCCTGGAAAGTCGCTTTGATGCGAATGGTGACCTCCCGGCCGGGGCGCAGCCAGAAGCGAGCCGGCGAGGCGGTCAGCGCCAGCCCGGCCCCGCCGGTCTGCGGCAACGTCACGCGGAGGTTGAGCCGGCGCGTGGAAAGGCTCCGGATCGTCAGCTCCTGGACGGAGCTCCAGTTCGTACGGTCGGCCGGCCCGAAGGCGAGGTTGGTCGGATCCGCCGCGAGTTCCGCGGCTGCGGCGGCCCCCACGTCGACGAGCCCGGTCCCCTGGGAAGTCACGGCAGCGTCGTCGACCGGGCGGGCGTAGCCGGCGAGGATCCCGCGGAGCGCGAGCGCGTCAAGTTCCGGCCGAGCCTGGGCGAGCAGGGCGGCGGCACCGGCGACGGTCGCGGCCGCGGCGCTCGAGCCGTTGACCGTGCCGTAAGCCGCGGTCCCGTCTTCCGCAGCAGAAGGCTCCGAGGTCATCAGGGCGACACCCGGGCCGAGCAGGTCGGGCCGCACGCGCCAGTCGAAGGAAAGACCGCGAGACGAGAACGGCGCGAGCCCCCCGCCGGTGCCGTTCGAGGCCACCCGCGTGCCGCCGAGCGAAAGCGCCGGGTGCCGATCCGCTGCGAGCTCCCGGAGCGCCGTCCGGGCCACGTCGTCGGGCACGGCGACCACCGGGACGGGGACGCTCTCGTCGAGGCCCAGCCCGCCGGCCGGAATCGCAGTTCCGTAGAGGGCGACCGCCGCGGCGCCGGCACGAGCGGCGTTCTCGACGGCCGCGACCGGGTCATCTCCCGCACGCACGAGAGCGGCTCGGCCGGCGACGACGCTGACGCCGTTCCGGTCGAAGAATGATTCCAGCGACGAAGGCGCAAGAAAACCACCCGGGCTGCCGCGGGAGCCTGTTTCCTGCGGTGCCACGAGTGCGAGCTCCCGGGATCCCGTGGGTAGCACAGCCCCAGCGAGCGGCAGCAGCCGGTCGACCAGGACATTGAGGCCGGCGCGGACGACCACGCGCACCTCTTCTGTCTGCGACCGCAGGTCGGCTGCGCCGACGCTGAGCGCCGCCGGTGAGTTGCCGGGGCTCGACAGGCTCCCGAAGGCGGGGCCGGCCGGGCCGTCGTTTCCGGACGGAGCGACGACGAGGGTGTCGAGAGCGAGAGCGCCTTCGACGGCTCGCGCCTCCGGCGAGTCGGCGAACGCGGCGTAGGGCGCGGCGAGGGCGACGAGCGCGATCCTGGCGGCGTCGTGCGAGTCGCCATCCTCGTTCGGGTCGACCGCTCGCTCGAGCCCCGCAATCAGCTGGTCGGTGCGGGAGTAGACGGCCCAGCCGCCGGCGACGTCCTGCTGCCAGCCGGCCACCCGAATCGGCAGAACGGATGCTCCGGTTGCGACGCCCGCGAGCCCTTCCGGCCCACCCGCGCCGACGAGCAGACCGGCCATCTCGGTTCCGTGCCGCTCGAGCCTTGTCGCATCGTCGGGCTTCGTCGCGGCAAGCGCGTGGAAGTCGCCGTCGCTGAGCACGTTGATCCCGTCCTGCACCCGTCCTCGCAGAAACGGCTGCGCCTTGTCGACGCCTGTGTCGAGCAGCGCGATCGTGACGCCGCGGCCGTCGAATCCGGGCAACATCACCGCCGGCCGGTGTGCCGCACCCCGAGCGAGCTCGTTCTTCGCAAGCAGGGTCGACGAGATCGTCGCCGGATACGCGACCCGGACCGGATAGACGCCGGCGACCTCCGGCTCGCGCTCGAGCAGCGCAACCGCTTCGGAGTCGAGTGCGGCCGAGAAGCCGTTGATCACCCGCGAGTAGTAGTAGTCCACCCGGGCCTGGACGCCGTGCGCGGCGAGGGTGCCGAGAACCTGTTGCTGCGCCGCGAGGGCAGCTGTCGTCCACTGCCGCTCGTGCGCGTCGGTCGCCCGGCCACCGGCGCGCGCCACACGTTGCGCGAGCGAGGGCGCCTTCAGCACGACAATCACCCGCTGGCCGACGTCGACCTGCGATCGCGCGCTGCCTGCAAGTCCACGCCATGACGCGGCGACCGACGAGAGCGTCCGCTGCGGCGAGCGCGTCCCGCCGGCACCCAGGACCAGTGCGGTGACGCCCAGCACGACGATGCCCAGCGGAACGAGCCGACCCGCCCGCGCCGCGCTAGCCCGAGGCGTACGCATCGAGCGCAAGATAACCGGGGAAGGGGACTGCCTCCGTATATCGCGCAGCCGAAGCGATCATCGCCGCATTGTCGGTGCAGAGCGCCAACGGCGCGAAGGCGGCCTCAGGCAGCGAGGCGCGGAGCATCGAGTTTGCGGCCACTCCGCCGGCGACCACAACCTTCGACGTGCCGGTTTGGTCCGCGGCCTCGCGCGTCCGTCCGACGAGGGCGTCGACGATCGCGCGCTGGTAGCTCGCGGCGAGGTCGGCTCGGCGGGGCCCGAGCTCCTCTTCCGAGAGATCGCGGACGGCGTAGAGCAGCGCCGTCTTCAGCCCCGAGAACGAGAAGTCGAGCCCGGGCACGCGTGCGACGGGAAAGTCGTACGCCTCGGAATCGCCCTCGCCGGCGAGCCGGTCGATTGCCGCTCCCCCGGGGTAGCCGAGGCCGAGCAGCCGCGCGCCCTTGTCGAAAGCCTCGCCCGCGGCGTCGTCGAGCGTCGTCCCGAGCACACGGAAATCGCCGCGCTCGGCGACATCGACCAGCAGGGTGTGCCCGCCACTCGCAAGCAGGCAGAGAAACGGCGGCTCGACCGGCACTGGCTGCAAGTACAGGGAAGCGACGTGGCCGTGTAGGTGGTCGACGCCGATCAGCGGCAGCCGCTTCGCCCACGCGAGAGCCTTCGCCGCCGAGAGACCCACGAGCAGCGCCCCGATCAACCCCGGGCCCTGGGTCACGGCGACCGCATCGAGGCTCTCGAGCTCGGCGTCCGCCTCCGCCAGCGCCTCCCGCACCACAGGGACGACGAGCTCGAGGTGGCGCCGCGAAGCGATCTCCGGCACGACGCCGCCGAAGCGAGCGTGCAGCTCGGCCTGGGAGGAAACGACGCTGGAGCGGATCTCGCCGTCGTCGGTCACTACGGCCGCGGCCGTCTCGTCGCAGGAGGTCTCAAGTCCGAGAATCATGGCACGGGGGAAACCGTGTTTCCCCCATGGGCCCCCTTCTTCTTCGCAGCTTCGTTCCTTCTGTTCACTGCGGCTCCCGCCGGGGCAGGCAACCGTCTCGTCACTCTTCAGCTGACTCGGAAATGGGGTCTTTCCACATGATCAGGGCGTCTTCTCGATTGTCGGTGTAGTAGCCGCGCCTGACGCCGCGTGGCTTGAAGCCAAGGCGCCCGTACAGCGCAACGGCGCCGACGTTCGAGATCCGCACCTCGAGCGTGTAGCCGCGCCGCCCCCGGCCGGCTGTTACCTCGAAGAGCCGCTCCAGCAGCGTTGTCGCGATTCCCTGGCGGCGGTGCTCCTGCGCGACGGCGACGTTCATCACGTGCCAGGCGTCGACGTACCGGGAGATGACGAGGTAGCCGGCGAGCTCGTCGGTCTCGAGGTCGAACGCGCCGAGGCAGATCGACGACGGCTTCGCGAGCTCGCTCGCGAACATCGAGCGCGACCAAGGAGTCGGGTAGGACGCGCGCTCGATCCGCTCGATCGCATTCAGATCCCGCGTCTCGAGCCGCCGCAGCTCGACGCGCGTCATCTCCTTCATCGCGCCTGCTCCGCGTCCGGCACCCTCAGATAAAGAGGCTCGACCGCCTCGGGATCGACGAAGTCGCGGGCGAGCTCTGCGTGGAACCGTGCGCGCGGAAGGTGGAGCTCACTCTCCCGCGGGGGAACCTCCGCGCCGAGGGATTCGAGCACCTCGCGATAGCGAACGGCGCCGTCACCGACACACATTGTCCCGTGCTCCAGCCCCAGCTCGCCCGGCGAGACCACGGCCGGAGCCCCGTCGACGAGCGTGAACACCTCACGGCGACCCGCATCGACGACCGGCAAAGCCCCCGGCTTGCCCGCGGCCAGCGCGTCGAGCGTCGAGACACCGGCGAGCTCCAGGTCGAGCGCGAACGCCAGCGCGCGCGCCGCCGCGAGCCCCATCCGCATGCCGGTGAAGCTACCGGGCCCGGTGCCGACGACGAGGCGACTCAGCTCGCGTGGCTCAGCGCCCGCGTGGTCGAGCAACTCCTCCGCGTCGGAGAGCACGCGCACCGCGCGTGAGGCGCGCTCCGCGAGTACCTTCCCGTCGCGGACGAGCGCGCTCGTCGCAACGCTCGTGGCGGTGTCAAACGCGAGCGTCAGCATCGCCGGCGACCTCCGCCAGCAGCTGCCGGTCGTCGCTTTCGAGCTCGATCGTCCTGCGTTCGCGATCCATGTGCGACAAACGTACAGCGACCCGCACAGGCGGGAGGGCGTCCGCTGCCGCTTCGGGCCACTCGACGAAGCAGATCGCGTTGGCGAAATACGGCTCCAGATCGCCCCATTCCGCAGGGGAGACCCCCTGGAAACGGAAGAGGTCGAGGTGGGAGACGTCAGGGTCTCCGCGGTAGCGGTGACCCACGGTGAAGGTCGGACTCGTCACTGGAACTTGGATTCCGAGGGCACGGCACGCGCCGCGCACGAAGGTCGTCTTGCCGGCTCCGAGCTCGCCGGAGACTGTGACGACGTCGCCAACCTTGAGCCTTCCGCCCAACCGAGCGGCAACTGCTTCCGTCTCCGCCGCTGAAGCGGTCATTCGCGAAAAATGCTGTCGCATTTTCCGCGAGGCCAGTTTGTCGCTGGGGAGATCAGAACAGGCCGAGTTGAACGGCCGGCTCGGGCGCGAGCCGCGCGGGCGGCGGCGTAGGCTCGGGCTCCTCGGCCGCCCCGCCGAGCAACTCCGGCAGGCGCCGGAAGTCCTCCTCCAGCACCTTCAGCATCGCCGGTGTGTAGAGCGCCGCGGCCGGATGGTAGAGCGGGTACAAGAGGACGCGTCGGCCGCCGAGCGTCGTTTCCTGCTCGGCGCCGTGGACGCGCGTGATTCCGGTCGGCTTGCCGGAGAGCAGTTTCGTTGCGAAGTTCCCGAGCGTCGCGACGACCTTCGGCTCGATCAGCGAGATCTGCCGGAAGAGGTGGGCCTCGCAGGCCTCGATCTCGTCCTGCTGCGGGTCGCGATTGCCCGGAGGGCGGCATTTGAGCACGTTCGCGACATAGACCTGGTCGCGCCCGAGGCCGATCCCGGCCAGGAGCTTGTCGAGCAACTTGCCCGCCTGTCCGACGAACGGCTTGCCCTGCTGGTCCTCGTGGAAGCCCGGCGCCTCGCCAACGAACATCAAGTCGGCGCTCGGATCGCCGACCCCGAAGACGACCTGTGTCCGGCCTTGCGAGAGCCGGCATTTCGTGCAGCCGGCGACCTCGGTCGCGAATGCGGCTAGCTCAGTGGCAGCCACACGAACCGCCGCAACAGCCACCACCGCCGCCGAAACTCGGTTGCTGTTGCTCGGCGCCGTGAGCCGCGAAGACGGAGAACTGCTTCCGCACGTTCGGGGCGCCGCAGTCCGGGCAGTCGGGATCGTGACCGTTCCGGACGAGCTCCTCGAAGTGCGATTCGCACTCCATGCACACGTACTCGTAGATAGGCACCTAGGCCGCAGACCGTAGCATCGGCTCGAACTCCACGGGGTCGGATCTTCGAGGTCGCACCGGACGGCATGACGCCGACTCAGCGTAGGAGGTCGCGCAGGCCGATCCCACCTCGGATCAGGGTGTCGAGCGGAGCCGTCTCGACGAGGCGGCGCACGACCGGAGCAAGAAAACCGGGAACATCGCCACGGCGTTCCGCCTCGTCCACGGACCGCAGCACACCCGCGCGAATCGCGGCCTCGACCGTGCTTCGATCGGCGTGGCGGAGCCGAACTCCGGTGCCGGACCGTAACGAGAGAACGAGCTCCTCGCGGGTTGTCCCGAGCCGGCAGGCGGCGCCGTCGAGTCCGTCGAGGAGGATCCGCTGAATGATCCCGTCGAGTCCCGTGCCGGCGAACGCCGGCCGCGGCCGGCACGGCTTGGCGAGCGCCGGCGAGACGCTCCCGGCCGCGCCCTTGCCGAGTTCCACCGCGACGAGCGCGACGGCCGCCGCGAGCAGCGCGAGCAGGATCGCGGCACCACGTGTGAGCCGCGGGTTCATTCGAGGACCCGCCGCCTGAAGAAAAGCGCCACCACCAGCGCGAGAGCAGCGAGCGCAGCCGAAAGCGCGAAAGCAGGCCGGAACGCGCGCGTGATCGTCTCTTCGATCGCGCCGACCAGAGTGTCGCGCGTGGCCGCGAGCTTCGGGTCGCTCCCCGCACCGTGGTCGTCGAATGGCTTGGCGAGATTCGGAATCTCCCCGGCCCGTGCGCGCTCGAACTCGTTCGCCAGGTCGAGGGCGACCGGCACCTTGGTCGTGAGTCCCACCGGGGCGTCCAGCAGCACCTTTGTCGCCCTCAGCTTTGCCTGATCGCCCGCCGTGGGAAGCTCGCCCGCGAGCAACGGCGCGATCGAAGCAAGCGCCAACACCAGCCCCAGGTGGCGGACGCCGACAGTGAATGTCCCACTTCGGGCAAGCCCCGCCGCCGGGTCGAGCGCAGCGTTTGACAGGGTCGGAACCGCGAGTCCGAGCCCGATCCCGCAGAACGCGAGCGCCGCCGCCGCGAACCAAGCGCTCGCCGAGGGAAGGAGGGCGAGCGCCACGAGTCCTGCTGCGACAAGTGCCGCGCCGCCGCAAATCGCAGTCATCCCGCCGAGCCGCCGCCCCAGCGGCCGAGCCGCGACGGTCGCGGCGGGCAAAACGCTGACGATCGCGGCGCCCGCGATCGGCGAGTATCCCCAGACGGTGATCACGAGCAGAACGGCGAGGAAGAGGACGCCGACCAAGGCTCCGAACAGCAGTCCAAGGCAGACATTCGCCGGCGAGGTGCGGACAAGCGACGAGCGCCAGCCCTCCTCGAGCGCAGCCCACCTCGGCGCGGCGATCGCGGCGATCAGGCCGAGAGCCGCGACCGGCGCCTGCGCAGCGAAGATCGCACGCCAGTCGAAGACCTGCGTCAGCACTCCGCCGAGCGCCGGCCCGAGCGCAAGGCCGAATGTACCGGCGAGCGTCCAGATCGCCGCCCCCCGGGTGACCGATCCGGTCAGGTCTCCCAGCACGGGGAGCGCGCCAGCCAGGAGCAGCGCCGCCCCCAGACCCTGAACGCAGCGCGCGGCGATCAGGAACGGCAGGCTGACCGCGAGCGAGCACGCCAGCGACGCGGAGAAAAAGACCAGTAGACCGGCAATCAGAATTCCTCTGGCGCGGATGCGATGGACGAGCACGATCAGCCCGAACGCCGTCACCGCGACCGCCGCGTTATAAGCAGTCACCACCCACGAGACGCCCTCGATCGACGTGTGGAACCGAGCGTAAAGCTCCGGCAGCCCCAGCACGACGATCGACGAGTCCGCAAAGGCGATCCCGACCGCCGCCGCGACGAGAGCGGTCAGAAGAGAGGTCGGCCGGCCGGCAAGGGTCATGGGCGGAGTTCTACAACCGGGCGTCTCGCAGCCGCCTCCCGGCGCGACGCTAGACTCCGATTTGCCCGGTATCCGCTAGGGAACTGGAGCGAGACAATGTTCGAAAGCGTCAACGTGATTGGTCGCGGCCGCGTCGGATCGGCGGTCGCCGCGCGCCTCGAGGAGCGCGGCGTCGAGCTGCGCGAGGACAGCGCCGACCTGATCCTGTTGTGCGTTCCCGACGCGGCGATTTGGGACGTGGCCCGGGACCTGGTCCCCGGACCTGCCTGGATCGCGCACGTCAGCGGGGCCACACCGCTGGCGGCGCTCGCCCCCCACGAGCGGCGCTTCGGCCTACATCCGCTGCAGACGTTCACGCGCGCGCGAGGACCCGAGCAGCTCGACCGCGCCTTCGCAGCGGTCACCAGCGAGACGGACGAAGCGCGCGAGCGCGGCTTCGAGCTGGCCCACCTCCTCGGCCTGACGCCGTTCGAGCTCGCCGAGGAGGCGCGGCAGCTCTACCACGCCGGCGCGGCGATCGCCTCGAACTACCTCGTCACGCTGCACAAGGTCGCATCCGAGCTTTTCCTCACAGCCGGCGCGCCGCCCGAGGCCTTGGTGCCTCTGATGTTGCGGACGATCGAGAACGGCTTCGAGCTGACGGGCCCGATCGAGCGCGACGACTGGGAGACGGTCGAAACGCACCGCCAGGCGATCCGCGCCGCGCGGCCGGAGCTCGAACCACTTTACGACGTTTTGGCAGAGGCGACGCGCTCGTGAAGATCGTTCGAGCCATCGCCGACCTCCGTGCCGAGCCACGCGAGGGGACCGTCGGTCTCGTCCCGACGATGGGCGCCTTCCACGAGGGTCATCTCGCCCTCTTCCGGGCGGCGCGGGAGGAGAACGACCTCGTCGTCGCCAGCCTCTTCGTCAATCCGGCCCAGTTCGGCGCCGGTGAGGACCTCGACTCCTACCCGCGCGACGCGGCGCGCGACGCAAAGGCCGCGGAAGAAACAGGCGTCGACATCCTCTTCACGCCGGCCACTGACGAGCTCTACCCGCCCGGCTTTCAGACCTGGGTCGAGGTCGAGGAGCTGGGCAGCCGACTCGAAGGCGAGCACCGCCCCGGCCACTTCCGCGGCGTCGCGACGATCTGCCTCAAGCTGTTCAACATCGTCAGGCCCGACCGCGCCTACTTCGGCCAGAAGGACGCCCAGCAGGTCGCGGTGATCAGGCGGATGGTTCGCGATCTGGATCACGAGGTCGAGATCCGCGTCGTCGCCATAATTCGGGACGCGGACGGGCTCGCCCTCTCGTCGCGGAACGCCTACCTCTCGCCCGAGGAGCGCGAGCGCGCCCTGGCGCTTCCACGCGCACTCGCGACCAAGGACCCGGCGCAGGCCCGCGCCCGGCTGAACGGCCTCGACGTCGACTATGTCGAGGTTGCCGACTTCGAGCCGCGCGTGCTCGTCGCAGCGGTCCGCGTCGGAAAGACCCGCTTGATCGACAATGTCGTCCTCGACAAGGAGCCCGCATGAGCACTCGTCCACGCAAGCCCGGCCCGGCGACTCCCGCACCCGGAAAGCTGGCCCTCCCCGAGCTCCTCGAGATGAAGCGCCGCGGCGAGAAGATCGTCATGGTCACCGCGTACGACGCCCCCGGCGCCAGGCTCGCGGACGCGGCCGGGATCGACCTGATCCTCGTCGGCGACACCGCGGCGATGGTTGTCCTTGGCCACGACTCGACCGTGCCGGTGACGATGGACGAGATGCTCTTCCTGACACGCTCTGTGGCGCGGGCGGCCAAGCGGCCGCTGATCATCGGCGACTTGCCGTTCGGCACCTACGAGGCCTCCGACGATGACGCCGTTCACAACGCAGTGCGGTTCGTCAAGGAAGGAGGCGCAGACGTGGTCAAGCTCGAGGGTGCCGGGCCGTCGCTCTCGCGAGTGCGGGCGATCGCCGGCGCGGGCATCGGCGTCATGGGCCACGTCGGCCTGACCCCGCAGTCGGCGACCGTGCTTGGCGGCTTCAAGGCCCAGGGACGAACCGCCCGTCAGGCCCGGCAACTGTACGAAGACGCGCTCGCGCTCGAAGCCGCCGGTTGCTTCGCCGTCGTTCTCGAAGCCGTTCCCGCGGCGGTGGCCGAGCGCGTCACCGAGGCAATGACGGTGCCGACGATTGGAATCGGCGCCGGCCCGGCGACCGACGGTCAGGTGCTCGTCTACCACGACCTGCTCGGCCTCTACGAAGGCCGCGCACCTCGATTCGTCAAGCGGTACGCCGACGTTGCCGCTGAGATCCGCGGCGCGCTCGAGCGATACGCGGCAGACGTGCGCGAGCAGCGCTTCCCCGAGGAGCAGCACACGTACTCGATCCCGGACGAGGAACTCGCCGAGTTCGAGACGGAACTTGCCGCCGACCTAGCCGCCGAACAAGCTCAGCGCTAGATCAGCAACGGCAACGAGGCCGCCGAAGACGACGACTGCGCCCGCGGTTCTCGGCCAGCTCCAGCCCTGGACGACGCGAATCCCGATCGCAAGCAGCACGAGCGACCAGACCCCAAAGCCCGCCTCGAGCACGGTGAAGACGTGCGCTCCGGGGCCGGAGTCCGAGCCCCCGCTGCGGAAGATGTCGTCGCCGTAAAGCGCGAGTCGCACCGGCAGCAACACGAGTGAAAGCGCGAGCGGCACCGCCGCCAGCGCCAGTAGGTGACGCGCCTGCCGGTAGCTCGCTCCCCGGCCAAGCCAGTCGAGGGCGAGATAAAGGACGCCGCCTGCGAGCCAGTAGTTGACGAGCCCCACGAGCAGTCCGGCGATGAAGAGCCAGACAGGGATGACGATTCCGGCACGGAGCGGGTCGTCGGCGAACGTCGCAGCCTGCCCGCTGATCAGCGTTAGCGCGAGTCCGGCGAGGAAGACCACAGCGGCGATCGCGTCCTGGCGATCCTCCGCCGCCGCGCGCGAATCGTCGCGCAGCACCGCAAAGACTTCCCGGGGAGCCTGGGCGACGAGCGCTGCCCGAAGCCACCAGGCGCGGGCCTCGTCCTGACGCGCAGGCTCCGCGTGGGTGCTCATCTCGGCAGCGTACGCGACCTGTTCATTGCAACAAGTTTTGACAGTTTTGATGAGAAAAACCTTCACACAACCATGCTGTTGACCCTCAAGACCCGTCGCCAGTTGCCGATGAAAGACGCGAGTTACTCAGATGCTTTGGCGAGCCCCCCAGCAGTCCGTGCGGCCGGACAGCAAGTCCGGTACGCGCGGGCGAAAACTCCTTCTGACGATCGCGGTCCTCGGCGCGACAGCGAGCATCGCCGGCCTTGGAACCTTCGCGACCTTCACCAGCTCCACGTCGGCCAGCCATACCGTCGCCTCCGGCACGGTCACGATCGCCCTCGGCGCCACCGGCGCCTCCACGAACCGCCTCAACGTCGACGCAACCGCAATCGCACCCGGCGACACAGTCCAGCGCAGCGTCGACCTGATCGACCAGGGGACGCTGAACCTCGCCTCAGTGACCCTGACCACGACAGCGACGGCGAGCTCGGTCCTCGACACCGACGCGACAAACGGGCTCCAGATGGTGATCGACAAATGCTCGCAGGCCTGGACCGAGGCGGGCCCGCCTTACACGTACACCTGCGGCGGCTCCACTTCTTCGGTTCTCACCTCTCGCGCCGTGATCCAGACCGGAGTCACGCTGAACAACCTCAGCGCGCTGACCGCCGGCGCAACTGACCATCTGCGGGTGACCCTCACCTTCCCGAGCGGAGCCGGCAACTCGTTCCAGAACAAGTCGTCGACGATCCAGTACGCGTTTACCGGCACGCAGCGCACCGGGACGGACAAGTAGCAGTGAACGCTTTGGCCCTCGCCCCGCGCATGGTGGCGGCACGGGCGGGTGCGCCGTCCGGTCCGTTCTGCTCGCGCGGCTGTCACGTCCTCGTCGGTGCGAAGTTCGACCCCCACACGGGGCGCCGGCTCGGTGCGGCGGCCCAGAGCCGCAGCGGGATCGCGGTTAACATCGCGCTCTGGCTCGCGCTCGGTGCTGCGCTGGCGGCATTCGCAGGACTCGGGCTGCTTCCCCATACAGGTCTCTACCGGCCCGAGACGGTGCTCTCCGACAGCATGAAGCCGTACTTCCGGGCCGGCGACCTTGCGATCGTGACACCGGAACCGGCACGCGACGTTCGGGTCGGGCAGGTGATCAGCATCCACATTCCGACCGGCGACCATCACGTCCAGACGCACCGCGTCGTCCAGGTCGTACGGGGCGGCGAGCACCCGGTAGTCCGGACGAAGGGCGACGCGAATGATGCGCGCGATCCCTGGACGGCCCGGCTCGACGGGCCGACCGCCTGGCAGGTTCGGCTCGTCGTGCCCAAGCTCGGCTGGGCGATCGTCTGGCTACGCGACCCGTTCCTGCGTTTGCTGACCGTGTTTCTCGCGCCGGCGCTGTTCGCGCTCCTGGCGCTCTGGCGGATCTGGGCCGAGCCGGACGGGGATGACACCGTCGAGGAGGTGCCGGATGCGCGCCCGCAGGTCGCGCCGCTCGCCTAGAGCTCGCTCGAGCGCGGGTGTGCGCTTGGCGGCGGTCGCGGGGTCGACCCTGGCCGCCTTCGTCGTGAGCTCGCTGGCTCTCGCCGGCTTCAATTCGGCCGGTACCGGCGGCCCGATGTCCGTGACTACGAAGCGAATCTTCTCGGGCTCACGCTCGACGTTCCCGAACGACCTACGCGACGCAAGCAGCGGCGCTGCTTCGAACAAGTCTGATCCGCTCGCTTACGACGATGGAATCGTCGACGCGACAGGTGCCTGGGCCAACGCGTTTTCGGCAACGCGCTTTTTTCAGGCCGATTTCAACAGTTCCAGGCCGGCGGGGGTCCCAACTTCGAGCGTGAACTTCAACATCAAGTACGCGGGCGTCGCTACCGGCAACGCCTGCATCTACAAGATCGAGTTGCGGCGCGTGTCGGACGGCGGCCTCGTCGGCACGCTCGACCATTCGGCGAGCCCGCTCTGCAGCACCGGCACGACCTATCGCGTCGTGAACGAAGACATTTCCACCTACGTGACCTCTACCGATGTCGCGAACGATCTCCGGATCAAGATCTTCGGCTATGAGACTGCCTCGAAGGCATGGAACATCGAGTACGCGACCGTCACGGGGACGAGCTACTCCGCTTGGACGCTCTTCGACACGACCGTTACCGACCAGTCGACCGGCACCGCGGCCACGACACCGTGGTCGATCGCAACCGCCGAGGCCACCGGCGCCGCCGGGACTATCTATACCGACGCATCAAACTGGCCGTCCGCGGCACCGGCGGGCACGAAGTACCTGCAGGTCACCTTCGACCACCCGGATCTCCCCACAGGCGCTGTCGTCCAGAGCGTGACGCTGAGAAACATTTGGCGTGCGGCCGCGGCGGTCACGAACGGAGGGACGCTCTGCAACTACTTCGAGGTCTACAACGGCGCCACGCTCGTGGAGACCCATGGCGGCACCACTCAGGCGACGGCGCAGTCCTGCAACAACAGCAACGTGACCTGGCAGACCGACAACGCCACCCTCACGCTCGTCGACACCGTTGCCGAGGCGAACAGCATGACGATCAAGTTCTATTACTGGATCGCGCCGATTTGCGGCGGCGGGGGTAACCCGACCTGCGTCAAGTCCGTTACCGACCAGGTCCAGGCGACCTTCACCTACTACCTCGATTGACCTCCGTAAACCCCCCTCCGGGTGACGGCCGACGCGTTTCGGATACCGACAACACAACTATGCGGCGGAAACTCTTCAATGCGCGAAAACTGCTGTTCTCGATCGCGGCACTCGGCGCCGCGGCCTCCGTCGCGGGCCTCGGTACCTTCGCGACCTTCACGAGCTCCACGAGCGCGAGCCACACGATCGCGAGCGGCACCCTCTCGTTGACCGCTCCGTTCAGCCGCCTCGGCACGGGCGCGAGCCCGATCGCCGCTGGCGACACGATGCAGCGGGCATTCGACCTCAGCTACTCCGGCTCCATCTCGTTCGCCTCGGCGACGCTGACCACGAGCGCCACGCCTTCGTCCGGTCTCGACACGGACGCGACCGACGGCCTCCACATCGCGATCGACAAGTGCTCGCAGGCCTGGACCGAGTCCGGCCCGCCCTACACCTACACGTGCGGCGGCTCGACCTCGTCCGTGCTCGCCTCGCGGGCGCTGATCGGCAGCGCCATCGCGCTCTCCAACCTGACGCTGACCGCCGGCTCAACCGACCACCTGCGCGTGACGATCACGCTGCCGGGCACGGCGGGCAACACGCTCCAGAACCAGTCGTCGACGATCAGCTACACCTTCTCCGGCAGCCAGCGCGCCGGAACGGATCAGTAGCCAACCGGCGCGTTACGCCGCCGCGGCGGCGTGCGCCGGCAGCACCTCGCGCAGGTATTGCCCGGTGAACGACTCCTCCACCTCGGCCACCTGCTCCGGCGTCCCCGTTGCGACGATCTCCCCGCCGGCTTCCCCGCCTTCGGGCCCGAGGTCGATCAGCCAGTCGGCCTGCTTGATCACGTCGAGGTTGTGCTCGATCACGAGCACGGTATTGCCTGCATCGACCAGCCGCTGAAGGACGTCGAGCAGCTTCTCGATATCGGCGAAGTGGAGGCCGGTGGTCGGCTCGTCGAGCATGTAGAGCGTCCGTCCTGTCGCGACCTTCGAAAGCTCCTTCGCCAGCTTGATCCGCTGCGCCTCGCCGCCTGACAGCGTCGTCGCGGCCTGGCCGAGCTTGATGTAGTCGAGACCGACGTCGTGCAGCGTCTGCAGCTTGCGGCGCAGCTTCGGGATCTTCGCGAAGAAGGCGAGCGCCTCCTCGACCGACATCGCGAGCACATCCGCGATCGACTTGCCCTTGAAGCGCACCTCGAGCGTCTCGCGGTTGTAGCGCGCGCCCTTGCAGGTCTCGCAGGGGACGTAGACATCGGGCAGGAAGTGCATCTCGATCTTGATCTGGCCGTCGCCCTTGCAGGTCTCGCAGCGGCCGCCGCGGACGTTGAACGAAAAGCGGCCGGGCTTGTAACCGCGGACCTTCGCCTCGGGTGTCAGCGAGTAGAGCTCGCGGATCGGCGTGAACAGGTCGGTGTAGGTCGCCGGGTTCGACCGCGGGGTGCGCCCGATCGGCGACTGGTCGATGTCGATCACCTTGTCGAAGACGTCGATCCCATCGACCGACTCGTGCTCGCCTGGCTTGACCCTCATCTTGTGCAGCCGGTTCGCGAGCGACTTGTAGACGATCTCGTTCACGAGCGTCGACTTGCCGGAGCCGGAGACCCCGGTGACGCAGACGAACTTCCCGACCGGGAACTCGACATCGATGTCCTTGAGGTTGTGCATCGAAGCTCCTCGAACCCAGAACGAACCGAAATCCTCGGTGCGGCGCTCCGGCACCGGAATCGAGCGGGCTCGGGAGAGGAACTGGCCCGTGACGGACTTCTTGTTCCGCTCGACCTTGGTCGCGGGCCCCTCCGCGACGACGTGGCCGCCGTGCTCGCCCGCGCCCGGCCCCATGTCGACCAGATAGTCGGCGGAGCGCATCATCTGCTCGTCGTGCTCGACGACGAGGACGGTGTTGCCGAGGTCGCGCAGACGCTCCAGCGTGCCGATCAGCTTGCCGTTGTCGCGCTGGTGGAGACCGATTGAGGGCTCGTCGAGGATGTAGAGAACGCCGACGAGTTGGCTACCGATCTGCGTCGCCAGTCGCAACCGCTGCGCCTCGCCGCCGGAGAGCGTCGCCGCTGTGCGGTCGAGGTCGAGGTAACCGACCCCGACGTTGTCGAGGAACGTCAAGCGCTCTTTGATCTCCTTGATCACGCGTGAACCGATCAGCTGGTCGGTCTCGCTCAACTCGAGCCCCTCGAGGAACTCGAGCGCGCGCGTCACCGACATCTTCGTGAACTCGTGGATGTTCCTGTCGCCGACGGTGACCGCGAGCACCTCGGGTTTCAGCCGCGCACCGTGGCAGACCGGGCACGGCCGGAAGCTCATGTACTCCTCGATCCGCTCCCGCTGTTGGCTCGAGTCCGTGTCCCGGTAGCGCCGCTCGAGGCTCGGGACGAGCCCCTCGAAGGCCATCGTGTAGGCGCGGCGGCGCCCCATCCGGTTTCGGTAGGAGACGTAGATCCGCTCGCCGTCGGTGCCGTAGAGGAAGAGGTTCTGATGCTCATCGGTCAGGTCCTGCCACGGCTGCTCGAGATCGATCTCGTACCGATCGGCAATCGCCTGGATCACCGACTCGTAGAAGCCCGAGTTGCCGAGCGCCCACGGCACGAGCGCGCCCTCGCCGATCGAGAGCGTCGGATCCGGGACGAGTAGGTCAGGATCGATCTCCTGCTGGTGCCCGAGTCCCGTGCAGCGCGGACAGGCTCCGTGTGGCGAGTTGAAGGAGAAGATGCGCGGCTGCAGCTCCGGCAGCGAGACGCCGTGGTCCGGGCAGGCGAACTTCTCGCTGAAGGTCAGCTCCGCTCCGTCGACGATGTCGATCACGACCAGGCCGTCCGCCAACTGAGCCGCTGTCTCGACCGACTGCGCGAGCCGAGTTCGCAGGTCGTCCTTGATCACCAGCCGGTCGACGACGACCTCGATCGTGTGCTTGAACTTCTTGTCGAGCTCGGGCACGCCCTCCTCGAGCAGGCGTTGTTCGCCGTCGACCTTGACACGCGAGAACCCTTCGGCCTGAAGGTGCTCGAAGACATCCTTGTACTCGCCCTTGCGGTCGCGGACGACCGGCGCGTTGACGGTGAAGCGGGTGCCCCGGTCGAGCTGGAGGATCTGGTCGACGATCGACTCCTGGCTCTGGCCCGAGATCGGCCGGCCGCAGATCGGGCAGTGCGGCTTGCCGATCCGCGCGTAGAGCAGGCGCAGGTAGTCGTAGATCTCGGTCACCGTGCCCACGGTCGAGCGCGGGTTTCGCGATGTCGTTTTCTGGTCGATCGAGAT
>Ga0193730_1000220_pt1 | contig 18254 bp, 15 predicted proteins | sample U1a1metaG_FD_144919 | JGI IMG/M metagenome (GOLD analysis project Ga0193730, IMG submission 144919) | Soil microbial communities from a riparian zone of the East river system, Colorado, United States - U1a1 | ecosystem: Environmental > Terrestrial > Soil > Riparian zone | place: USA: East River...
CACAAGTCGAGCATGCCGCAAGCCGCAAATTTGATAGGTACGGATTCGATCCAGAAAAATACGAAGGAATGCCGGCCATCAGATTGATCGACGTTGATTTGACATAGGTTAGGGCCTGCGCCCTTACAAATTGACCGCTATGTCCTGGTCCCGCGGCTTCGATGAACCCATCCAACTTGAAGACGCTGCGGCGTACATCCTGGTGCTGCCAAAGTAGAAACAGCAAAGCTCGAATGGCAGGCAGCGACCGAAGCATGGCCGCTGAAGACCGCGGACCTTTGATGCACGCTCATGTTGGAATGATGCTGGCCCTGCACGGCGCAAAGCCGATACGCGCCCCCTCCCGATCAAGTCAGCCGTCGCCTTTTACGAGCGCTGGCTTCATGCGCCGCCCGACCGTCGCCAGGCCGCCGCGATGGTTGCCGCACTGCTTCAGGCTCAGCCGAGCGATTTCGATAACCGAGTCTATGTCGACCGGACAATGCGAGAATGGAACGCCTCACTCCCAACTGCCGAAATAACGAAGAACGCGGCGGTGCTGGAGCGCCTCGTTAGGCAGATCGAGGCGCACGGCAGCTTGGTCTATTTCTACAGCCTGCCTTATGTCGAGGCTTTGCAAGCCTCGGACTACGCAAGGGCTACAGCCAACACCGCCCACGCGACATTCACAAACGACCTTCAATGGCTGCGCCTAGAACTGCCGATGCATGAATTACGGTGGGCGGACGGCGTACACTTGGACGAAAGATCCTCGATCGTCGTTTCGAAGGAACTCCAGAAGCAGCTGTTGCTTCGAAATGATGAAGGCCGCCGCCCCTAGCAGATACCAGATGTGGATATGCACTATGAACCCCTCAATGACAGTCAGATCGGCGTTCCTATGCCTTGCGTGCGTGACGCTGTTGCGCCGGCGGACATGTCGCGGACGTGCCGCACTGGATGGGAGGCCTGCCGGCCGACGCTCCACCGCGCCGTGGTACGCCTGAGTACGATGAGTTTATGGTAAGGCGCGCTCAAGAGGCGGCAAGGCCAAAGACTGAGCAGCAACAGCCTAAATAGCGCGATCGGAGTGGTGCAACAGGGCGTCCGGCTTGTGCCGCCGAAACTCCTCGCTCTCGTACCAGCTTGACCACCTCGATCTTGAACTCTCGGCTGAACCTTCGTCTCTGCATGATCCACCTCCGGCTTCATGAAACACCCAAACTTGGTGTCCATCAAACCGGCAGCAGCTCAGAGTGACGTGATTGGTGTGCAGGTTATCGGGCATGTGCTTAAGGCCTGGGAAAGAGCCGCCGGGGGCGGGCGTACAGCGTGGCGATTGTTTAACGCTACGACCTTTGCACTCGCGAGGAAGGTTGCGGAGAAGCCTGACCTCACCCAGCAACCGCATACAATCAGCGACGCCACTTATGGCGGCGAACAAGGTAACGGTCGCACACAGGCTTGGCCCCTCTCGGTCAAGGACTACTTCGAGCCGCTGTAGCCGCTGGGCTGGGGGCTGAGCGGCTCGTCTTCTTTTGATGGACAGTACGAAGCAACTGGCTCCGTGCGAATCTCCCCCAGGCGAGGAACGCTCGCGCAACGAGGGACTTTGAACGTCGCGTTGAGAAGCTGTGACCCGCAAGGTTCGAAGTTGTCCTCCCCCTTTATCGCGGGGTTTTATTTTCACGAGACAATTAATTGCGTTGTTCTTTCACAGGAGCGCGCAATGGCTATCAAGGAGTGTTCAGAAGAACGCTATGACCGGATGTTAGGAATTTTGCCGCCGACCGTTTGGGTCGGGAAAGGTTTCTTGGTCGGAGAATCTCACGACCACCGCAAATGTAAAATCACGGGGAAGATAGCCCCAACGTGTGCTGCCTTCTTCGCCGCCTTCGGCAAATACTACGACGGCGACCCTATGACCGTGGTGGAGTTCGTCCACTTCGACGTAAAAGATTTACCATGAGCAATCGTTACCTCATGGAGACTCCACGACTTACTCTTCGACCTCATGGCTTGCACCGGGTAGCGAAGAACCAGCGCACGAAGCTCCGCATAGAAAGATATGTGGAGCGAATCCTCAAAGCACTCGAGTAGACAAGAGGTTGGACCGTGATGCTCAGTTTCAATGATTTGCACATCGACTGGGGCTTCAAATACCTCAAAATATAGCGGCCCCACCCGGGGCTGTTTTCTTATCCGAAAATGCCCCGCTTGAACCTCCTCCGAATTGATGGACACCTGTAGTAGGCTCGAAGAGAGCCGGCGATCAGCCGCCAATCGCGATCTCGTCGACGACATCAAGCGGGTCCGACACAAACGGACGCTGCGGCAGTCCGCGGGTCCATGCCGAGCTGAAGGCTCAGGGCCGCGGGGTGAGCCGCGGTCGCATCGAACGGTTGATGCGCCATCACGGTATTCGCGCCATCATGGGCACGGCCCGGCGGGTGCGGACCACCGATAGCCGGCACGACCTCCCAATCGCCCCCCTGCTCACTTCCGGTCTTCCCCAATAAGCGGACGTTTTCAGATCCCGTCGGCATGTCGCAAATGTGCCAGGAGCGGACATGGGCACCCAGTCCGCCACAGGGCCGCTACACTCGCAACGCCCGTGACAATGCCGTGTGGATGGCTATCCGATTGCGGTGGAGAAGCGATGTCGCGCCTGATCGGCCGCGCCAGGACGTAACAACAGGCGCGGACAGGGCGCACCCTGTCCGCGCGCCGCCGGGTTGTCATTTCTGATACTGCTCGAACAGCTGCTTGATCCGTTTGGCCGCTTCCTCGGTGGCCTGTTCCGGGGTCATGTTGCTTTGCGTGATATTGGCTTCCGCCTGCGCCCAGATCTGCTCGGACAGCACGGCCGAATAGGCCGGGTTGTAGGACATCCACCACGGCACCGTCGGCTTGATCAGCCCCATATCCACCGCAACCGGCCGGTGCGGGTCCTTCGAGTCCGTCCAGTACGGATCGTTCTTCACGATGGAGGCCATCACCGGCAAATAGCGAGCGCGGGTTTCCTTCAGATAGGCGTTCATGTTCGCCGGCTGGATGAAGTCGCGCAGCAATGCCTTGGCGGCGTCCACGTTCTTCGATCCCTTGGGGATGATGGTGGGGGAAATCGCCAGCACGCTCGCCACCGGCTTGCCGTCATTGTCCATGGGGACGCCGCGGGTGATGATCTCCTTGTAGTAAAGATCGGGCTTGTCCATCTGCGCCGCGGCAATGGAGATGGTGGCGTTGGGCGTCATCACGATCTGTCGGGCGAAGAAAGCGTTGTTGTTGTCGACATCGCCCCAGTTGATCGCACCTGGTGGCACATAGCCTTTCTTGAATGGCGTCGTCAGCCGCTCCAGCGTCGTGGTCGCCGCCTGGCGCACGGCGGAATCGTCGATATTCAGTTTGCCATCCGGCGTGACGATGCCGACGCCGCCATAGGCAACCAGGAATTGGTGAAACAGATTGCCGGAATCCGCCTCCTTCGTCGCCATCGAATAGCCGAGGCCGAAGATACGCTTGCCCTTGGCGCGCAGCTTGTCCTGCACGATCTGGAAAAAATCGTAGAACTTGTCCTGCGTGCCCGGCATATCGGTCGCGGCAAAGCCGGCTTCCTCCAGCAACGGGAGCCAGACCTCATTCAGCAGCGAAGAGGCTTTGGTCGGCACGGCGTAATACGAGCTTTTCTTTTGCTTGGCGTTATGAAGGCGCGCACTGTTCAGCGCGGTCTCCAAAAACTCGGTCTTCTGAGATTCCACGACGTCGGAGACATCCTCCAACTGATCGTTCCAGGCCGCGCGCGGCACCAGGAAGCGGTCGCCGGTGACGGTGTGCACCACATCCGGCACGTCGCCCACCTGCATGCCGGCGATCAACTTGGTGATCACATCCGGCCCGTTCATGATGGTCAAATTGACCTTGGTGTTGTTGCGCTTTTCCCAGTCGGCCATCCAGGCTATCACGGCATCGTTTTCGGCCTTGTAGAAACCCTGGGTCCACCAGACTGTGAGTTCCCCGGCCGCCCTGGCGCGGCGTGGCTTCAGGCCAGTGCCCGCCGCGACCGCAGCACCCACGCCGCCCAATACCTGCCGCCGTGAAATGAGCTTCATCTTGTTTCTCTCCCGACGCCGTTGGTGTTGCGTTCAACCCTTTACTCCGCCCATCGTCAGGCCGCCGCTCATCTTGCGGCGGAAACCGTAGTAGATAAGCAAGGGCGGAATGGCGTAGATGATTGCCGCCGCCATCAGATAATTCCAGGGTGCCTCGTCCCCCACCAGGAATTTGCCGAGCGCCACCGGCACGGTGACGACCTTGCCGCCCGATAGCAGCAGGAACGCATACAGATATTCGTTCCATGACAGCAGCAGCGCATAGGTGCCGACCGCCACCAGGGCGGGCGCCATCAGCGGCAGATAGATGCGGAGGAAAATCTGCAGCGGCGAGGCACCATCGATGCGCGCCGCCTCATCCAGTTCGAGCGGGATCGAGGCGCCGTATTGCTGGAAAATGAAAATCGCATAGGGCGTGGCGAAGGTCACTTCAACCGCGATCAGTGCGAGCGGATTGTTGGTCAGGCCATATTTGCCCATGATCCCGTAGAAAGGGATGGCCAGGAACGACATCGGGATCACATAGGTCAGCAGCGCAGCGTTGGTCAGCATCCAGCCGCTGCGAATGCGCATCCGGCTGATGGTGAAACTTGTCAGGGACCCGATGGTCAGGGTCAACAACGCGACACCGACACCGATGAAGAAACTGTTGCCCATCTGGTTCCAGAATGTCTCCAACAGCCAGAAGGCCTGGTGGAACACGACGCTGAAGGCATGCGGGCTGGGTGCGATCGGGTAGACGGAGGTGCTGAGCACTTCCTCCTTTTCCTGCACGGAGACGCGGATGATGTTGTAGATCGGCAGCAAACTCCAAAGCAGCAGCACTGCCGACAGCAACGACACGCCAATGCTGTCGATCGCGCGGCCCCGGCGTTGGGCGGTCATATCGTGACCTCGCTGCGCCGCAACTGGCGCATCAGCAGGATCACCAGCGGGATCAGCAAGGGCAGCGCCGTCAGCACCGTCGCCATGCCCAGTTTGGGATCGCCCAGTTCGAATGCGTTGCGGATGCCCAGGGTCGCGAGCACATGCGTCGACAGCGCCGGCCCGCCGCCGGAGATGAAGCGTACGGCGTTGAAATCACCCAGCGCCCAGATGGTCGAGAGCATGGTGCAGACCAGGTACATCCCCGCCATCAGCGGCAGGGTCACATGGGTGAATTTCTGGATCCCGCTGGCGCCATCGACATCCGCGGCCTCATACAGTTCGACCGGAACGGCCATGCGCCCGGCGAGGAAGATCAGGGTCCAGAAGGGCAGCCATTTCCAGATATGGCCATAAATGACCGAACCCAACGCGAAGCCCGGACTGTCGAGCCAGGGCGGCCCATCCACCTGCGCCACCTGCCAGACCAAATTGTTGATCAGCCCCCATTGCCCGTTCAGCATCCAGTTGATGGACAGATAGCTGGACAGCGCTGGCATCGCCCAGGGCAGCATGAAGACCAGCAGCAGGAACTTGGTCCACCAGCCCTTGCGCATGAAAAAGCCCGATAGCAGCAGCGCGAACAACAATTTCAGGTTCACGCCGAACAGCAGATAGAGCAGGGTGTTCACCACCGTGCGCGGATAGACCGGATCACCGAACAGCGCGCGATAGCTGGCCGGATCGCTGCCCAGCCACAGCCCATAGCCGACCGGGTAGATGACGAAGGCTATGAATATCGCGACATAGGGGGTGACAAAGGCCAACGCCCAGAGTTTGTCGGCGCCAAATGTGCCACGCCGCCGCGCACGAGGCGCGGCGCCGGTGGCCACGGCCGGGCTGTCGATCATGGTCGTGACGGCCATCGTTCCGATCCTCCCGCCTGCGTTCAGGCGCGCGGTGGCATTTCCGTCCCTTTGGCGAAGGCGGCCCGGTTCGTCGTGGTCTGCCTCGGCCGGCTTTTCTAGGTGCGAGTGTGGCAATTTGCCCAGTGCAACACAACTAGTCTTGCGGCGGGGGCGGCATTGTCACGCATCCGACCGCGGCACGCGAGGAGCCTGCGGCCGACGTGTTGTCAGGCCATCGCAATAGCCGCTCGCTAGTGTCCAATTTCGCGAGCGAGACCTGGCGGAACCAACCACGTCCGCTAAGGGCCGACAAACGGACTCGGCGCGGAAGTCACGTTATACCCGCCAGCCGCCAACGGCCTGCAATTACAAATGTGGCGACGATACACTATGATTCGCCTGTTCCGCGTGAATGGTTTGGGAAGGTGTCCATGCAGAGGATCAACGTCCTGAGTATTCAGCGCATCAGCGTCGAAGATCGAGCGAAGATTGAGGCGGTCGATCCGGCGATCGAATTGACCGACGCCGGGGGCTGGTATGACGGGGAAATTCGCGAAACGTGGCCTGCCTTCACCTCGGCACGCTACCTGGCACCAGGCGCCACCGGCTCGGGGACCCCTGAGGAACGTGATCGCCTGCTCGCTGAAGCTGAAGTCATCCTTGGTGGCTGGCCATTTCCGCTCGATCTGCGCGCCAGGGCACCAAGGTTGAAATGGTTTCATCAGCGCCCTGCCGGCGCCAGCAATCTGCTCATGGGCGATCTCTGGGGCAGCCGCGTGGTGGTGACGACCTCGCGAGGGTTGGGCAATAACCTGGCGATGGCTGAATACGCGCTGGCCGGTATTCTGCACTTTGCGAAGGGTTTTCATCGCGCCGCGGTGGATCGGGAGGCGGGCGTGTTCGACCATCGCGCCTATCGACCGCTGCTATTGGAAGGCAAGATTGCGTGTGTCGTGGGCGCCGGCGGGATCGGACTCGATGTCGGTAAACTCTGCGCCGCCCTCGGCATGCGGGTCGTCGGCATCCGCCGCCACCCGCACCCAGACCGGCCCCTGCCACCGGGATTCAGCGAGCTCGGCGGCGCCGGGGATCTCGATCGGTTCTTGCCGGAGAGCGATTTCGTGGTGATCTGCTGCCAATGGACACCGGAGACGACCCGTCTCTTCGACAAGGACCGCTTTGCAGCGATGAAGGTGGGGGGCGTGCTCATCAACGTCGCCCGGGGTGAGATCGTCGACGAGGAAGCCCTCGCCGACGCGCTCCAGCGCGATCATTTGCGCGGCGCAGCGCTCGATGTTTATGTCGGCGAATTCGAGCACACGCCGACATCAAGACTCTGGTCCGATCCCAGGGTGCTGATCACGCCGCATATCTCGTCTGCCAGTGATCAGGACCGTCATGGCGCCATCGATCTCTTCTGCGACAATCTGCGCGCCTATCTCGAGGGCGGGCCGCTCCGGAATGTCATCGATTGGGAACGGGGCTATTAAAAGCTGGCGCCCCCGGGGCCGGAATCGTCGCGCCGTGATCGGCAACCCCGGCCCTTGCTCATTCGGCTGGCGCGTGGCTTGGCTCCAAGTGCGCGATCGTCACGTGGCTACGTGCCCGAGCTAGGTCCGTTCAACTCCCGATAGCAGACATATAGCGACTGCATTGGCATGTCCGTCTTGTGCCCAGAAGCGGTCATCGCGAGAACATCATGCGCCGATCACGCAAGCCACAGCTCCGCACACACCGCTGCGCCGCGCGTGACGCCGATTGGTACCTCTTCTCGCGCGGCCAGGATTGCGGTCCTCAGATCACCTTGCCTTGCCGCATGTCCCTGACCTCGTCGGGTGAGCAGCCGAGCCACTCGCCATAGATCGCCTCGCAATCCGCGCCGAGAATCGGTGCGCATTTCAGCGCGACCTTGGTGTCCGACATCCGCAGCGGCCAACCGGCCACGATGACAGGCCCGCGCACCGGATGCTCGATCGTCTGCATTATCCCGCGCTTGTGCAGATCCGGGTCGTGCATGAGCTCGAGCGTGGTCATAAGGGCGCCGCAGGGAACGCCGGCGCCGGCGATGATCCGGGTCACCTCCTGCTTGGTGCGCTTCGACGTCCATTCGGTAATGGCCGCATCCACGGCCTCGTGGTTCTGGAAACGGGTGATGCCGTCGGTCATGCGCGGATCGTTGAGCAGGTCCTCGCGGCCGATCGCTTTCACCAGGCGGCGCCAATGGTCCTCGTTGCCGCGCGACGCAAAGATGTAGCACAAATCGTCGAGCCCGCCCGGCGCGCATTTATAGAGCCCGCCGGGCGCGGTGCCGAACACCCCGTTGCCGCCGCGCGGCAGCTGGTCCTTGCGGGCGGCCTGACGGCTCATCGGCGTGCGGCAATAGTTCAGCATCGCGTCGCGCATGGCGATCTGGATGTGCTGGCCGCGGCCGGTTGCCATGCGCTGGTAAAGCGCGGCGAGGATGCCCATGGCGCAAAGCATGCCGGTGCCGGTATCGCCGACGGTCGAGCCCGGCCGGACCGCCGGCTGGTCGGGAAACCCATTGACCCCCATGGTGCCGCCCATCGCCTGGGCGATCATGTCGAAGGCGAGATAGTTCGCGTGCTCGCTCTCCGGCGCGAAGCCCTTGACCTGGGCGAAGATCAATCGCGGATTGAGCGCGCTCAGTCGCGGATAGTCGAAGCCCAGGCGCGCGAAGGTACCCGGCGCCATGTTCTCGATCAGGACATCGGCCTTGGCGATCATCCGCCTCAGCAGCGTCTTGCCTTCCTCGCTCTTGAGATTACAGGTCACGCTGCGCTTGTTGAGGTTGTAGTAGATGAAATAGGTCGAATCGGCGTCGGCGCGATCGCTCAATCCCCAGCGCCCCGGTTCGCCGCGATTCGGTTCCTCCACCTTGACTACGTCGGCTCCGAACCAGGCCAGCGCCTCGGTGCAGGACGGTCCCGCCTCGAACTGGGTGAGGTCGAGCACCTTGATCCCCTTGAGCGCCGGCTGTGTTCCAGTCGCGGTCTCTGGATTCGCTACCTGTTCCTGCATGGCGATCCTCCCAATATCGAGCCGCGGCAATTGCCGCAGCGGCGCTTTGATGTGACGCTCGATCAGCTATGCCAGGTGAACTCCTGCGCCTTGCGGGCGGACCCCTGCGAGATCACGACATTGACCAGCGCGGGACCGTCAAATTTCATCGCCTCGTCCAGGGCGCCGCGAATATCTTTCGGGTCCTGGACGAAGAATCCCTTGCCGCCGAAAGCCTCCATCACCCGGTCGTAGCGCGCGCCATAGATCAGCGCGTTGGGCTTGAGATTGAACATCGGGTTTTCCGGGATCTCCGGCATGCCGGCGCCAATGCCGCCATTGTTCAGGACGACGATCTTGGCCGGGAGGTTGTAGCGGACCAGCGTCTCCATCTCCATGCCGGAGAAGCCGATCGCCGAGTCGCCCGAGAGGTGGATGACCGGCCGGTCGGGATGGGCCACACAGGCGGCGATGGCCTGGCCGAGGCCAACGCCCATCGTGCCGTAGGTGCCGGCATTGAGGCAGGAACGGGCATTGAAGCTCGGCAATTGCGTGAGGCCGATATCCATGGTGCCGGCACCCTCGGCGCTCAGAATCGCGTTCCGCGGCATCCAGGCGGCGACATCGCGCAACGCGCGGTAGTAGCCGGCCGGCGCAGCATCGTCATCGATCTGCGGCTGGATTTGCGCCGCATTATCGGCCGTTTTCCTGGCAATGGCCTGCCGCCACGGTGAGTCCTTGGCATGGAACCACTGACGCTTGTCGAGCGCTTTGTTGAGTTGGTTGACGATGGCCTTGCCGTCGCCGACCAGCGCCACTTCCGTTGCCTTGTTGTGGCCGATCTCCTCGGGCGCGATGTCGAGCTGGACGACCTTGACGTCCTTCGCATAGCGCGGCGGTTGACCGAAGTGAAAGATCCAGTTCAGCCGCGCGCCCATCAGGAAGATAACGTCGGCCTGCTGCAGCGCCAGCGTGCGCGCCGCCCCGGCCGATAGCGGATGGTCGTCCGGCATCACGCCCTTGCCCATCGGTGAGCGCACGAACGGCAGTTGCGTGCGCTCGATGAAGGCGCGGACCTCGTCCTCGCCGCGCGACCACGCCATGCCCTTGCCGAGGATAACGAGCGGCCGCTCGGCCCGTTCGAGCAGGTTCAGCGCCGCCTCGACGTTCTCCGCCGGCGCCACCATGCGCGGCGGTTCGCCTACGCGTTCGACCTCGACGGCTTGGTCGAGGTCGCATTTGCCCCGGATGATGTCGTCGGGCATGTCCAGATAGGTGGCGCCGGGACGGCCATAGATCGCGTGCCGGGTTGCCATCTCGACATAATAGGGGATGCGCTGCACGCTCTCGATGCCGTGCGCAAACTTGCAGAACGGCGAGGCGATCAGCACCTGCCGCTCCTCCTGAAACGCGCCCATGCCGCCGCGGTAGGTCTCCGAGGCGCCGCCGATCAGGATCATGGGCCAGCAGTTCTGCTGAGCATTGGCAAGACCCGCGAGACCGTGCACCACGCCTGGGCCGGTAACGGTGAGGCAGGCGCCGGGGCGGCCGGTGAGATAGCCGTAGGCCCCTGCCGCATAGGCGGCGCTCTGCTCGTTGCGCATCCCGAGATAGGCGACGCCTTCCTTCTGCGCCGCCGCGGCGATCGCGGTGACGGGAAACCCGACGATCCCGAACAGGTGATCTATGCCCTGCTGCTTGAGGCTCCTCGCGATCAGGGTAGCGCCATCGACCTCGCTCATGGTTTCCCCCTCGTGACGGATTGAACTTCAGCCGCGAGATTATGCATAGATGGCAGGTTCGCGAAAGGGCCCTACTTTCCGATGTGCGATATAGCCAGGCCAAGCGGCTCCGTGCGTTCGGGCGCTATTGGCACAAAGCCGATATGCCGGTGCAGTCACCGCATGTCTGCCGTTGGGGGGATCCTGTTGCAAAAGTCGAAACTTGCATACCTCTCGGGCGGGTGAGTTGATCCGCTGCGTGCTAGCCAGCGACGAAGATGGGAGGCCGTAGAGGAGATAGAGCGCCGAGGCACAAATATCCCGGCCAGCCGGATTCCAGCGCACCACGAGGGCCAAGTGACGGGGCGGCTTCCTACGCGCCGCGTGCCGCACATGATTAAGCTGAGCGAGAACGGGACGTCTCAATAGGTCCAGCCGGATGAGAATCGTCGCTATCGAGGGGGTACCCGCGCAGCGCTAGTTCGGCAGGACCAAGGCCAAGCGCCTCTATAGCCTTCTGGTTGAAAACCAACCGACCAGAAGTCCGATGGTGAACAAACATGCTAACTGCCGTACCGTGTTCGATTCGCATAGCGCCCCCGTCTTCGAGATGAGCATCGGCGGCTAGGGATTTAGGCGGCAAAAGTTGCAGATCAAGGATGACGCCGAGCGTGGATCGTCTCCCTTAGGGGTGGGCACCCGATCTACTGGCCAGCCGGATTTGACGCACGTGCGGTCTGATCTAGCCCGACGTCTCACGCAACACAGCGAACATGACTTCATCTGCGACACTCGTTGCCCAAGCCTCGCTGACATTATCAAGCGGGACAGCTGGTAAGGTGCACCCAAACGCATCGGTGTTCGGGCGCACCCAGCCTTCCCTCATATAAAAGGTCACACTGGCCGCGACGTTCGTCGGTGCACCGCTTTCTTGGATGTCGTAAGTGACGAAACTTGCGCCTTCTCTGGGCCGTGGCGCGATCAGGAATTTTGATCCCTGCCGCGAAAAGCCATTGCTTGAGGCCATTACGCCAAGGCGGATGACCTGAGTTTGCGCTTTCCATTTCGCATTTTCTTGCGCAAGTGCTGCGGCCCTGTTCTTCTGGGCAGCGTCCCGATCCGCCTTGGCACCCGCGGCCTCAGCTTCCCGTTGTTCGAACGCCTGAACTGCAGCCTTGCGGCGTTCGTCTTGCTCTTCCGTCGTCATGACCTATTCTTCTCGCTTTGTGTTCGTCACGCCGGCGTCATTCCGACGCCCGCAGGCTCGACCCGATTGCCGCTCAAATGAGCCCCCTGACCGGAAAACCGCCCAGGGGTATCAAATCATAACGCAGCGCTAGGCGGCTAGGGCTAATGTCCGAGTTGGGTCAAAATGCGAAATACCCGCTGCGAGCAAATGTTTTCCGCTGTGCCCCCATAAACGGACATCAACAGGCACGAACGTCGTGTCTGAAAAGTGCCAAAAACGGAAGTGACTGTTTTCGCTGGTTGGACGTGCGACAAGTCCTTCTGTCACTCATTCGGGAAGTCCTGCCTTGCGCAGACCGTCAATAAATATTTGGAGCTTCGATAAGCGGTTGCGGGTCGCCCATTCAGTAATGCGAAAATTGGGTTCAAGTTCAAGAAGGTGAGCAACTGCCTCCCTCGAGCGAATTGCAGCTCGGCAAATATCAGGGGTTCACCAAAGTAGCCCGAGGTTTCGGCCAGGCTCCTTTCGCTTGAAACGTTTCACGGCGTTCGGAGCAGACCCGCCTTGCTCGCGATCGCAGCCCCACGGCGGCATCTCGACCAACCTACCGCACTGCGCTAAGCTCTCATCTCCCTCAGTACAGAAGCGATCAGGCCAGGGAAAAGATTATGCACGCGCTTTCAATCGCCGAGGCTCAGGAAATCGACACGAGCGTCGTTCCCGACATCCACGCCTATCTGGCTGGATTGCGTACAAAAGGGCCGATCGCTCGCAGCAAAATGGGGTTCATTGTCGCGCTTCGCCATCAGCATCTCGATCTGATCACGCGCGATATCACGCGCCAGATCGAGACAGAAGGGAAGTTGATACAGGGCATAATCTCGGGTCCCATCTTCGACTTCATTAAATCTAGCATGGTATTTTCCAACGGCGACGTCCATTTGCGCCGCCGCGCGCCAGTGTCCCGTACCTTCGCGTTCAAGTTAATGGACGCCATGAGACCGAAGGCGGCGGCGCTGGCGGCCGAGCTTGTCGAGGCGCGCATCGGCCTCGGACCGATAGATTTTGTCAATGAGATCGCCGCGCAGGTCCCCGCCCGCATCATCGCGGACATTCTTGGCATTCCCCGCGGCGACCTCCCAGTCTTCATGCAATGGTTCGCCGATACAGCTGAAGCGCTCGGCTTCATCAATCTTGACCGTCGTGATGAGATCGAGAAGAGCCTTGTGGCGTTCAACGACTATGTTGCGGCGCTACTGGCTGACCGGCGCGCTTCGCCCCGAGAAGATTTCCTGTCGCAATATGTCGAAGCGACTGTGCAGGATGGAGAGTTGTCCAAGGACGAGATCCGCACCCAGATCGTCGGGCTCATTCTAGCGGGCTCTGATACGACCCGCGGCTCACTGTGTATGACGCTCGCCCATCTCCTCCAACATGTGGATCAATGGCGCGCTTTCTGTGCCGATCCCGATGGTCTCAAGCGCGCAGCGGTGGACGAAGGATTGCGTTTCGATCCGGTGATCATGGGAATCCCCCGTATCGTTGTCAGGGATTTTGACCTAGACGGCTATCGAATTCCCGCCGGTACTCTGCTCACCATTTCCGTGCCCTCGGCTCTGCGCGATCCATCGGTCTATACCGATCCCGACCACTTCGATATCTTCCGCAAGGACCATCCCCGATGGCATCCGATTTTCGGCGCGGGTGCGCATCGCTGCGTCGGTGAGGCACTCGCCCGCGTCGAGATGGAGGAAATCCTCGCGACAATTGCACGGTTGGCGCCGGGCACGCGGCTGGTTGGTGCCTTTCCGCGACTTGCGCCTGGACCCATACGCCAGGTTGACCGGATGGAGGTCGAATTTCTGGGCGGATAGCAATGTCTGCTTTGGGTCCTTCGGACTTGGGCGGGCGCAGTTGGAAGGTCCGCTTTACCTCGATGAGCTGACATCGCAAGTTTGACCGCTGACGTCCGAAAAGTGCCAACAACGGAAGTGCCCGCCTCATTCGTTCACCTCGTCGGCCGGCACAAAACGCTACCAGCGGCGCGGTGATTCGCAGTCTTCGCGCCGCCGTTCCACGCTAGCATGAGATCGCCCGCTGCACCCGAGAGCGCAAGCAATTAGCCGAGAAGCGCAGGCGCTAGGTCTTTAGTACCGCGTCTGTGGGCGCACGAAGCATTGGATGTTTCGGCCGATTACATACACGTATGCCTGACCTGACGGCGAATACTCTACTACGATTTTCTCTGATGGCACTTTCACCCATTTGTATTCGCCCGGTGTGCCGTTCGGCTTATACGACTCAATCCACACGTACCACTCAGGCTCCGGATACTTAGCGCCATCGGGCACGACCAACTTGTATTCGACTTTTACGGCATCCTTGTCTGTGCAACATGATTTGGATTTCTTGTCGCGACGATCATCAGGACGGTTGTCCGGTCGCTGAAGATTGTCGAGAAATTTCCCATCGATCTCCGGTACGGCATTCGTATGTTCATGGGCAAAAACCAAAGGCGAAAGTAGCAAATAAAACAGCAAGCCAAACATGATCTTCATTATGAGCCTCCATGAGTTTGATTCAGTGCGCCTCCTACCTGCGAAAGGGGATTCCGACAGCCTAAAATCCCTATGGCCAAAATGTCGCATTCTCGACGCGGCGAGAATATCCGATTTTTTGCGGGTCCACAGCGAGAACGGCGACAAATGGTTTCTCTATCGTGACGACGATGGCCGCGTCTTCGTTCTGCGCAAAGCCAACGTGTCCTCCGGTGGAACGGCGACCAAAATCGAACTCGGAAATTTTCTCCGAAAGGGGCAAAGCGGGCGCGACTTCGGGTATGGGTCAAACGCATCAGTTTAGCCCGGTACCGATGACTTCCGATCTACCTCAACTAACGGACTTGGCCGCTGCGATCACCTGATCGATTTCGCGCCTTACGGTAAATTCGCAGCGGACCACGCCATCTGATTTGCTCGTGACGCAGGCGGCGTCAGCGATGATGCGGCCTGGCAGGAATTGTGAGGACGGCGGCGTTCACGAGATAAGGATTGGCCCCGCAGTAGGCCGTGCGGCCCGATGCGGTAGCCTGACATTGCTAGTAGCTGGTGAACCCACAATCGCCCGCGCCAGCATAGGCGTCGCCTTGCAGACAATACCGATACTCGCTAGCTGCGACCGGGGTTGCGCAAGTTGCGAAGATGGTCGCAGACGTGGCGAGGGCAAGAAAGAGGGTACGCATTGTTCTCTCCCACGTTGAAGTGCCCCACTTGACGGTGGGACCAAACGTACGGGGTCGATGTGAACCGGCTCACATCGGCGGATGCAAATTTCTGAGATCGACCGCGTAGATGCGTAAGGAAGCCTGTCAAGTCCGAATTGGGTCAAAAGGCGAAATGCTCGCTTCGAGCCGATGTTTTCCGCTCTGCCCCCAACAACGGACATCGCTCAATACCGCCGGCATGTCCGTTCGGTGCCATGAACGGACCCAACCACCCGTTCAGCCTCGCAGGGCACTTGGGCCTGTCCTGAAAGCGGAATGGCACTTTCGATGATAGGCACGATGCTCGGGCGCCAAAAGCGGGCATGTTGCCGCTATCAGTCTTTGGTGCTCTACTTGTTAGTGCGGCGCGGATCCCTGGTCATCCGGGGAGTACTGATTTCTCTGCCTTCCGGAAAGTCGCGAAGAAGGACTCGTTCTGAAAGGTTCGCGAGCGGTAACCCACGGTTGGAGGATGCATCGTGGAACGCAGGCTTGCAGCAATTCTGGCTGCCGATGTTGCCGGTTACAGCCGTCTCATGGGCACGGACGAAGAAGGCACGCTCGCTCAATTGAAGGGGCATCGGCAAGCGCTCGTCGATACGAAAATCGAAGAACATCGGGGCCGTATCGTCAAGACGACCGGAGACGGCATGTTGGTCGAGTTCGCGTCCGTGGTTGACGCGGTACGATGCGCCGTTGAAGTGCAACGCGGCATGAGCGAGCGGAACGCCAGGGTAAGTGTCGATAAGCGGATCGAATTTCGGGTTGGCATAAACCTCGGCGACATCATCATCGACGATGACGATATTTACGGCGACGGCGTGAACATCGCCGCACGGCTTGAGGGTATAGCCGAACCGGGCGGAATTTGCATTTCGCGCCAAGCACACGATCACTTGCTCGAAAAACTCTCGTTCACCTGCGAGAAGCTGGGGCTTCGGAACCTCAAGAACATCGCCAAGCCCGTCGAAGTCTATTCGGTGAACTTCGATTCCGTCAGCATGACGCAGGAGATCAAATATTGCCGAGCGTCCGATGGGGTGCGCCTTGCCTATGCAACCGTGGGGCAGGGTTTACCTTTGGTCAAGGCGGCGAACTGGATGAATCACCTTGAACACGACTGGGAGAGCCCGATCTGGCATCATTTGCTGGAAGGATTGGCGAGGAATCACACGTTGGTTCGATACGACGCACGAGGCAACGGGCTGTCGGATTGGGATGTCGATGAGCTTTCTCTTGAGGCATGGGTCGGCGATCTCGAAACCGTGGTCGATGCCGTTGGGATAGACCGCTTTCCGCTGTTTGGCGTCTCACAAGGTTGTGCCATCTCCATTGCTTATGCCGTACGGCATCCGGGGCGCGTTAGTCGCTTGATCCTGTATGGTGGTTTTGCGCTGGGCGGCGGCAAGCGATCACCAGGGGAACATGAGAAACGAAAGGCGATGGGAACTTTGATGCGCCTTGGGTGGGGCATGGATGATCCGGCATTTCGACAAATGTTCACCTCGCAGTTCATTCCCGAGGCTACAAAGGAGCAGGCTGATTGGTTCAACGACCTTCAACGAAAGACCACATCACCTGAATGCGCTGCTCGCTATTTCGAAGTCGTCGGAAATCTCGATGTGCGCGAATTGCTCCCGCAAGTGCAGGTGCCAACCCTCGTCATGCATGTGCGTGACGATCTTATGGCCCCGATCGATGCGGGCCGTCAAATGGCGGCCGGGATTCCCGGTGCTCGTTTTATAGCGCTTCCGGGGCGGAATCACCTCTTTCTGAAGCACGAACCCGCCACTCCGAGCGGATAGAGACGAGTGCCCATCCGCCAAGATGTCTTTTTGTCGCGCCGCCGAACGTTTCGCTGGTCAAGGCGCTGGCGCAGGTCTAGTTGTCGAACCTCGAATGAAATCGACGATTCCGGAGAAATCCGTACCCCCATGTCCGTCCTTCTCGAAAGAATCGTAGATGGCGGCGGCATGTTCGCCGAGAGGCGTAGCGGCGCCCGGCGCTCTTGCAGCTTCTTGGGACAGACGCAGATCCTTAAGCATCAAGGAAGCCGCGAAGGCCGGCTTGTAGCCGTTGTTCGCCGGCGAGGTCGGCACGGGGCCTGGTACCGGACAATATGATGTCAGCGACCAGCATTGTCCTGACGAGGTAGAGGCGACGTCGAATAAAGCCTGATGCGACAGGCCGAGCTTTTCGGCGAGCGCGAAAGCCTCGCTGACCGCGATCATGGAAATGCCCAGGATCATGTTGTTGCAGATTTTCGCCGCCTGCCCGGCGCCGGCGCCGCCGCAATGCACGATCTTCTTGCCGATGTTCTCCAGCACCGGCTTGGCCGCCGCGAACGACTTGTCATCGCCGCCGCACATGAACGTCAGCGTCGCTCCCTTGGCGCCGCCGGTGCCGCCGGACACCGGCGCATCGACCGAACCGACGCCGTGCTTTGCCGCCAGCGCATGGGCCTGTTTTGCACTCTCAACATCGATGGTCGAACAATCGATGATCAGCGCGCCTTTTGTCATGGACGGAATGATGTCGGTTACGAAGCGCTGGGCGCTGAAGAAGATTATCCTGCCGTCCTTATCCACGACGGTGCCATCTGGCGTCTTAGACCACATGTGTCTCTCTATTCTAGCTTCACATGTCCTTGTTTAGGGCGCTTCTTGCTTCAGTGACAAGCACGGACGACGGCCATCCTTGAACTTCTATTGCGGATATCCCCCCAAGGAACATCTCCTGTTCCCTCCTACTACCACCAATTGAGTGCGGCCTAGAGGGCTTTAGGCAATGGTGAATTGTCCGTGTTGTGGACGTACCATTCAGCATGCCAGCTCCGGCCGCCGAGGACGTTTGGCCTCGGCTTGGGCAACTCCTTCTTGAGTTTGTCCCTCTCTAGGCACATCGCGTCGATTTTGATCAGCATCCGCTCTAGCTAGCAGGGCTTCGGCCGAGGCCGTGGAGATCCCCGCCCTTTGCAGCTGGCGGATTGACGAACGAACTATCCGCGACTTCACCGACTCGGAGCGCGCTTATCTTGCGATCTTCGAAAAGCTCCGCGACACCGTTGACGCGATCCCGACATCCCTGATTGAGGCGGCCGAACAGCGCTACGTCGCCTTGGGGCCGGTGGGATACGAAGAGGCGATGATCGCAAACGTTCAAGCGATTGAATGTCAGACGCCACCGAAAGACGCTGCGGAGTTT
>Ga0193730_1000221_pt1 | contig 18249 bp, 14 predicted proteins | sample U1a1metaG_FD_144919 | JGI IMG/M metagenome (GOLD analysis project Ga0193730, IMG submission 144919) | Soil microbial communities from a riparian zone of the East river system, Colorado, United States - U1a1 | ecosystem: Environmental > Terrestrial > Soil > Riparian zone | place: USA: East River...
CAAGGAACGGCGGATAAATAACATCACGGTCCAGTCTGACGCGAATCAGATACGATGCGAAAACAGCACCTCTCGGAGACTCACCAATCAGATAGCTTTTTCCGACGCTCCCTGTCCTTGCAAAGAGTATGTCACCTTTTTCAAGCGCCCACTGCTTCGCATCAGATTTGCTACACTCGCAGTACGGCACGGCATCCCAGTTCACGCCATCATCTTGAATGTCAGTGATCCGCAGAAATCTGACGCCAGTATTTTTTTGGGTTGCAGAAGCAGTCAAACCATAATCAATTTGTTCGCTGACTGATTCGAGCGTCACAAGTTCGTTCGTCATCTTCGTTTCGCTATTTCAAAGCAGCTTTCAATCCTGCCGCTTCGCGCGTAATCACTTCTTCCAACTTCAACAATCGCTCAAGCGTTATGTGAGGCGTCTCGTAGAATTCCTCGTCCTGTTCAATCTGGCGATAGCGGCTCGCGGACAGCTCGTATTTGTTCGCACACACCTGTTCCTTCGTCACCCAAAACTGACGATTCAGTTGGTTGATTTCCTTTTGAAGTGGTGCGATCCGCTCGTTAAGATCTTCAAGCTTACGCTGGTCAGTCTCGAGTATTGCTCGGGTTCTGTCTTCACCGTTTTCGTCGGCGATCGCAGTCTCAAAGGTCAGGCGATTGATTTTCGCGTGAAGCCGAAGGCGTTGTGCTTTCAGTGGAGCAATTCGTTCTTGGAGTTTGGCCAGGCGTTGGACACGTTGCTGCGTGAACTGATCGTCATGCCGGTTTTTCCAGCAGGTTAGAATGTCAGGGATATCGTTCTCAGGAACACGTTGGCGCTTATCATCTAGTGAGAACCCGTCGTGCTCCATGTCATAGAACCAGATGCGGTCCGTCTTGCTGCCTTTAGTGAAGATTAGCACTGCCGTCGACACGCCCGCGTATGGCTTAAACACTCCACTCGGCATCGATATCACTGCGTCGAGCCGGTTCTCTTCCAGGAGTTTCCTGCGCGTCTCGGTGTGGGCCTTGCTAAGACCAAACAGAACTCCATCTGGCGAGATCGCCGCGCAGCGGCCACCCATTTCGAGCAAGCGCAAGAAGAGATGCAGAAACAACAACTCTGTCTTGCCGTACTTTGTCGGCAATGTCGGATTCACGTCCGAGGAATCAATAGCTCCTTTGAACGGCGGATTCGCAAACACAACGTCATACTGCTTTGCTTCGTTGAAAGATTTCGACAGCGTGTCGGCATAGTGAAAATGCGGATGTGTGATGCCGTGAAGCATCAGATTCATCGAGCCGATGCGCAACATCGTCATGCCAGAATCGTTGTCATAGCCGGTGATGGCTTTTGTTTGCAGAAACTCTCGCTCTCGCTGACTCAAGAGATCGCCTGTGAGGTGATGTGGCATTCCGTCATCATCGTATTCCAGAATCTCTTTGCTCGTATGCTGTTCGAGAATGTACTGGTAAGCGTTGACGAGGAAGCCAGCAGTGCCCGCCGCCGGATCGCAGATACGCTCGGTAGCCTCTGGTGCGATCATCTGCACCATCATGCGAATGATGTGGCGGGGCGTGCGAAACTGTCCGGTGATTTTGGCTGTGTTGAGTTTCCCGAGCAGATACTCGTAAAGATCACCCTGTACATCCTGGTTCTGCTGCGAGATCTTCATCGCGTCAATACCCTTGCAGGCTTCAATCAGCAAGCTCGGCTTGTTGATTTTGAATTCCGCTTCCTTCATCTGTAGCTCAAAGGAACTACCCGACCCGCCCATCTCTTTTAGCGACGGAAACACGGTCTCCTTTACATACTTCACCGCCTCCTCGGCCTTGAGGTTGCTCCAGTAAGACCATCGATGCTTGGGATCTTTGAAGACCGACTCATAGCTGACCTCCCGACGACGCGCCGCCTGCTCGCGTGCGTTCTCGGCGTCGTCGAGCCGCTTCATGAACAACAGGTAAGACAATTGCTCGATAGCATCGAGCGGATTTGAGAGCCCACCGGTCCAGAGCTTGTCCCAGAGCTGATCGATCTGTGAACGAAGTACGTTGTCAGTTAGCATTTTCAGTTTGCAATCACGCCGCGAGTTCCTGCGTCAAAGCTAAGAGTTCGTCGACATCCCTTGTGGTAAATAGCCGATCGACAGCATTCACCCCAAAGGTTTCAAGTGGACCTTCGTACAGATCAGCAAGCTGCAACCTGTACCTTTTTTCCAGGAAAACGCTATGTACAGCGCGCAGGAAGCGAATCTGGTCTGCATTGTATTGATGGCGCGCAATGTGCTCTTCGAAGCGCCGGCGCACTACGGTCTCATAGTCTGGCAGGGAGTCCAACTCCAAGAGATGTCGTAAGAAAGTGAGAAGGCTCCCGACCTTGAGGCCGTAGGCTTTCCGAATATTATCGGTCGTTAGCTCAATGTCACCGTGGCCAAGTTCCTTTCGCAGCGTGCTCTCCAACTCGATCAGTTGCTGATCGCTTACCGCTTGCCCCTTTCGTATTGCTTCAATTGTTGGATGAGTTTCTACGATTTCAAGAATCTTACGCTCAACCCGCTCACGATATTCCTGGACAAAGATTCTCTCACCGCCATCGCTGAGAGTGATATAGCCTCTCGTCTCTATGAAATCGGGTAGATCGAGTACGACAAAGGCGCTTTGTTGCTCACGCTTGTATTTCATCTGAGACGCCAGAGTGTCTACTACCTGGAACAATTCGAGCGGAGTTGCGCTGCTTAAGCGAGCCGATAAGCAGATCCTAATTGACTCTTTACACGCGTCCTTTTCGTGAACGAACTGCGGGAGCAACTTAACGTCCTCTGCTATTGATTCGAGTAGATCAGGCTGAACTTTCTTTGTGAGCAGTTGGTATCTCAAGCGCTCGACTTTGCTTGTGAATGTGGCTTCGGCAACATCCACATCGGCAACGTGGCGAAGTAACGGGCCTACTCGCATTCGCAAGAAATCCAGACTTGCCTGAGTGAGATATTGCCAGAAGTGATCGCCCCAAACCTCTTCGATCTCGGCATAGAGCTTCTTTACGGCAAATGAATCGAGCGGAATCTGTGCGATCTGCGCTCGAACGTCCGAGACTGCGCGCTTACAGTCATCGGAGTCCTGTTGACTAAGACAAAGTCTCAGCGAGTTGAGGCGTGTATTGAATATCCGGACTAGTACCGGAACAGTTTGAGGGACAATCTCTTCTGCGTTCTTATCAAACTTGTTCTCCCAGAAGTCGATGATTTTGAATTCCGTCTTGCCACTGTCCGGCAGGCGATCGGGAAAATGACAGGCTTCGTTGTTCCGCGTCCCGCGCCCAATCATTTGCCAGAGCTTGATCTGCGATTGAACTGGTTTCATGAACACAAGGTTCATGGCTTCGGGCACATCAATGCCAGTGTCGAGCATGTCGACTGAGATCGCGATGCGCGGGAGTTCATTCCTCTTGAATTTTGTGATCAGCCCATCACCGTAGGAGCCGTCGCGAACACGCTCGGTGTCAGAGGTAATCACTTGCGCCATCTCACCGCGGTATTGTGGAAACATTTTATCGAAGACGCCACCAAGTCTTTCTGCATGCTTCTTTGTCATTGCAAAAATGATTGTCTTTGCTGGAAGCTGGCCGGATTTGTCCTTATAGCAGACGTCCATGATCTCTTCCCACTGCCTGCGCAAGGTATCGGTGACGCTAATGGTTTTCTCTAGCTCGGTTCCCTCGTAATTCAGCTCATCGGGATCGATTCCTTGTTCGATTAGTGCATTGCGCTCCTCTTCAGTTAAGTCAACCCCATGAACACCAGTGCGCTGAAATTTCGTCCTCGCCTGATACAGGCTGAAATCAACAAGCACCTTGTCGTGGACGGCCTGTTTGTAACTGTATAGAAAAGTTGGTTTGCCTTCGTTGCACTCGAAAGCTAAGAACGTATCCCGATCAATAAACGTCGCTGGCGTTGCTGTCAAACCAATCATTCGGCCGTCGAAGTAGTCCATCACCTCGCCGAGCCGATTGAAGATTGAGCGGTGCGCCTCGTCAAAGATGATTAGATCGAAGAAGGCCGGGGAGAATGCATGAAAGCAGCGACTGATGGTCTGGAGAGTTGCCACATAAAGACGCTTGGTTTTGTCAATGTTATGAGTGTAGATGCGATCGCGGGGCTCGTGAGGAAGATGCGCCTTGAAGCCATCCGTTTGTGCCTGATCTACAAGCGCGTCACGGTCGGCAAGAAATAAGATTCTTCTTGCCTGATTAGTCCGAAGAAACAAATCAACAAGCCCCATGGCGGTGCGCGTCTTCCCCGTACCCGTTGCCATCACTAGAAGAGCCCGACGCTGATTCTTTTCAAAGGCCTCCGCGACTCGGCGAATTGCTTCGTGCTGATAGCCACGGTTGACGATCTGCGGGTTGATCGCAGTCTCGCGCAACGGCGTCCTGTTCTGACGAAGAAATAGAAGATTCTCTAAATCTTCAGGAGCGAAGAATCCCGCGATAAGGCGAGGGGCCTCAACTCCGATATCCCACAGGTAGGTGTCGGAGCCATTTGCCATGAATGCGAACGGTTGAAAGTTCTGCCGCTTTTCGATCTCAGCAACATAGTGCCGAATCTGCTCCTTAGCGACTCGGGGATCGCGGCTCATCCTTTTTGCTTCAACGACTGCTAGCACCTCTCCGTTGGGACGATAGAGACAGTAGTCAGTAACGCCATTCCACGGTTCGGCACCGGCTCCGTCCACAGGAATTTCAAATCCAACCTGCGAGGAGTCAAGCAGATTCCATCCGGCAACAATCAGCGCCTTGTCTATGAGCTCTTTTCGTGTGCGTGCTTCGTTTCGAGGCAGCATGTGCAACCGTTCAGACGCTTAAGCGAGGTTTGGGAAAATTCGTTGCGAATAGTGCCACATCCGCAGCAAAGAGCAAAGAGGTAAAGGGCAGACGCCTGAACGCAAAGAGCTGAGTGCTAAGCCGAGAAGAAAAGCCTCGAAATATGCGCTCAGATCGACTGAGCCATCTCAAGGTAGCGACAAAATGCATTCGCAAGCTCCATCTGCCGTGGCGTCTTGCACTCAACTTGAAACAAGGCCGGGCTGGCGACTAGCACGGTGACGCATTGAGCGCGCGAGGTGGCGACATTCAAACGATTCGAGCTGTAGAGAAATTCCATCCCTCTCGGGGCGTCTTCGGAGGTAGAGGTGGCCATTGAGTAGATCACGACCGGGGCCTCTTGTCCCTGAAACTTATCGACCGTGCCGACTCTTACGTCCTCCGGAAGAGATTTGCGTAGCGCCGAGACCTGGGCGTTGTAGGGAGCGACAACAAGAATGTCCTCGATCGTAATCGGTTTTGTTACGCCGTCCCTGTCAGTCCAGGTGGGATTACTATCGAGAAGACTTCGCACCAGCGCGTTAACTCTGGCCACCTCTTCGGGCGACTCATTCTGGTTTCCGGAATGTTTGATGGGAGCAAAACGCAAACCTGTTCCACCCAAGGGCGGCTCAGCATGGATTCTTTGGCTTTGGTTCTCTTCCCGAGTTACGAGCCGGCCTTCATAAAAAACCTCCGACGTAAAATCGCAAACCGCCGGATGAAGCCGCCATGTCTCGTCGAGAAACAAACCCTGTTCATCGCCAATGGTGGTTTGGCCGTTCAGCAAATGTGCCAACGCCGAGATATCTGTTCCGGGTGGATGAACACCCTTGACGGGTTGATCCAACTGCTGCGGATCACCAAGCAGGACGAGACTGCCGGCGCCTTGAGATGCCGCGAGCGCATAGGCGAGGGACACCTGACCGGCCTCATCAACAAATAGTACGTCGACCACATTAGCCATTTCTGCACGCGCCCATAACCAGGCAGTGCCGGCAGCGACTTGGGCTTCGCCACTCGTTAACGCAGCAGGAACGGCTTCGTTCTTGGTGGTGACGGTAACCATGTCATTGATAAAGCCGTCCTTCTTGTCGGTCACCTTCTGAATAATTCCTAATGAGAATTTCGATTCCCTGGCAGCTTTGCACACTTCCTTCAAAAGATTGCCAATGACTTTATGACTCGTCGCAGTTATCCCAACGCGCCGACCGTTCTGAACGAGCTCTAGAATCATTCGAGCCCCAATGTAGGTTTTGCCCGAGCCAGGAGGGCCTTGTATCGGCAGCGTCGAATTCTCCAGAACGAGAGCGAGGAGTTTGCCTGCTTCAGTCAGGCTCTCTGATTTCAACCGTGCTGATTCGATAGTCTCGTTCTTCAAAGTTGGCGGCCGACGAAGAAGTAGGTCTCGAGCCGCTTGGAAGCGACCGGGAGTTGTTATTCCGTTATCAGCGACCCAGTTTCCCAGTCGCAGAAGAGAGTCACGGACTTCGGGCGCGGGGACGATATTCTTTGGGATCAAGGCGGATGGATGCGGAGCCTTCGAGTTCACTCCCCGGCTAATATCAATCAATCCGTTTAGGTCATCAATGGGAAGAACCACCGTTCCGGCTCCGTTCCTGGTGGTCGGATCGATTACGGTGCGCGCGCGATCGATTGCGTGAATCTGCGAGGGGAAGTGGTAACGATGCACAATAGACCGCGGCCCGGTACCCACTGGTCCTTTATATTCCAACCCACCGAGTGCCGTCTTGTCTTCCTGGAGTTCGCTGTCCGATAAGTCGCAGAGGCGAAAATATTCCCAATAAGAAGATTTTTCTTCTCGACGATTCCAGTCAAGCAGATTGGCGAGCAGCCACTGTGCTTGTGCTTGCGGGTTGTCAGCGCGCTCCGTCTCATCCGCAGGAATGTTGGCTAGGAGTCTTCTTGTGAGGAGGAGGATCTCTTCAGATTCGGTCGCCACCTTCTCGCTCGGCGCCGATTCCTTCGGCGCGGGTCGTGGTACCAAAATGCCTTTCTGAGTTTCAACTTCGATGCGCAGACCTTCGAGCCATTCGCGCAGCCGAAGTGCTGAGACACAATCGTCGCGGTTGTATTCTTCGACCGTGTCCCGAATAACACCGAGATCAACTTTTGTTTCGCCAAGAGAGAAGAATGTTTCCAGCGACTCCAGGGCCCTCGTTGCCTCAGGTAAAGCTCTGTCCCTTGTGAAACCATAAAAGGGTTCAAGCTTCTTGATTGAGTAACTCTCAACTGACGCCCTTAAGCTCTGGCGGACTACCTGGAAAAGGTCGACGAACACACCTCCCCGCAAGAGACGATCAATCTCGTCTACAAAGCAGGAATGTCTGCCGGCCAGTCGCTTAATGGCGGTCTGCTCATAAGGCGCGTAGTGATAGATGTGCATCTCTGGAGTTGCAGCCCAACGCTCCATCACCCAGATCATGAATTTTTCGAATGCTTTCTTCTCTTCCACACGATTGAGGGCCCACGTTGCCTCATAGATCGGTTCCGACGCCGGCTCACCAGATACGGTGATTACGCCGATCAGGTATTCCAGGCCATCTCCGAACGCAAAGGGTGCCGATTCAAAATCAAGGAAGATGTCAGACGGGGAAGGCACGGGTAGTTTGGCCAAGCCCCTCTCTGGCTCAATTGGTTCAAGGAACTCATAAATCGGTTGCTTTGAATTACGACCTTCTAGTTGTACGCGCGCCTGCTCACGAATATTGACTAATGCTTGCCTTCCAATTCGTTCGATTTTCGGAGTGACCGGCAAAGTAAGTTCAGCGAGTGCGGTGAGAGTTGGGATATCGCGTTCGCCCAGCGCCTTGCGTTGGTTATGAGAGATGTTGGCAACGAGAGTCAGGCTATCGTCATCTCGCCACTGGCGATCACAGCGACTGTACCAGTCACAAACGCGGCAGTGCTCATTCGGTTCTGGATAAGTAGATTTACTGCAAGCTGAAGCTTCTTCGTATTCGCGTTTGATCTTTCTGAAATAGGCGAGATAGTGACTGGTCAAAAATTTCTCAGGCAAGGTTCCACCGCCGAGAACTACATGCATCCAATCCGGGTCAGTTCCTTGAATTTTCGATAGCAGCAGTGAGTAGTGGCAAAGCTGAATCACGGCCCGAACTTTGGTCGAGCGCGCAAGTTTTGCTTCGATGACTTCGTATGACCAATCGCCGAGCTTGCTTGGCTTATCGACTCGTTTGACGAAATCTGCGCGTCCGTACGAATCGCCGTCCACAAAGACCGGTTGATACACCACGTCTGCACCTGAATGAAGCGCCGCGATTGTCGCTGCGACTGCATCGGCTCGGGATGCCTCAGTTGAAATTTCAACTATCCCGAGTCCGTCTGCTCGCAGACCTTTCAGATGCTCTTGTTCATGCTCAAGGCCAAGTCGTTTTAGCAATTCAAGACCAGGATCGGGAAAGAACTCTTTCTTAAGTTCACCCGCAGCTTCGGCACGATCCAACGCAGTCAAATGCTGACACGTGAGGTAATTCGCAATTGCGGTTGCAGACAACATTGGGATCTAAATCAATTGTAGGTTTCTTCAGAACCGGTTGCTGACAATCGTGACGCGGGTTAGTCGAGACGGTGCTGAGGCGCGGCCTATATTGCACTAATGCGGATAGAATTTCTACGGTAGAAAAAAAGCGGCGAGGCTCAAGAGAAGCCTCGCCGCGAAGCGCACATCATTAAGATGAGCGTCAATGCATACTTACTCCTTCTTCACCGTCGCGTCCCTAGAACCCTTAACGCGATCGATGTCGGCGAGGCACTCGCTTTCGCTGTTATAGCCTTCGCCTGAGTCGGCGAGGATGCGGCCGTTGGCGGCTTTTAATCGCCAACGCCATTCCCCTTTTTGATCCTTGTAGTAGATGTAGGTCATGTGAGTCTCCTTTCTGAATGAGCTAAGGGCAAAGGGGAAAGGACAAAGCGTCGTGGGCGCTAAGCCCTCAGCCCCGGCCCTCTCCCAGAGGGAGAGGGAGCAATGAAGCGGGCAAGGATGTCCGCGAACCGCAGGCAGGATGCCTGCGCTCCCAGCTAAGCGCTCCCAGCGTTATGCGGGTGCTTGGTTACCGGCCGGCGCTTTACTTCCTTTCTTCGTCAGCCCGGAGCGACGCTCGCTCTTACGCGTGTAGCCGAAGCCCTCGTATACGGAACTGTTTGGGCCTTCCGTGGGTTCTGCCAAAACACCGTTAACCACCCGCTGGGCCAACGCCAGCGATACCACATCCGCCTGATCACGATCGTTGCTTGCCTTGACAAGCTGATCGTTCAGATCGGCTATCAGATCGCGCGCCGCGAGCGAAGGCGCGATTCCGCTCTTGAATTCGTCCAGGGTCACGCCGCCAAACGTTTTCGTCGGCGCCATGGTCTCCCAGGTATTTACCATTCGTCTAAGTTTTTCTTCAATTTCTTTTGGTCCAGATGACATGGTGAGTTTCCTTTCTTTGCGCACGGTGGGCGCGGTGAAGTAAGGGCCATGACATGCCGGGTCGGGCACATCGTGATTTGTAACGATTGGGGAACTCGCCGGGGGCGTGGGAGGACCTCAATTGTCACACGTTTCGGGGACCGCGGTGGTCACGAACGTCGACTTGTTGGGAAAACCGCAAAACAGCAGTAAATCAAAGGGTTTCCGGCTTCAAGTCGCGGGATTCTGACACTTTTCCGATGGAGATTGCAATAGGGAAATTCATGACTCAGCTGGGGTTATGCACAACTGAGAACAAGTTGGGATGAACCGATTGTCGGGTCTGCACAACCCACCTCCGGTTGTGCGCAACCGGCATCTGATTGTGGCCAATCTGCTCTCAGTTGAGCACAACCGGGGCTCGCTGGCGAGAAACTGAAGAGGGGTTGCAAAGGTCGGGTTACAGGGAAGCCGCAACCGCGTTCGCGTCGGGGACAACCGCTGCTCGGGTGCGCGACCTGAAGCCTCAGTAGACCAGAACTGTGTATCGGTTCGTCACAGGCTCGTTGATGTGACTAGTATCTGAAAACTGGCTCGGCCACGCGATGCGCGGCAAGTCTCGGACTTGCCGGCGTCTGAGTTCTTTGTCTTCGCGGTCTTCGACCCGCGGTCCTAGACCTTGAGAGGATGCCTGTCGGCAAGTCAGAGACTTGCCGCGCATCGGAATGGCGAAGCCAGAAATAATGTGGTAGAGGATCGCAAGTTAAGCAGGCTGGAAGCCTGCGCTCCCAACTTTCTCAATTGTCGTACTCAAGGCCCTCGCCTGAGCCGAAGTAACTCTCGACCTTGGTTAGCAGCGCTTTCATCCGCTCGCTGTTTTCATTGATGGTCGCGTTTGTCTCGGCAGAGGTTTTCACGATTACGTCCATGCCCGCGGCAATCTCTCTCAACATCTCTATCTGTGAGTGCATCAACTCTATGGCGCTATCAAACCCCTTGAGATGGGTATTCAAGTATTCGCGATTCTCTTTCAGATAATCGCGCAAGGCATTCGACGCCCCGACCCACAGATGCACGGTGGACAGAAATTTTTCTTCGGAATTTGCCAGGCGTTCGGTCGCCTGGGCCAACTCGCTTTCGGTCATGAGAATCTCCTTTCGAAATAACTGTAAATGAAGCGGCGGTTAATGGTGCAGTTTGCAGGGTGGCACGGGCGTCCCCGCCCGTGATCACGCGCAAGATGCGCGTGCCACTTTCAAACGCCATCACTACATCAATGCTTACCTGTTAAGCAAGTTCACCGATGGCCGTGAAGCTGCAGAGGTAGTGAAAGTCGCTGTTCTGTTTTATCTCGACGTTTGCGGCGGAGAATTTCAGTTCGCTGATGTGCCCGGTATCGAGGTAGTCGACTGGTTCCGTGTTCGTGTTTCTTCGTGTTCTGCTTTTGCCAATGAACGAACAAGAACTGATCCACGAAATTACACAAAATGGGCACGAAACGTTTCGAGTGGGTTCGTGGATCGGCTTTCCAGTTTCTTTACTTGACGGCGCGGTTATCATTCTCACATGGAAGATATCGACAAGATGATTGGGGCGATTGCGCGCCTACCGGACGGCGGGCTGGTCAAGATTGAGGCGGTCTATGCGGATGGCTACGCGCGGGTGGAGCGAATTGAAGGTGAGTTTGCCGGCATGATCGCCATTTGTCACTTTGATAAGTTGCAGTTAGTTAAGGCGGCGAGCACTTGAGTTGGTTCTTTAGTCTGCGAGCGGGAGCCTGCGAAGCAGGTGAAAGCATAAAGACCGGGGCGTAAGCCCCGGGGTCCAACGATAAACGAAATGTTGAGCTCGCGGAGCGAGCGACAGAGTTGGTTTTGTTTGAAGGTCTGTCGCCCGCTCCGCGGGCTCATACTCTTTTTTATGTCATTGACCTGGGGCTCACGCCCCAGGCTGTATGCTGTCACGCGCTCCGCGCGCTAACCGAGTCACGGTAAGTTGGGATTTCTTCCGGGAGCCTGCGAAGCAGGTGAAAGCATAAAGACCGGGGCGTAAGCCCCGGGTCCAACGATAAACGAAATGTTGAGCTCGCGGAGCGAGCGACAGACCACAATGCAAAATTTATTACTCGACATGAGTGTTACGATCGTAGCTCCATGTCCGACTCGTACACTAACCTCCTCTATCACATCGTCTTCTCTACAAAAGAGCGTCGCAAATTAATCACCGTCGAATACGAGGGGCGTCTTCACGACTACATCGGTGGAATTCTCCGTAGCGCCGGAGTATTGCTCTGGAACTAAACGGTACCAAAGATCACATTCATCTGCTTGCCAAGCTTCGACCAGATCGCGCTGTTTCCGATGTTTTGCGAGACTTAAAATCGAATGCGACCGGCTGGATGCATGAAATCTTTCCTTCAGTGAAAGGTTTTTCATGGCAGCGCGGCTACGGGGCCTTCACGGTAAGTCAATCGAGTGTCGAAGAAGTTCGAAACTACATCAAGCATCAGAAAGAACATCATCAGAGAGTTTCGTTTCGGGACGAGTTCATCCAATTCCTTCGCGCCAATGGAATTGAACACGACGAACGGTTCATTTGAATGACCCGATCTCTGTCGCCCGCTCCGCGGGCTTACACCCTTTTTATGTCGTTAACCTGGGGCTTACGCCCCAGGCTTTATCCTGGCGCCTGCTCCGCAGGCTTTGAATGTCGCGCTCCGCGCGCTAGGTCCAATCATCTTGCGGCGGAGGCGATGGTGGGGAGAGATTGTTGCATGTGCTGCACGGCGTTGGTGCCCAGCTCAGTCACGATCACGTTCATCACGCGAAAGCCTCCCGCTTCGGGTAACTCAAACGCGACGTCGAGATAACCGCTGCGGCTCTCAACTACGTCGGAAACGATCTCAGTCATCTGCGTCGGCCGCACCATGCCGCGCGATTCCATTCCCTTCTCGGCATCGGCCAGCGACCAGGTGAGCATGCCGCGCGCGACGGTAATCTTTGCGTACAGCAGATAACGTTTGCCTGGCTCGACCGCGATGCGCTGCCAAAGTTTGCCGCCGGCTTGCGCGGCCATTCCCTGACCGCCCAAAGTCGAAAGCACTTCGGCCGGCCCACTGACGGTCCAATCGGCGGCGACACCTTCCGCGGTTCCGCTGATGTCGAACGATCCGTTGCGCGCAAAATTCTTTCCCTGAAATACGCCCAGCTCTTCCGCACGCCAGTGTTCGTACGAGCACACCTGCACGGTGCCGCTCGACGAACGAACGCGAATGCCGCGATTCTGATCTCGCCGATCGCGGATGAAGAGAACGTTGCCGATCAACTGTGCAAAGATGCCGGGAGCAACTTCGCCTTTGCGTTCGACGAAACGATTCCCGTTTTCGTCGAGCCCCTGAAAGATCGCGGGCTCGTCGGCCTGGATCCAATTGCGATCGCGCATATTGAGCGGTTCCATGCGGCTATCGACGTAGTAGAGCAATGGACCACCGGGCTTGTACTCATACGAGATGTGACGAAACAGCAGACGCGGATCGACATAGTAACTGTCGACCGCGGTCTGGGCTTTGGCGTTGGCAGCCACCGGCTTGATCTCGTGGCCGCTCATCAGGGCGTTATGCAACTGCAAGGCGCTTGCCGGCCGGCCGTCGATTGTCCAATAACAATTGAAGGTTGGGTCTTGATAAACCCAGCCGCCCATCTCAGGAATCCAGATTTCTGCGCCGGCATGAGTGTCGCTGCCGAACGTGCCGTCGCGCACCATCAAGCTTAAACCGACGCTGCGCGCGGTGAGGCCGGCGCTCTCGCACAGGGCGACATAGATTTCGGCCAGGTTGCCGCAAAGCACGGGCTTACCCTCACGCATCTCGAGATAAGCTTCACGAGGCACGCGCGTGGCCAGACCCGGCAGAGCCATCCGGTAGCGGCTGGTCGCAAGCCAGGTGCGCAAACGATTCGCACGTTGCCATTGCGAATCCGAATTCACAATCAACCCAACCAATTCATGTCGAAAGAATAAAGTGTCGTCGAGGCTCAGCTGCAACCGCGGTGCAATCGCTCTTGGTTGTTCGGGAATTCCTCTATAAGAGTTTGCCTGCCGCTCGACGACAAAGTTCGCCAGCTCCGGATTCGCGAGTTGGGGATCGGTAATCGTGATTTGGGTCGAGCCTTCAGGAAGCGGGATGGCGAAGTCGGTGGGCGGCACGCCGGTCGCGGCCGAAGCCTGGGTTTTACCTTGCCGGTACGCCGACAGTTTGTAGCCGGCAGCGAACGCCAGCGCGATCGCCAGCAACGCAATGCACCTTATGACGAGTGCGGCGTTGAGTCTGTAAGAGCGGACCATTGCAGGAGTACGCTAACGTACGCTACGACTGAGAACACAAAGACATCAGAGGCGTAATGCCAGGTCCAGGAGGGGGAGACTTAAACTTGATCAATGGCTGCGGTTACTGAGACGAGGACGGGATGAGTTGAGTTACAAGTATTTGGGTGGCAGAGAGAAGGTCTGGTTTGGTGAGAGGCTTGCGCATCTTTAGTCAGGACGGAAAGGACGGTCCACTAACTCACACTAAACGCACGAAAAAAGGCTCGTGTTTTGTGATGCTTAGTGTAATTTAGTGGACAGTCTGCAGCATTAAAATAGGAAAACCTCTAAAACAATCGTCTCCTGGTCCAGATCATACGATGGCGGCAACAGCAACCGGCAACTCTGGTAGCGGAATTTCACCGACGGAGTTACTTACGGCTAGATCCACTAGGCACCCGACAACAAAGTAGGTGATCAAGCCAAATAGAAAACAAATCATCATGCTGAGAAGAGGATTATGAATGCTGCCCTTCGGCAATATCATGTCAAGAAGGAAACACGGCCACGCGATGCAGTAGAATAGGGCATCGAATCCGTGGGGAATATGGCCCGCGCCGGCGACCAACGCAAGTAGGTAAACAACAACTAACGTGACGTAGAGCCCGGGCAATATCCAGCGAAATCTCATACGTCATTCTGTCGGAATATAGTGTTGCTGATTGAACCTGATGATTCCTATGTCTTAGGTTCTACGTCGACATGAAACCAGCGAGATAACGAACCCTACCAAAAACCATTGAGCGAAGATCAATGCGTAGCTGATTTGGTCATCCCAGAAGGCCGGGCGAATCAGCAAGAGGATAACGTAAGGAACGAACACCAATCGTCCAACAAGATTCCTTCCACTAACGTGGTAAAGAAAGTAATGATCGAAAGGTGAATTCTCGCTAAGTATTAACCAAGTCACCAACGACGCGAGAAGAGCGAACGTCAGACTAATTGAGACCCTGAATCGGGAGAAGATTTTCATACCTGAGCATAATCCGCAGCGACCAGGTAAGAAACCAGTCACTGTTTACGGACGGTCATGAACATCGCCATTCCAACAGATGCTAGAGACGTGACACAAAAAATCAATAATGCTTGAAGACTAATTCGAGCGAACGCCGGATCCTCCAAAGCAACCCAGAAGCTTGGGGTTGCATGGATTCCTATCACAAGGAGTACGGCTGTGATTCTTTGCCAGGCCCTGTCAAGACTTGGCACCACGAGAAAGTAAAGCGCCCATAGTAGTGACCCGGCAACCAACGCAGCCGGTGGGAAAAACGCGAACACTGTCGACGCGAACGCCAGGGGAGCATAGCTGCCGTGCCCAACACCTGCGAGAGCGATGCCTTCCACCGTCAGGACAACGCCAAAGAAAAACCCAAGCCAAAAGCGCTTCATAGACTATCGCGAACAGAAACTCTTTACGTCTGTCGTATCGCGCCGTTCATTCTAGAAATAAACAATCGCAATCGCGATCAGAACCGCGAGAGCATGCAACGTAAGAATTACCGCGAGCGCCATGACGCTGCGACTTCTACTTCTTGCCCAACTGATCAGCAGTCCGTAGATAGGAAATTGAAGCGCGGCAATGATCATCATTGGAATACTGGCATCAAAGAAATGATCCAAAGCTACTACCGTGAGTGCCGCAAATGGGAAAAGTATGACTGCTGGAACGTAGGTTCCGTGGCCCACTCCTCCAGGCAAGGCCGCGATGCCAAGTAAAATCGGGGCGATCACTAACGACATAATGAATGGATGGCTGAATGCTCGTTTCATCTCGGCCCTACACCAAGAATAAGCCGTTTATGCTCAAGATCCTCATGGCCTATGTTTCGGAGCCTGTTTCCCGATGGCGCAGCCAAGAAATCGTTAATGATAGGCCACCACGAAGGATCCCAATGCCCGTGACATCCACACTTCGTTTCCCGAGCAAACCGATTCAACGCATCCCAAGTCGCTGCCACCATGTCTTGGGCTTGTTTGATGTTGTTTTCCGTCTTATCCGGATAGTGTTGCATCGTGCAACCGTGGCCGCAGACGGGGTCTGTATAACCTGCATGGCTGAACATATCTTGGAGGTAATGCAAATAGATCCCGAGGGCTGACGGGTTTCCGCTGCCCATCGTCGCGTCCATCCAGTGAGCGTCGAGGTAAGGCTGGTGGCTACCTGGATGGAGTGCATGATAGAAAGCATTCACCTGCTGTTGCCTGTCGTCCCTTCCTAGAGCTGGCATTGTCGCCGGGTTTTCATCGACGCCTTGATCACCATTTGCGATCTCTCTGGCCTCTTTATCGGTGAAACATTTGGTTCGAAGCGCTAAATAGTACGTTAGATAGTAATGAACATCCTCTTCATAAAGGCCGTGTGGATCTTTTCTGTTTTGAGGATTGTCACGGACGTAGGAAAATGTATTCACGCCACCACTCAACCCAATCGGATCCTCTGAAATGAACCGTCCGACCTGCGGGTCGTACCAACGTGCTCGGTAATAAAGCAGTCCGGTGATCGAATCTCTCTCGCGACCCGTGTAGTCATAGCGAGTCAGCGAACTTCCGGCAGACTTGCCGAAACTGTCATAACCAACCTGGGCTACCGGTGCGCCCAGTGAGTTTGTGAGCGCGGTCGTGCTCCCAAGCTGATCCTGCAGGAAATAAAGCGGGCCAAGCGCAATCAGTCTAGAGTCAGTCAGACGTAGTTTGTTATCGACACCCGGACCGTTCAGGTAATCAACCGTCGAACCATCGCTGTTCAGATCTTTCAACACATCCTGACCGTCGTAGACGAAGTTCGTCGAGGCGGCGGTGCTCGGGGTTCTTTGGATGCGACGACCGAGCGCATCGTACTTGTAACCGATGGTCGTCCCGTTCGGCAGCGTGACTTGCTTAAGCCGATTCTCAAAGTCCCAGGCGTACTGCGTGGCTCCGGATGCATCCGTCTTTGACGTCAGGTTTCCGTCTGCATCGTAGACGTAAGTCACCCCGGATGTGCTCGTAAGTCGATTGAAACGCTGATAGGTGTAATTGGCACTCAACTGCGACGCGAGACGATTGCCAACCCCATCGTAAGAATAGTTCTCGTTCGGCTGGAGCGGACTTGTGTAGTTCGCAGAAGTCAGTCGATCGACTGCATCGTAGCCATAGTTCTTCGTGATCGCCGGCTCGGCAATCTGCGTGATTTGGCTGGCGGTGTTGTAGGCATACTGGTGATCCGCAACCGTCGCCAAGCCTTTCGTGTCCAACAGCCGCGTCAATCGATCGACTCCGTCGTACTGGTAAGTTGTCTTGACGCCGTTCGGCATCTTCCTTTGCGTGAGCTTGTTCGTGGCGTCATAGTCGTACGTGAACGCGAGCCCGGCAGCATCGAGGATCTTTGTCAGCCGATCGATGGCGTCGTACTTGTAGGTCTGAACAATGGCCGCATTCAAACTGAGCTTGGTCCGATTGCCGTTGGCGTCATAGTTGTAGTCAACCACGTGCCCAAAGACATCCGTCGCCCTGGTCACGCGATTCACCTTGTTGTAATCGAAGTTCACGGCGCCGTTTTCGTTCGTCGCGGTTTGCAAGCGCGAAAGCTTATCGTAAGTGTAACCGACGGTGCTGGTGTCCGGATATGAAATTGTCTTCAGCCGATTGAGGGCGTCATAAGTGTAATCGGTGGCCGCACCGTTGTAGTCGGTACGAGTCTTTCGATTGCCTGCCGGATCATAGGTGAAACTCATCACCTTGGCTCCGCGTCTCATGTGTTTGAGTTGGCCCACTACGTCGTAATTGAACCGGTACCGCTGACCTATGGCATCCACCAGGGCGGTCATGCGCGACAGCGCGTCATATTCGAAGCTCGTCACTTCGTTCAGCGCATCAGTCGTGCTGATGACACGATTGAGATCGTCATAGGCGTAATTCGTCGCGCGTCCCGCCGTGTCGGCCCGCTGCGTGACGTTTCCGCCCGCATCATAAGAAATTGTTTCAAACAGACGCGTCGCTCCGGTCGTCGACGGCGGATACGTAGTCTTCACCAGCCGGTTGAAATCGTCGTAATCGTAATTCGTCGTACGCGAGAGGGCGTCTGTCACGCTCGTCAAATTAGACATCGCGTCGTAAGCGTAGCTCGTCGTCTGGTTAGCGGCGTCGGTCTGACTGGTTAGACGGGAGGCTCCATCGTAGGCAAACGTCGAACGATTGCCCTTCGCGTCGGTCATTGCTATCCGGCGTCCGGCTGAATCGTATTGATAGCCGATAGTGGTTGTATCTGGCTGGGTCACCTGGGTGAGCCGCCCCACAGCGTCATAAACAAAAGCGGTTGCAAAGCCGAGCGCGTTCGTCGTGCTGGTCAGACGTGCGCGCGGGTCGTAAGCAAACTGCGTATCGTGGTTGAGCGCGTCAGTTCTCTTGACGAGATTGCCGCTCGCATCATAAGTAAACGTCGTGACTTTGCCGCGCGCGTCCGTGACGGTCAATAACAAGCCCCGCGGGTCGTAAGTCAGGTTAGTCGTTTTCCCCAGGGCATTCGTCGACGTCAGCAGATTGCCTTGCGCGTCATAGGTGTCGGTAGTAACTCCACCCATTTGATCGGTGCGCGTTAAGACTTCGGCAAAGGCGTTGTAAGTGTAAGTAA
>Ga0193730_1000222_pt1 | contig 18175 bp, 18 predicted proteins | sample U1a1metaG_FD_144919 | JGI IMG/M metagenome (GOLD analysis project Ga0193730, IMG submission 144919) | Soil microbial communities from a riparian zone of the East river system, Colorado, United States - U1a1 | ecosystem: Environmental > Terrestrial > Soil > Riparian zone | place: USA: East River...
GCGATCGCCGGCGAGATCGTCGACGTCCAGCAGCAGGGCGTCGAGCTCGCGATCGTCGTCGGCGCCGGGAACATCTACCGGGGCATGGCTGCCGCCGCCGAGGGGATGGACCGCGCGACTGCCGATTACGCCGGGATGCTGGCAACGGTGCTGAACGCGCTCGCGCTTCAGGACGCGCTCGAGCGGCGTGGCGCGCACACGCGAGTCCTCTCCGCAATCGAGGTCTCCGAAGTAGCCGAGCCCTACATCCGCCGCCGGGCGATCCGCCACCTGGAAAAGCAGCGGATCGTCATCTTCGCGGCCGGCACAGGCAACCCGTTCTTCACCACGGACACCGCAGCGGCCCTGCGGGCGCTCGAAATCAACGCGGAGGCGATCCTGATGGCCAAGCACGCGGTCGACGGTGTCTACGGCGGCGATCCCAGGCTCGACCCGAGCGCTCCATTCCTCCCGGAGCTCACGCATCTGGAGGCGATCGAGCGCGGTCTCAAGGTGATGGACACGACAGCGCTCTCGCTCTGCATGGAGAATCACCTGCCGATCTACGTCTTCGCGCTCGCGGACGGCAACATCCGACGGGTTGTCGACGGCGAGCGCGTCGGCACCATCGTTTCCACCCCGACCCCCGGAGCGGCCACATGACGATCGACGAGTTCATTCAGGACGCGACTCAGCGGATGGACAAGTCCGTGGAGGCCGCCCAGCACGAGTTCAACACGCTGCGCACGGGGCGTGCCTCCGCCGCGCTGCTCGACCGGATCCAGATCGACTACTACGGCACGAAGACACCGCTCAAGCAACTGGCAACGATCAACGCTCCGGAACCACGCCTACTGACGGTACAGCCGTTCGACCCCAGCTCGCTGCCGACGATCGACCGGACGATCCAGGAGTCCGACCTCGGCCTGACGCCGTCGAACGACGGCAAGATCATCCGCCTGCCGATCCCCCAGCTGACCGAGGAGCGGCGCAAGGAGCTCGTCAAAGTCGCCCGTCAGATGGCTGAGGACGGCCGCGTTGCCATCCGCAACGTCCGCCGCGACGTCATGCACCACCTGAAGGAGCTCGTTGACAAGGGAGAGGTCGGCAGCGACGAGGAGCATCGCGCCGAGGAGCGCGTGCAGAAGCTGACCGACGACCACATCCACAAGGTCGACGACCTGCTGAAGCGCAAAGAAGAAGAGATCCTCGAAGTCTGAACCACCAAAAATGCTTCGCATTTTTGGTGGGCCTTGTTTCTCGCCTCGCTCCGCTCGCGACAGACAATGAACTTCTTCAATCGAATCCGCCGCAAGCCACGCGAGCCAGCGGCTGACCTTCTCGAGCCGGTCGGCTGCGTGGCGATCATCCTCGACGGGAACGGGCGCTGGGCGATGTCTCGGGGGCTGCCGGTCGCCGAGGGTCACCGCGAGGGGACGCGTGCGCTGCGGCGTACGGTCGAGGCGGCGATCGACCTGGGGATCGGCTCGCTCGTCGTCTACGGCTTCTCGACCGAGAACTGGACGCGGCCGCCCGACGAGGTCGATTCGCTGATGGAGATCTTCGGCGAGACGATCGACCGGGAGCTACCGGATCTGGCGAAGCAGGGCGTCCGGGTGCGGTTCCTCGGCCGACGCGACCGCGCTCCAGAGGCCCTGCAGGACAAGATGGCGGACCTCGAGGCTCGCACAGGTACGAACGATCGCCTCGATCTCTGGATCGCTTTCGATTACGGGGGGCGCGCCGAGCTCGCCGATGCCGCCAAGCGGCTCATTCAGGCCGGCATCCCGCCCGAGGAGATCGACGAGGACACGTTCGCGCGAGCTCTCTACGAGCCAGAGCTTCCCGATCCGGATCTCCTGATCCGTACCGCCGGCGACCAGCGGATCTCGAACTTCCTCCTCTGGCAGCTGGCCTATGCGGAGCTCGTCTTCGTCGAGACGCCCTGGCCGGACTTCGGCGAGGCCGACCTTCGTGCGGCGCTGATGGAGTACGCGAGCCGCGAGCGCCGGTTCGGGGGAAGATGACCTCCTTCTGGTCGCGAATCGTCGTGGGCGCCGTGCTCCTGCCGGCGGTGCTCGGGCTCGTGTATCTGGGCGGCTGGTGGCTCTGGGCACTCGCGCTCGTCGCCGCGCTGATCGCGCTGCACGAGCTCTACAGGCTGACACGGCCGCTGCGGCCGCTCGTGCTGGCCGGCTATGCCGGGACGCTCCTGGCGCTGCTCGGAGCGCAGCTCGGCGGCATCCCGTGGATGACCGCGGGCTTCCTGAGCACGATCGCGCTCGCGTTCGTGCTCAAGGGCATCTCCGACACGCGGCAATCCCTGACCGTGGCGATCTCGACGACGGTCTTCGGCGTCGCGTGGATCGGGCTCGGCCTCGGCCACGCGGTCCTCCTACGCGCGATCCCCGAGCACGGTCGCCTGGCGGTCTTCACCGTGATGTTGACCGTCTTTGCAGCGGACACGTTCGCCTACTTCGTCGGCGCGGCGATCGGACGCCACAAGCTCGCGCCGGTTCTCTCCCCCGGCAAGACATGGGAGGGCCTGGCGGCCGGGACGATCGTCGCCGTCCTCGTGCCGTTCTTTGCTCTCTACCACCAGCATTTCCTGACGATCGGCGAAGCCCTCGCGCTGGGCGTCGTGATCGCGGTCTCGGCTCCGCTGGGTGATCTGTTCGAGTCGGCGCTGAAGCGGGACATGAACGCCAAGGACACGGGGCGCCTGCTTGGTGGCCACGGCGGCATGCTCGATCGGATCGACGCGTTGCTCTTCGCGTCGATCGCGTCGTACTACACGATTCGCGCCTTCGGATGGGCCTGAATCCGGCCGCAAAGCGACCTGTCCGCGAAGCGGACCAGTGGAGGGGGTCTGGGGAACCGGAAGGTTCACCCAGCGAACCGAAGCGAACGCTGGCTCGTACACTTTGACGTAATGAAGCGCATCGCCCTTCTTGGGGCCACCGGGTCCATCGGGCGGCAGGCGCTGGAGATCATCGGTGCGCATCCACAGCTTGAGCTCGTGGCTGCTGCTTCCGGTTCGCAAGCGATCGACGGCCTTGCACCGCTGACCCAGGTCGGCGGCGACCTCACCGAGCTGCTCGAGCGCGCCCAGCCCGACGTCGTCCTCAACGCCGTGGTTGGCTTCGCCGGCCTCCCGGCGACGCTCTGGGCACTCGAGCAAGGGGTCGATCTGGCGCTGGCGAACAAGGAGAGCCTCGTGGCGGCGGGCGATCTTGCGAAGGCCGCCCGTCAGCGTGGGGGAGGGCGGTTGCTACCGGTCGACAGCGAGCACTCCGCCGCGTACCAGTGCCTTGAGGAACGCAAGCCCGACACCGTGCACTCGCTGGTGCTGACGGCCTCCGGCGGACCTTTCCGCGGGCGCTCCCGCGAGGAGCTCGTCGACGTGGTGCCGGAGGAAGCGCTGGCGCACCCGACCTGGAACATGGGACCGAAGATCACGATCGACTCGGCAACGCTCGCCAACAAGGGACTGGAGCTCATCGAGGCTCACTTCCTGTTCGACCTCGACTACGACCAGATCGAGGTCGTGATCCACCCGACCTCGACCGTTCATGCGCTCGTACGCTTCCGCGACGGCGCCGCGTTCGCACATCTCGGTTACCCGGACATGCGCGTGCCGATCTCCTTCGCGCTGACCTACCCGGAGCGCGCGCTGACGCCCGTCCCGCCTCTCGACCTCACGTCCGGCCTGACGCTCGAGTTCGAGGCGCCCGACCTGGAGACTTTTCCGCTCTTGCCGCTGGCCCGCCACGCCGGCGAGCAGGGCGGCACTTACCCCTGCGCGTTCAACGCCGCGAACGAGGTCGCCGTTGGGGCATTCCTCGAGGGCCGCCTCTCGTTCCTCGGAATCGCCGAGACCGTGGATGAGACCCTCGCCTCGGTCGACGGCACGCCGGCGCGAGACCTGAGCGACCTCTACGAGGCGGATGCGCAGGCGCGCCGGCTCGCCGAGCGAACCGCGGCGACCGCATGAGCGTCGCTCGCCTTTGGCTCGCTCCCGTGGGGGAAACCCTGCTTCCCCTACGAGCCCCCTTCTCCATAGATGCGGAGGAACCTCCCACTCGCTCCGCGCTAGTTTCCCCCTCCGCGGCTCATGGGCCAGAGGCTGGCCCATGAGCATCCTGATCGCGATCGTCGGTCTCGGGTTCCTCGTGATGATCCACGAGGCTGGTCACTTCTTCACCGCCCGTGCCGTCGGCATCAAGCCCCGGAAGTTCTACGTCGGGTTCCCGCCTCCGCTGATCAAGACGGTGCGGAACGGGATCGAGTACGGAATCGGCACAATCCCGCTTGGCGGCTACGTCAAGATTCCCGGGATGCACAGGCCGGCGCCGTCCGACCTGGACAACTACTTCGGGCCTGCGCTGCTTCATGACCCCTCGCTCGTCGGGCCGGTCGAGCGCGTGAAACGCCTGGTCACCGGGGGAAACTTCGCGGAGGCGCGGGAGGCTCTCGAGTCCCTCGACCAGGCGGTGGAACAGGCCCAGCTGCCGCCGCCTGCGGCGCGCGCCGCTCGCCGGGGCCGTGACGAGCTCGCGGAGGCGCTCGGTCCCGATGCGTATTGGCGCCAGCCGACCGGCAAGCGGGTCGCCGTGATCGCTGCGGGTCCCTTGACGAACATTGTGTTCGCGATCCTCATCCTGGCGATCGTCTACATGCTCGGGATCCCGAACGATGCTTCCCGCGTCGTCCAGAAGGTCTCGCCGAAGTCGCCGGCAGCCGCTGCCGGGCTGCGTCCGGGCGATGAAATCGTCGCCGTGAACCTCCAGCCGACGAAGACCTTCAAGCAGGTATCGAAGGCGATCAGAGCGAGCAAAGGGAAACCCGTCATCGTCTCGGTCCTCCGTCCACCGGGCAGGTACATCGAGCTGCCCCCAAAGAAGACGATCAAGCAGAACGGCTTCTATATCTACGGGTTCCAGCCTGCCGGGATCGTCTACAAGCACTACAGTCCGGCTGCTGCGTTCGGGCTCGCGGCGACGAACACCTGGGACGTGACCAAGGGAATCGCCGCGTCGCTGGGGCGGATAGTCACCGGTTCCGGCCGCAAGGACGTCTCTTCTCCCGTCGGGATCGTCGACGTCTCCAGCCAGGCGGTGAAGACCGACTACCGCGACTACCTGCAGATCCTGGCGCTGATTAGCCTCTCGCTGGCGCTACTCAATCTGCTGCCGTTGCTCCCGCTAGACGGCGGTCACATCGTGTTCTCGCTCTACGAGGGGATCCGGGGCCGCTCGGTCGGCCGCGCCGTCTACGAACGGGTCTCGGCCGTCGGAATCGCCCTCGTGCTGCTGTTGTTCTTCGTGGGGCTCTCAAACGACATCGGCCGAATCGGCGGGGGCTAAACTCGTTTCAGATGCCGAGTGAGCGCTCGATCAAGGTAGGCGGGGTTCAGATCGGCGGCGGAGCGCCCGTCGTCGTCCAGTCGATGACGCTGACGAAGACCCACGACGTCGAGACGACGACGGCGCAGATCGCCGCGCTCGCGTCGGCCGGCTGCGAGGTCGTGCGTGTCGCCGTGCCGAAGTCCGAGGACGCCGACGCGCTGCCGAAGCTCGTTCGGCTGTCGCCAATCCCGGTGATCGCGGACATCCATTTCAACGCAAGCCTGGCGCTGCGAGCGATCGAAGCTGGCGTCGCCGCTGTACGCATCAACCCGGGCAACATCGGCGGGCCGGACAAGGTGGCCGAGGTCGTGCGCGCGGCCAAAGCGGCTGGGATGCCGATGCGGATCGGCGCCAACTCCGGTTCGCTCCCGAAGCATCTCGCCGATCTGGCTCAGCAGGACCAGGCCGAAGCCCTCGTCGAGGCGGCGCTCGAGGAGGTGCGGCTGCTCGAGAGCCTCGACTACTACGACTTCAAGATCTCCGTCAAGTCGAGCCACGTCCCGACGATGATCCGGGCGTACCGGCTGCTCGCCTCCAAGGTTCCGTACCCGCTCCACCTGGGCGTGACCGAAGCCGGGACCCCGTATTCCGGGTCGATCAAGAGCGCGGTCGGGATGGGCGCACTGCTCGTCGATGGGATCGGCGACACGTTGCGCGTCTCGCTGACCGCAGACCCCGTGGAGGAGGTCAAGACCGGCTTCGAGATCCTGAAGTCGCTCGGTCTCAGGGAGCGCGGCCCGATCATGATCGCCTGCCCAAGCTGCGGCCGCGACAACGTCGGCGTCCAGAACCTCGCGGAACGAGTCGAGGAGCGTCTGCAGGTGTATCCGCAGCACTTCGAGGTCGCGGTGCTCGGCTGCGCGGTCAACGGACCGGGGGAGGCGGGCGACGCGGACTTCGGCATCGCCGGCGGCCGCGACGTCGGCTTCGTCTACGCCCATGGCCGCGTGTTGAAGAAGGTGTCGTCGGACATCCTCGTTGACGAGCTCTTCTACGCAATCGACGAGTGGATCGCCGACGGCATGCACCGGCCCAAGCGCCTCAAGATGGCCAAACCCGCCGCGCTGGCCATGGCAGAGGCGTCGCTGATCCCCATCGAGTAGCCTGAGTCGGCAACAGTGATCGTCCGGGCTTCTCAGCTCTTCCTTCCGACCCTGCGCGACGATCCCACGGACGCGGAGGTCGCCAGTCACAAGCTGCTCGTCCGCGGCGGCTTCATCCGCCAGGTGAGCGCGGGTGTCTGGACGTACATGCCGCTCGGCTGGCGCGTGCACCAGAGGGTCGTCCAGATCATCCGCGAGGAGATGAATGCAATCGGCGGCCAAGAGATGCTCGCCCCGGTGCTGACTCCCGCCGAGCTCTGGGAGACTTCGGGCCGCTACGACCTGCCTGTCGTCTTCAAGCTTCAGGACCGCACCGGGCGGCGGTTCGTGTTGCCGATGTCGCACGAGGAGACGTTCGCCTTCCACGCCAAGGAGCTGCAGTCGTACAAGCAGCTGCCGCAGACCTGGTACCACTTCGGGACGAAGGAGCGGGACGAGCCGCGTCCCCGCGGGGGCCTCCTGCGGGTTCGGGAGTTCATCATGAAGGACTCCTATTCGTTCGATCGAGACGAGGCGGGCCTGGACGAGAGCTTCCGCAAGCACGCCGAGGCGTACGGCCGGATCTTCGAGCGCTGCGAGCTCGAGTACTACGAGGTCGAGGCCGAGTCGGGGGAGATGGGAGGGAGCGACAGCAACGACTTTCTCGCCCCCGGCGCCGGCCAGAACTACCTCGTCCGCTGCGAGAACGGCGACTACGCGGCGGACATCGAGGCCGCTCAAGGCATCCCTACTCCGGCTGACTTTCCGCCCGCTCTCGAGGCGCCGGAAGAGGTCGAGACGCCTGGGATGAGGACGATCGAGGACGTTTCGGCGTTTCTCGACGTCGATGCGCGCGCGACCGCAAAGGCGATGCCGGTCGTCGTCGAGGACAAGGTCGTCCTCGCGCTCATCCGCGGCGACGACAGGCTCGACGAGGCCAAGCTCGCCGCGGCGCTGGGCCTACTCGTGCGACCCGCGCATCCCGAGGAGATCACCGAGACCTTCGGCGCGGGAGGAGGCTCGATCGGCCCCGTCGGCTCACCGGTACCCGTCCTGGCCGACGAAGCGCTACGCGAAGGGCAGTACGTCGTGGGCGCCAACCGTGACGACCGTCATCTTCGCGGCGTCCAGGCAGGACGCGACTTCGAGGCGGAGTTCGCCGACCTCCGGGTAGTCAAGGCAGGGGATTCCTGCCCGAAGTGCGGTGGCAAGCTGACGATCGAGCAGGCGATCGAGCTCGGCCATATCTTCAAGCTCGGCACGTTCTACTCGATCCCTTTCGAGGCGAACTTCCTGGACGAGGACGGAACCGAGAAACCGCTGGTCATGGGCAGCTACGGGATCGGCCCTGGTCGCGTGATCGCAGCCATCGTCGAGCAGCACCACGATGAGAACGGAATCGCGTGGCCGAGGGCTGTGGCACCGTACGATGTGCATGTGGTCGCGCTTCCCGGCGTCGAGGACCAGGCCAACGAGGCCGCGACCGCCCTCGAGGCGGCGGGGTTCAGCGTCCTGCTCGACGACCGCGACGCGCGCGCGGGCGAGAAATTCGCCGACGCCGATCTGCTCGGCTTGCCGACCCGCGTCACTGTCGGCAAGAAGACCCTCGAAGATGGGGCCGTCGACGTCCGCGACCGCGCGACCGGCGAGGAGCGGCGCGTCCCGATTGCGTCGCTGGAGGAGGCGTTCTAGTGGCGCGACGCAAGCGAAGGTTCAGCGAGGAGCCGTTCGGCGCGACGATCGAGAAGCTGATGGACGAAACCGGGGTCACGTATCGGGCGCTCGCCGACAAGACGAAGCTCTCGGCCGGCTACCTCAACCACCTAGTTCACGGAAACCGTCCGGTCCCCTCGGACGACGTGATGCGAACCCTCGCAAAGGCCCTGGGCGTCGAGCCCGAGCATTTCCGCGAGTACCGCCTGCGCGTGATCACGGAGCGGCTCGAGGCGATGCCGGATCTGATCGACCGGCTCTACAAGCGCCTGCGGAAATAGGCCTCCGCCTCCGCGGCAGACGACGACCGCGGATACGATGCGTCGGCACCGCTCCGGGGAGTGGCGCAGTCTGGTAGCGCGTTCGGCTGGGGGCCGAAAGGTCGCGGGTTCAAGTCCCGCCTCCCCGACTGAGGCGTCGTCGACGTCACCGCTCGGCCGCCGCACCCTCGCTGGTCGGCTTGCGGCGGGAGACGAGGCGCGAATCGTCTAGGCGGTCGGCCTTCTTGTCGACAGCAGCACTCGAGCGTATGCCTGCTGAACGCTTAACCGGCCACGACTTCTGCCGAGCAGCCGAAGACGAGCGCAGCGAAGACGTCCTGCTCGTCTACTCCGCGCAGCGACGGATGCTCGAGGTCGATCTCGATCTCGCCCCACGAGTCGAGCCCGAGCGACGCCGCGCCCTCGTCGGCGCCGAAGCAGAGCAGGGAGTCGACGGAGACGACGTTTCGGCGACCCGTACGCCGTCGCGCGATTCCGTCGAGCTCGCGGAGCTCCTCGAGCGGGTCGATGCGGACGTTCGAGTCGGAGCCGATGCAGATTCCGATCCCGCGCTCGCAAAGCCGCTCCACGGGCGAAAAGCCATCGCCCAGGTTCGCCTCGGTCGTGGGGCAGAGGCAGACGCGCGCGCCCGCTTCCGCGATCAAATCGAGTTCATGCTCGTCGGCATGCGTGGCGTGAACGACGGTCGTGCGGGGCCCGAGGCAGCCGCAGTCGGCTAGTAACTCGATCGGCCTGAGGCCGTGCTCTGCGAGGCACTCCTCGATCTCACGGGGTTGCTCGTCGGCGTGGACGTGCAGTGGCAGACCCTCGCGCTCGGCGTAACGGGCCAGGTCCTCGAGCCAGGCACGGGGACATGCCCGAACGGAGTGGGGGGCGACGCCGACGCGAATACCGCGCTCGCGCAGCGACTCGAGCTGCCGCAGGTACTCGGCCACGCTTTCCTGCCGGAAGCGGTCGATTCCGCCACGAGCATAAGCGGCGTAGAGCAGGACAAGAGCAATCCCGGCCTCTTCGGCGGCGTCAGCTGCCGCAAAAGCCTCTTCGCGGCCGAGGTAGTGGAACTCGCCGACCGCCGTATAGCCGGCGGCGAGCTGCTCGCGATAAACGTCGACGTAGTCCTTGCGGACCTGTCCCGGTGCCAGGCGTGAGGCCACGTCCAGCATGGACTCGCGCCACGCCCAGAAATCGCCGCCCTCGGTTCGGCCGCGCAGGGCGCGCTGGAAAGCATGGCTGTGCGAGTTCACGAATCCCGGAATCGTGAGCCGCTCGGCCACCTCCGTATCCTTTCAGCATGGCCGCGCGCTCTGTGCCTGCTCCGCTGGCAGTGATTCCGAACGTCCTGACGGTCGGGCGCCTGGTCTTGATCCCGGTTTTCGTGGCGCTCGTCCTCACCTCCGACGGCGGCCACAGCTGGCCGGCGGCGATCGTGTTCGGGGTCGCCGGCGTCACCGACCAGATCGACGGGTGGCTCGCGCGCCGGTGGCGGGTCGAGTCCGAGTTCGGAAAGGTCGCCGATCCGCTCGCCGACCGGCTGATGATCGACGCCGCCGTCATCCTCCTCTGGCACGCCGGCCGCCTCCCGTGGGTCGCGCTTGCGATCCCCGCACGTGATCTGGCGCTGATCGCCGGGTACAAGCTGGTCGTGGGGCGGGGTTACGAGCTCGCGGTCAACCTGGCCGGCAAGGCGGCGACCTGGCTGCTCTATGCGTCGCTCGCCTTCATCATGGTCACCCGCCAGGGAACCGACTGGCCACTTTGGCTCTTCTGGGCCGGATTCGCGCTGGCCGCCCTTTCACTTGTGGGCTATCTCGCGAAGGCGCGAAGAGAGGTCGTGGAGGCGTGAAAGCCGTCGTCATGGCCGGCGGGGAGGGCACGCGCCTTCGGCCCCTGACCTCGAACCAGCCAAAACCGATGGTGCCGGTCGTCGGCAAGCCGTGTATGGAGCACATCGTCGAACTCCTACTTACCCACGGGATGGAGGACGTGATCGTCACCGTCGCCTTCCTGCCACAGGCGATCCGGAGCTACTTCGGTGACGGAGAGTCGCTTGGGGTCAACATCGAGTACTCGGTCGAGGAGTCGCCCCTCGGTACGGCCGGCTCCGTGCGCCTCGCGAGCGGAAAGCTCGACGACACGTTTGTCGTCATTTCCGGCGACGCGCTGACGGACGTGAACCTCGAGAAAGTCGTCGACTTCCACCGCGAGAGAAAGGCAGCGGTCACGATCGGGCTCAAGTCGGTCGAGAACCCGCTCGAGTTCGGAATCGTCGTTACCGACGACGAGGGCCGGATCGAGCGCTTCCTCGAAAAGCCGTCCTGGGGGCAAGTCTTCTCGGACACGATCAACACCGGCATCTACGTGCTCGAGCCGGAGGTGCTCCGCCATATCCCCACCGACCGGCCGTACGACTTCTCGAAGGAGCTCTTCCCGCTCCTGCTCGAGATGGGCCGCCCGCTCTACGGCTATGTCTTCGAGGAGTACTGGCAGGACATCGGGAACATCGACCAGTTCCGGCAGGCGAACTTCGACGCCCTCGACGGCGCCGTCGATCTCAAGATCCCGGGCATTCGCCTACGCGGGAATGTCTGGCTCGGCGAGAGTGTCGAGCTCGACGATCTCGAGCAGATCGAGGCCCCTGCGTTCGTGGGCAACTACTCGCGGATCCTTCCCGGCGCGACCGTCGCGCCCTACTCGGTTCTCGGGTCGAGCGTGACGCTTCGCGAGCAAGCGCGGACAAGCCGCAGCGTGGTCGACTCGTCCACCTACATCGGTCGTAGCGCCATGATCGAAGGCGCGATCATCGGGCGCGGCTGTGACATCGGCTCGCACGCTCTCATCCAGGAGGGCGCAGCGATCGGCGACGAGGTCTCCCTCGGGTCGCAGAGCGTCATTCACCCGGGCGTCCGCATCTACCCCAACAAGGACGTGGAGACGGGCTCTCAGGTGACGGAGAGCCTGATCTGGGAATCCCGGGCCCCGTCGCGTCTCTGGGGCCGAGAAGGGGTTTCCGGGTTGATGAACGTCGATATCACCCCGGAGGTCGCCGTGCGGCTCGCAGCGTCACTCGGGACGGCGCTGAAGCGTGGCGACAGGGTGGTGTGCAGCCGCGACGCGCCGCCCGGCTGCAGGATGATCAAGCGGGCGATGATCGCCGGGCTCAACTCGACGGGAGTCGACGTCGCCGACCTGCGGGTTCTGCCCGCGGCCGTCAACCGCCACCTGCTGAAGACGGAGAGCTTCGACGCGGGCTTCCACGTCGGTGTCAGCTACACGGATCCCGAGATCGTCGAGATCAGCTTCTTCGAGCATCCCGGCATTCAGCTGACCTCCTCGATGCAGAAGGAGATAGAGAAGCATTTCTCGCGCCTCGAGCTGCGGCGCGCCGCCCACAACGCGATTGGCGCCGTCAGCTACCCCGCCCGTGTGCGGGAGACCTATGCACAGGATCTGCTGACGACCCTTGACCGCGCCGCGATTCGCGAGCGCTCTTTCAGAATCGTCGTCGACTACGGCTACTCGGCCGCGTCCTATGTGCTGCCGCTCGTCCTCGGCCCGCTCGGAGTGGAGGCGATCAGCGCACACGCGTTCGTCTCGGACTCGGCAGCCGCAGGCTCCTCGACGCTGCGCGAGTCGATCGGCCAGGCCAAGCGGCTCGTGCCTGCCGTCGGCGCCGATTTCGGGGCCGTCTTCGACCGCGCGGGCGAGCGGCTGTTCGTCATCGACGAGCGAGGGCGGGAGATCGCCGTCGAGCAGACACTGCTTCTCTTTCTGCGGCTGCTCGGCTCGAACGGCCGCCGCGGCAAGCTCGCGTTCCCGATCACGGTCACGAGCGAGGTCGACCGGATGGCGAAAGGCACCGGGCTCGAAGTCGTCCGCACGCCGGCGAGCATTGCCGAGCTGACCCAGTACGCCGCCCAGGACGGAGTCGTCTTCGCGGGCGCGCTAGGCGGTGGCTACGTTTTCCCCGAGTTCATGCCGGCGTACGACGCGGTTGCGAGCCTCTGCAACCTGCTCGAGCTGCTCGCGCCGACGACGAAGCCCGTCTCGGAGCTCGTAGGCGAGTTGCCCGTCTCGACGCTCGTCCATCGTCAGCTGGCCTGCCCGTGGGCAATGAAGGGCCTCGTGATGCGCGTTCTCAGCGAGCGTCTCCGCGACCAGAACCTCGATCTCACCGACGGAATCAAGGTTTTCGAGAAGCGCGGGTGGGCGCAGGTGCTTCCCGACCCCGACGAGCCGGTCGTGCACATCTACGCGGAAGGGAAGACGGAGGAAGATTCACGGGCGCTCGAAGCCGAGCTGCACGCTCTTGTCGAGGAGATCATGCAGACCGAGCAGACAACGTCTACTTCAAGTACAGGTTGACCCTTTGTCGGCCTGTTGATTTACTTCGCTGACCTTCACCTCGACTGAAAGGGCGTCCTTTTGGAACCACTACCTGATCTTGGATCGCTGTCGGACGACGACCTCAAGAAAGAGATCGACCAGCTCAAGGAGCACGAGCGGGAGATTTCCTACCAGCGCCGGATTCTGCACGGCAAGATCGACATTCTGCGCGCCGAGCTCGTCGCCCGGTTGCAGAAGACGGGGGGGAAGGGAGTGCTCGACAGCGTCGACGTCGAGTCTCTGACGGCGATCCTGTCCGGGAAGGCAGCCCCGAAGCTGCCCAGCGAGAACGAACCCGCTTGAGCGTCGTCTACTGCCAGGAGTGCGGCTTCCAGAACCCGGAGGCCTCGAGCTACTGCTCCAAATGCGGCGCGCTGCTCGCTAAGGACGAAGACGGCGCCGAGACGACGCAGACCTACACCCCCGAGGAGATCGCCGACGAGGACGGTCCGCTGGAGGAGATCGCCGCCGAGGGGCCGGCGCTCGTCGTGCGCTCGGGTGGTGGCCGCGCCGGCGAGCACTTCATGCCGCAGGGTGAGCGAACGACGGTCGGCCGCTCACCGGACTGCGACATCTTCCTCGACGACGTCACCGTCTCGCGCAAGCACGCCGTCTTGCTGCAGAGGAACGGCGAGCTGTCGATCGAAGACCTGGGAAGCCTCAACGGCACCTTCGTCAACCGCAAGCGGATCGACTCGGCAACCACGCTTCAGAGCGGCGACGAGGTTCAAATCGGCAAGTACCGACTGAGCTTCATCAGCAAATGAGCGCGTCCGCCAAGACAGCCGCGCCACCACGGCTCCTGACGATCGGTGCCGTCTGCCGGCGCCTGCAGGAGGAGTTTCCGGACGTCTCGATTTCGAAGATTCGCTACCTCGAAGACCAGGGACTGCTCGCGCCGCGGCGGACGCAGGGCGGCTATCGCCTCTTCAGCGAGGAGGACGTCGAGCGGCTCGAGACGATCCTGCGCCTGCAGCGCGACGAGTTTCTCCCGCTGCGGGTGATCCGAGAGGAGCTGTCCTCGCCCGGTGCGGCGAAGACCGCGAAGCGGCGACGCGGGCTTTCAGCCGCGGAGGCGGAGCTGGATCTGGGCGAGCTCTGCGAGCGCGCGGGCGTGACGCCTGCGCTCGCGAAGGAACTTGAGGAGTACGGCCTGCTGTCGCCCCGGACCGACAACGGCACCAAGCTCTACGCCGAGGGCGACGTCGACGTCGCGGCGACGTGCTCGAGGCTGGAGCGCTACGGAGTCTCGGCGCGGCACCTGCGGACATTCCGAAACGCCGCCGACCGCGAGGCGGGCCTGCTCGAGCAGATCGTCGCACCGGCCCTCCGCTCGCGTAACCCGGAACGCCGGCAGGCCGGCCTGGACGAGCTGCAAAGCCTCGCCGAGCTCGCGCAGGAGCTCTCACAGCTCCTCTTCTGGCGCGACCTGAAGCAGCTCGCAGACCGCTGATGGCCGTCGACCTGAAGGAGCGCGTCCGAGACGTTCCGGACTGGCCGGAGCAGGGCGTCGTCTTCCGCGACATCACTCCGCTGCTCCGGGACCCCGAGGCGCTCGACGAGACGATCCGCGCACTTGCCGAATGGGGAAAGGAGCGCAAGCCCGACGTCGTCCTCGGCGCCGAGGCCCGCGGCTTCATCCTCGGAGCGGCGATCGCGCGGGAGATCGGGAGCGGATTCGTCCCCGCGAGACGCCCGGGCAAGCTACCGCCCGAGACGATCGGCGCCACCTACGCGCTCGAGTACGGCCAGAACACTCTCGAGCTGCACCCGGAGACGATCAAGAAGGGCGACCGAGTGCTGATCCACGACGACGTGCTCGCCACTGGAGGCACCGTGGAGGCGATCGCAGGGCTCGTCGAGAGCCTTGGGGCAGAGGTCGTCGGGGTTGCATTCATCATCGAGCTGACGTTCTTGGATGGCCGTGAACGCCTGCAAAAGTACGACCTTCACTCGCTGATCGCGTATTGACTATTTAATCCGACGGCCTTCCTTCGGCTTCAGCTGTAGCGCCCCATCAGGTCGGGTCGAACGGCCGCGCCGGTAAAGCCGCCACGGCCTTCCAACCGGCATCGCAAGCGACACCTAATGGGGCTCGTCCGAGGCACCGATTACAAAGGGGAGATGTACGACCGCCTGACGACTCGCTATACCTTCGCCTGCCCGGAGCACGGCGACGCCCGGGTGGCCCTTTCGAGCTTCCGCCGCCTGGAGCGCCTGCCCGGTGCGTCGCATCCCGCGGTCTTCCGCGTCCGATTCGAGTGCGGTTGCGGCGACGAGCATCCGGGCCTCGTCACGCACGACGAGCTCGACTGGGCGCCTCTGGGGCTCGGCACGGGCGTCTCGTTCCTGAACTTGATGACGGCCAGGCTGGAGGCGCTCGAGGCGGAGCTCGCGGAGCTCGCCGCAACGAGGATCGGAGCAGGGGAGTGGCCGTGGAGCTTCTTCTGCTACCCGGAGAACCAGCCGCGGCCCGTCTTCCCGTCCTCCTTCTTCCTGCTCGCGCCCGGGCAGTCGCAGGTCGGCCTGGCCGTGCGGTGCCCAGTCTGCAGCCGGACCTCGGTCAATCTCGTCTCGGAGCAGCACGTCGATCTGCCGTTTCACAACGACGCGGAGATCGGGGTCGTCGAGCACGTCTTCGAGGCCGACGCGGCGCGCCTCGTCGAGGAATTCGCGGCGGAGCTCGACTCCGCTCAGTTCGAAGTCCGCCGGCTCGCGCTCGAATAACGCGCCTTTAGGATCAGCGTCACTCCGGTCAGGGATGAGGCCGGGGCCAAGCTTGGGCGATAGCTCTGGCATGAGCGTCGCAGCTCATAGCCGCATTGTCTCCCGAGGGCCGGGCCTGCTGATCGCTCATTGCGCGGCGCTCGACCACGAAGATCGTCTTCCGGCCACGGCCCGCCTGCAGCGGCTGATCGGCCCCGAGTTGACGCATCGCTTGCTCGCCGCACTGGTGGGCGATCACCGCATGGGCACTCGCGGCCTCGCCGGCTGAGGGGCTATTCCCGGCTAGTCCGCCGCCCGGACGCCCCACGCCTTGGTGGTGTGTCTTCGCCGAAAATGCGGACGTAGAGGAAAATCGCGAAGGCGGCGAGCGCTGCGAAGACGAAGGCCGTTCCCGACGAGACGCCGACCGCGAGCGAACCGAAATAGATGTAGGCCCCCAGACCGACAGCCCACAGGAATGAGATCACGCCGTGGTCGATCGAGGGTGGGCGAGGCATGTGCGGCGGCATGTGCGAAACTCTAAAGGACGGCGCCGGGGCCTCTTTCCACAAGCTGCAAGGTCTGCTGTGGAAATGTGGACAATTCAATCCTTGCAAATTGCGCTCTTTTCGTCGTTTGACCACTTGCGGAAGGACCTGTCCTCTCCTAGATTCCCGTTTGCGCCGAGCACGGAGCGCAAGTAGGTCGAAGCCGGAAGCGAAGGCAGTAGGCGGAAGCCGAAGGTCATCGGGGCCGGTGGACGAAAGCGAAATCGACTCGGCGAACTAAAGGGCGGCCTCCGGGCCGCCCTTTAGTTCATAAGGGGCCCGCGCAGACCCTCGCCGCCTGCGGGGGCGAGGCCTTCACGCACCGGGTCCCGCGAGGCCGGGGATGCGAAAGCACGGGTTCCAAGTGCCGCGTTCAGATGACTATCAATAAGCTTGCCCGTGTGGAGCGTGGCCGTCTTCTCGTCTGGCTCGCCGTCCTCGTCGGCCTCGCGCTGATCGTCCTCGCGGTCGTCTACTGGGCAGAGCCGGCCAAATCTCTGCCCTCCTGGCTTCCAGGCCACGAAGCGGGGTCGAACCACCACCACGTCAAGCATGGGATCGCCGCGTTCCTCGTCGGGCTGGCGTGCCTCGTCTTCGCGTGGTTCCGCTCCGCGGGCCCGCGTCCCCGAAGCGCCGCCGTCTAGTCAGCGTCTGACAGTTGCCGATCTCCTACGGACAAGCGATCCTGCTCGGCCTGCTGCAGGGCTTCAGCGAGCTGTTCCCGATCTCCAGTCTCGGCCACAGCGTCATCCTGCCGAAGCTGCTTGGCTGGAACATCCACCAGAACGACTCCTACTTCATCACCTTCCTGGTCGCCACCCATCTGGCGACCGCGCTCGTCCTGCTCGGATTCTTCTGGCGTGACTGGGTCCGGATTGTGCGCGGCCTGGGGAGGAGCCTCCGCAACCGGGAGATCGCCCCGGACGACACCGATGCGAAGCTCGGCTGGCTGCTCGTCGTCGGCACGATCCCGGCCGGGATCCTCGGCTTGCTGCTCGAGCACAAGTTGCGGACGGTCTTCGCGTCGGCACAGTCGGCCGCGTTTTTCCTGATGGTCAACGGGCTGCTGCTCTTCGGGGCGGAGGCGCTGCGCCGGCGCGCCCCCCAAGTCGAGCACGGTGATCCGGACGAGCGGATCCCACGGCGGCTGAACTGGCGCGACGCGGTCGGAGTGGGGACGCTCCAGGCGACGGCGCTCGTGCCCGGGATCTCGCGCTCGGGCGTGACCATGGGCGGCGGCCTCCTTGTCGGGCTCTCGAACGAGGACGCGGCTCGATTCGCCTTCCTGCTCGCGACGCCGATCATCGGCGCCGCCGCGGCTCTCAAGCTCCCGGAGCTGTTTGGCTCACAGGGAAACGGCGTGCGCGGGCCGGCTCTCGTCGGTGCGCTTTGCGCTGCCGCGACCGCGTATTTGTCGGTTCGCTTCTTGATGCGCTTCTTCGAAACCAATAGGTTGACACCCTTCGCCGCCTACTGTCTCGCTGCAGGCCTCGCCTGCACCCTTTACTTTCTCGTCTAGCCCAGGGAGGCCCCAGTCGAATGTTCAGATTCCGGCTTGACATAACGTTGATTACCGTGCGCTGGCCCGAGAGTGGCGCCGAGCGGGTTTGGATCAACGCTTCTCGTGGAAGCATCGAGAGTCGGGTATGACAGCGGTCGAGCTGGACTCCCTCTTCGCCAACCAGGAGTTTCAGCAGCTTCTCGAGGCTGCTGAGCAATCGGGTTCGGTTCGGTACGCCGAGCTGGCGGAAGTGCTGGAGCCACATGAGCTCGGGCTGCTCGAGACCGACGCTGTCTACCGTGAGTTCGACCAGCGCGGAATCGAGGTCGTAGACGAGTCGAAGGAGGCCGCGCCGCCCCCGCCGCCTCCGCCGCCGGTTGCGGCGCAGGAGACGACCACCGACGCGCTGCAGCTCTTCCTGCGCGAGGCCGGCCGCCATCCGCTGCTAAACGCCGCTCAGGAAGTCGAGCTCGCCAAGCGCATCGAGCGTGGCGACATGGAAGCGAAGCAGACGATGATCCAGTCGAACCTACGGCTCGTGGTCTCGATCGCAAAGAACTACCGCAACCAGGGC